>ERZ773110.2739-NODE-2739-length-11133-cov-3.552537_pt1 | contig 11133 bp, 5 predicted proteins | sample MGYA00580568_ERZ773110 | MGnify/ENA primary metagenome ERZ773110 (study PRJEB29015, sample SAMEA2737870) | human gut metagenome | biome: human gut; feature: human-associated habitat; material: faeces | place: China | collected 2012 ... | reverse complement strand
GACTCAGTTATTTATATTGGTGCAGACGATCATGACATTGACCTTTTTGAGAGCCAATATGTTGTGCCAAACGGCGTTTCGTACAACTCTTATGTTATCATTGACGAGAAGATAGCGGTAATGGACACTGCTGACCCTAGGGTAACGGACGTTTGGTTTGACAATCTTGAAAAGGCTTTGAACGGCAGAAAGCCTGATTATCTTGTTGTCCAGCACATGGAGCCTGACCATGCAGGAAATATCAGAAAGCTTGCGGAGAAATATCCTGAGATGAAGATAGTAGGAAACGCAAAGACTTTTCCTATGATGAAGCAGTTTTTCACCATTGACGGACTTGACGATAGGTCTGTTGTGGTAAAAGAGGGGGACACGCTTTCACTTGGAAACCACACACTTCAGTTCGTAATGGCGCCTATGGTACACTGGCCTGAGGTAATGGTGACATACGAGCAGAGCGAAAAGCTGTTGTTCTCTGCTGACGGATTTGGAAAATTCGGCGCACTTGATGTTGATGAGGACTGGGCTTGCGAGGCGAGAAGATACTATTTCAACATTGTGGGCAAATACGGTGCACAGGTGCAGGCGCTTCTTAAAAAAGCATCGGCACTGGACATAAAGATGATACTTCCTTTACATGGTCCTATACTCAAAGAAGATCTTGGTTACTATCTTGGACTTTACAACACATGGTCAAGCTATCAGCCTGAGAGCAAGGGCGTATTCGTAGCGTATGCGTCGATACACGGAAACACTGCAAAGGCGGCTGAAAAGCTTGGTGAGATGCTGAAAGAAAAGGGTGCGGAAAAGGTAGTAGTCAGCGACCTTTCAAGGAGCGACATGGCAGAAAATATCGAGGACGCTTTCAGATACGACAGGATAATACTTATGGCAAGCAGTTATGACGGCGGTGTATTCCCTGTTATGGAGGATTTCCTTATGCACCTTAAATCAAAGAACTATCAGAACAGAAAGATAGGTCTTGTAGAGAACGGCTCATGGGCGCCTACTGCGGCAAGAGTTATGAAGGGATATGTGGAAAACTTCAAGAATGTTACCATTGCCGAGCCTGTTGTGACTATACGCTCTACGCTTAATGAGGCTTCGGAAAAGGCTTTGGGCGAGTTGGCTGAGGTCATGGCTAAGGGTGAATAAATTTCGCTCAGTCAGATAAATCAGACACAAAAAAAATGCGGGCGGCCAGAGGTCGCCCCTACAATAATGTTTTGCGGTTATCTTAAATCGCTAATTAATACAGATATGAAAAAGGCAGGACGTGCGAAACGTTCTGCCTTTTGCCTTTTGTGTTATATCACATTGCCGTCTGTGGTGATTATTCTTACTGCCACGGGGATATTTTTGCCACTGTCGGTGACTGCTTTTCTTACTGCGTGTTCTATTCCGCCACAGCATGGAACTTCCATTCGGGCTACTGTTATGCTGCGGATATTGTTTCTTTTCACTATCTCGCCAAGCTTTTCGGAATAGTCTGTGGCGTCAAGCTTAGGACAGCCTATGACGGTTATTTTGCCTGTCATAAAGTCAGAATGGAAGCTTCCGCAGGCATAGGCTGTGCAATCCGCAGCGACAAGCAGGTCTGCGCCATCAAAGTATGGTGCGTTCACAGGTACAAGCTTTATTTGCACAGGCCACTGCATAAGCTGTGACGGAGTTTTTGCTGACGGGGTATCTACCGGGGCTGGCTTTTTGGCAAAGGTTTTCATCATTGAGCCTGGACAGCCATGGAAAACAGGCTTGCCAAGGCGTTTTTTGTTTTCTTCCACTGCCTTTTCGTCATAGGCGGCAGCTTCTCGCTCAACAAAGGATATGGCGTTCGTTGGGCAGGCTGGAAGACAATCTCCAAGGCCATCGCAATAATCGTCACGCATAAGCTTTGCTTTGCCGTTCACCATGCCTATTGCACCCTCGTGGCAGGCTTTTGCACAAGCTCCGCAGCCGTTGCACTTTTCCTCGTCTATTTGTATTACTCGTCTTATCATATGGTTACCTCCGTAAAGTTTTGGTATTTTTTTCTGCATAAAGCTCTTGACTTTATGCTATGATTATAATATAATCTTATCACAAAGTCTGTTGTAATTACAACAAAAGCATAAAATTATTTCGTAAAAATGAGGAAGATAAAATGGATAATAAATACATCAAGATAATAAAAGGCACTCCCCTTTTCCAGGGCATGAGCGACGAGGAGATAGCTCAGTTTCTCAGACCTGACGGCAGTGGCATAAAAAGCTTTCGCAAGGAAAGCTATATTTTTCACGCAGGAGACAAGACCGCTTATTTTGGCATACTTCTGGAGGGCAAGGCACTTATCGAACGTGACGAGCTTTGGGGTGGCAGGAGCATAATCGCTCCTTTAGAGGCAGGACAGCTTTTCGGAGAGGTCTATGCCTGCACAGGTGAACCGCTGGGGGTGAGCGTATGTGCAAAGGAGCAATGCACAGTGCTGTTTTTATCCCCTGAGTCTATTATAAAGGAAAGCTCGACGCTGACGGCTAGGCTTCTAAAGATAACGGCTATGAAAAATCTCAGGCTCAACGAGAAGATACAAGTGATAACCCCCAGGACTATCAGAGAGCGTGTTATGGCTTATCTTTCTTCACTTGCAAAAAAAAGCGGATCGCACATTGTCACGACAAATTTCGACCGTCAACAGCTTGCAGATTTTCTCTGCGTTGACCGCAGTGCGCTGTCAACAGAGCTTGGAAAAATGCACCGCGAGGGGCTGATAGTTCTCAAGGGTCGGGAGTTTATACTGCCTGAAAACTGCTCTCGTGGAACGTGATTTGTTAATTTATATGTAAATAATAAGTCATTTAACCATATTCATTTTTTTGCTCTTTTTAAAGAAAAATTGCATATTTTATATTGACACAACCTGCTTTGTGTTGTATAATATATATAGTGCCGCCGTGACAGTTCATAATTACTTAAACGTTTATTGTGGGAATGTATTTATTTACAAAAGGTCACGGTATCGGGAAATTGATTGAAAGGATTGATTGCTTTGGCAAAGAAGAATGAAAGCATAAGCGACAAGATCGTTCGTTTGTATAAGGAGGGCTACTCTATTCCTGAGATAGCAAAAGAAATGGAGATGCCTAAGGATAATGTTCCGAGAATACTTGAAAAGCACTTCCCTGACTATGCAAGCTTTGAACAGCCTATAAGAGAGGGTGCTGATGAAAACGGCAACGGAAAAAAGAGCGTTTTCAATATGTCTGTAAGCGAGCTTTTCGGAAAGAAGAACAAAAAGCAGGAGAATGTTGAGCCTGCAAAGGTAACTGTAAATCTGGCTATGGACGATGACGGATTTGTTGATCACAGTGTTGCGGCTATCGCCTCAATGCTTCAGAAAGGCAGAAGCGTAAACGATATTGCAGGATTCTTTAATAAAGATCCTGAGGATATCAAGGCTGTTCAGGGCTGCATGGACGAGCATTTCAAAAGAATGAATACATACAAGGGTCCAAAGGTAGAGCCTGCGTCTGAGCCTAAGGAAGAGCCTGCTCAGAACATAACTGATCCGCTGGCGGCAAGCCTTGCAAGCGGCATTGCAAAGAGAAAGAGCAATATGTATGCAACAGGTATCGAAACACCTGCAAAGGCTGAACCTGCTTCCGCTCCTGTTCCTCCTGAGGACAATAGCGTTCACCTTGTTACTCCCGAGGCTCTCAAAGAGGCTGAGGAAAAAGCTAAGGCAGAGGAAAATGCAAAGGCTGAAGCTGCTGTGGCTGAGGAAGTTCCTACAATGGACGAGGTCGAGATGCCGTCAATCGAGCCTATAAGCCTTGATGACACAATGGTGGTTTCACCTGCCCCTGAGTCTACTATGCCGTCTATAGAAGACGAGATAGCTGAAAAGAAAGCTGCGGAAGCTGAAAATACAAATAATGAGGAGAGCGAGAATATGGGTATGAGTCCAATGGAAAAAATGCGTATGTTTGCGCAAGAGCAGATCGAGATGAACAACAAGAAGATCGACGAGCTTAAGGCAAGCATTGCTGAAACTGAGGCAAAGTCTTTGGATCTTGGTAAGCAGGCAAGCGATATCTATGAGGAGATCGTTAAGCTTCAGGAAAAGGCTAAGGCACTCAACGCCGAGAAGGAGCAGGTTGATATTCAGATCAGCCAGGTAAACGCTGAGATCGAAGGCATTAGAAAAGAAAACAACGAATTCAAGAGCTATATGTAATAGCATCTTATTCAGATCATATAAGGCAGGAGGCTTCGGCTTCCTGCCTTTTTTTATTTGCGAGGAATGAAGCGGAAAATAGCACAGATGATAAACGAAAGAAGCAGGACGTCGCATTTCTGCCAAGCAGAAATTGCGCCGCTCCCCTACAGGTGATGGCAGGCTGATGTTTTTTGATTAAAGTCAAACTTTTTCGCCTGAAAGTATTGAAAAATAACGGCAAATATGGTACAATGCTTTTATAAACCTTGAAAGGATATTTTATATGAGCAATATACTTATTCTGGCATTCCTGTTCTTTGCAGGGTGTCTGATAGGCTGGGGGATAGAAGTTATTTTCAGACGATTTGAGCCTAGCAACAAAGCAAGAAAATGGATAAATCCCGGCTTTCTTATTGGTCCTTATCTGCCTTTATACGGCTTCGGGCTTTGCACCCTTTATCTGCTGGCGGGGCTTGAAAAATTTATACACACTGACAACACGGCTTTGCAGAAGTTTATACTTTTTTTGCTTATGGCTATCGCAATGACAGTGATAGAGCTTATTGCAGGCGAGATATTCATTGTGAAAATGCACGTCAAGCTGTGGGACTACACTGGAAACATATTCAACTATAAAGGCATAATATGTCCGTTGTATTCGCTCATATGGGCAGCACTGGGCGCGGTCTATTATTTCTTTATACACCCATACATTCTTGACGCACTCAACTGGCTTGCGAATAATTTGGCGTTCTCGTTCTTTATTGGATTTTTCTATGGTGTTTTTGCTATCGACCTATTCTATTCCCTGAAGCTGGCAGAGAAGATAAAAACGTTTGCGGAAGAGAACGATATGGTCATCAGATACGAAGAGTTCAAACGGCACATCAGGGAAAGTTCAGAGGAGAGAAAAGAGAAATACAGATTTATGCTTTCCATGGGCTCAGGCGCAAGGCTTGGCGAGCATTTGAAAAAGTATCGTGACAAACAGCGTGAGGAGCAACGTGGACACAGGCTCAATGACTTTATATCAAAAATAAAAAAGTCGGATACATGAAAATTAACAAAATAACCATTGACAAAACATCGGCATGGTGATATACTGATTTCATATGTAAAAAACGTTGACGAAGACAGTAGGCTTTATGCGAAAATCTCAGCGAGCCGCCGACAGTGAGAGGGCGGTATGATTAGCTTCAGGCTGAATATCACTTCCGAGTTGCAGGCTGAAAATCAGTAAGATAAGTAAGCTTCGCCGCTTTTCCTGCGTTAAAGGGAACGCATATGTCAGTATGCTGAAAAGGTGGTTTGCGAATGGCTTTACGGCTTTCGTCCTGTTTCAGGGCGGAAGCCTTTTTTATTGCATTTTATCTTTATGCGTAACTGATCGTTTATTACAAAATCAGAAAGGATTGATCTTCGTGTACAAAAAGGTTGACACCAATCTGAACTTCGTTCAGAGAGAAAAAGAAGTGGAAAAGTTCTGGGACGATAACAATATCTTTGAAAAAAGTATTGACAGCCGTAAAAAGGGCGAGTCCTATGTTTTCTATGACGGACCTCCAACGGCTAACGGCAAGCCGCATATCGGTCACGTTCTCACTCGTGCTATCAAGGATATGATACCAAGATACCGTGCTATGAAAGGCTATCAGGTACCTCGTAAGGCCGGCTGGGACACACATGGTCTGCCTGTTGAGCTTGAGGTAGAGAAAATGCTTGGTCTTGACGGCAAGGAGCAGATTGAGGAATATGGTCTTGAGCCGTTCATCAAGAAGTGTAAAGAGTCTGTATGGAAATACAAGGGTATGTGGGAGGACTTCTCAGGCACCGTTGGCTTCTGGGCTGACATGGAACACCCTTATGTTACCTATGACAACAACTTTATAGAGTCTGAATGGTGGGCTTTGAAGCAGATATATGAAAAGGGCTTGCTTTACAAGGGCTTCAAGATTGTTCCTTACTGCCCACGCTGCGGCACACCGCTTTCTTCTCACGAAGTTGCTCAGGGCTATAAGACAGTTAAAGAGCGTTCTGCTATCGTTCGTTTCAAGCTTGTTGGCAAGGACGAATACTTCCTTGCATGGACAACAACTCCTTGGACGCTCCCTTCAAACGTTGCCCTTTGCGTAAACCCCGATGAAACTTACTGCAAGGTAGAAGCCGCTGACGGCTACACTTATATTCTTGCTGAAGCACTTCTTGACACTGTTCTCGGCAAGCTTGCAACTGAGGACAAGCCTGCATACAAGGTACTTGAAACTTACAAGGGCAAGGATCTTGAATATATTGAATACGAGCCGCTTTATGAGTGCGCAGGCGAAAGTGCAAAGAAGCAGGGCAAAAAGGGTCACTTTGTTACCTGTGACAGCTATGTAACTATGTCAGACGGTACAGGTATCGTTCATATTGCGCCTGCTTTCGGTGAGGACGACTCTAAGGTCGGAAAGAAGTATGATCTGCCTTTCGTTCAGTTCGTTGACGGCAAGGGCGACATGACTGCTGAAACTCCATATGCCGGAATGTTCGTAAAGGACGCTGACCCTGAGGTACTCAAAGACCTTGACAAGTCAGGCAAGCTTTTTGCCGCTCCTAAGTTCGAGCATGATTATCCGCACTGCTGGAGATGCGGCTCACCTCTTATCTACTATGCAAGAGATACTTGGTTCATCAAAATGACAGATGTCAAGGACAGACTTATCGCAAACAATGACACTATCAACTGGATCCCTGAGAGCATTGGTAAGGGACGTTTCGGCGACTGGCTGAAAAACGTTCAGGATTGGGGCATTTCAAGAAACAGATATTGGGGTACTCCGCTGAACATTTGGGAGTGCGAGTGCGGTCACAGACATTCTATCGGCTCTATCGAGGAGCTTAAGTCAATGTCAGACAACTGCCCTGACGATATTGAGCTTCACAGACCATACATTGACAATGTAACTATCAAATGCCCTGAGTGCGGAAAACAGATGCACCGTGTATCAGAGGTAATAGACTGCTGGTTCGACTCAGGCTCAATGCCTTTTGCACAGCACCACTATCCATTTGAGAACAAGGAGATTTTCGAGTCACAGTTCCCTGCTGACTTTATTTCAGAAGCTGTTGACCAGACAAGAGGCTGGTTCTATTCACTGCTCGCTATCTCGACACTTATTTTTGACAAAGCTCCATACAAGAACGTTATCGTGCTTGGACTTGTTCAGGACGAGAACGGTCAGAAGATGTCAAAGTCAAAGGGCAACGCTGTTGACCCATTTGAGGCACTGGCTAAATACGGCGCAGACGCTATCAGGTGGTATTTCTACACCAACTCTGCTCCATGGCTTCCTAATAAGTTCCATGACAAGGGCGTAACAGAGGGTCAGAGAAAGTTCATGGGCACGCTTTGGAACACATATGCGTTCTATGTGCTTTATGCTGAGATAGACCAGTTCGACCCTACAAAGCACAAGATAGAATATGACAAGCTTTCTGTAATGGACAAGTGGCTGCTTTCAAAGATGAACTCTATGATAAAGGCTGCTGACGATAACCTTAACAACTACAGGATACCTGAGGCTGCAAAGGCTATGCAGGAGTTTGTTGACGATCTTTCCAACTGGTATGTAAGAAGAGGCAGAGAGAGATACTGGGCTCAGGGTATGTCACAGGACAAGATAAACGCTTACATGACTCTTTACACTGCTATCGTTACGCTCTGCAAGTGTGCAGCACCTATGGTGCCTTTCATCACTGAGGAGATCTATCAGAATCTTGTTAGAAGCGTTGACAAGGACGCCCCTGAGAGTATCCACCTTTGCGATTATCCTGTTTGCGACAAGAACATGATAGACGAAAAGCTTGAAGCTGACATGGAGGAAGTTCTGGAGATAGTTGTTCTGGGACGTTCTGCAAGAAACGGTGCGAGCCTTAAAAACCGTCAGCCTTTGAGCGTGATGTACGTTGCAGCAGACCACCCACTTGACAGCTACTATATCGACATAATCAGGGACGAGCTTAACCTCAAGGACGTTCAGTTCTCAAATGATGTATCTGCATATATCGACTACAAGTTCAAGCCACAGCTCAAGACACTTGGTCCAAAGTACGGCAAGCAGCTTGGTGAGATAAGAACTCAGCTTTCACAGCTTGACGGACACAAGGCTATGGGCGAACTGAACGAAACTGGCAGCCTGAAACTCACGCTTTCAAGTGGTGAGATAGCACTTGACAAGGATGATGTTCTCATCGAGTCTGAGCAGAAAGAGGGCTTCTACACCCTTTCTGAAAACGGCGTAACTGTAGCTATCAGCACTGTTCTCACTCCTGAGCTTATTGAAGAGGGCTTTGTAAGAGAAGTTATCAGCAAGGTTCAGACAATGAGAAAAGATTCGGGCTTTGAGGTAATGGATCACATCACTGTTTCTGTAAGCGGCAGCGAAAAGGTCATGGCTGTTGTTGACAAGAACAGAGAGGCTATTTCTCATGACGTTCTTGCAGACGATATCGTTCTTGGCGAAAATGTCGGCAACGAAAAGGATTGGGATATCAACGGCGAAAAGGTTTCTATCGGCGTAAAGAAGAACTAATTCTGAGATATAAAAAATCAAGCAGGACAGCTTTCGGGCTATCCTGCTTTTTTGTTTTGGGTTATAAGCCATGCACAGCTCCCCCTACATAAAACACAAAAAATGGCGAGGTAAAAGACCTCGCCATTGGTTTTTTATATTACTTTCTTGCTTCCAGAGCGGAGATAGATTCCATTATCTTTGACATCTTCTCCTCTGCCTTTGCAAGCTTTGCCTTTTCGGCTTCGATAAGCTGTTCAGGGGCTTTTGCAAGGAAGCCCTGATTGCTGAGCTTCTTGCTAAGGAAGTCTATATCCTTCTGTGCATTCTTTCTGTCTTTATCAAGACGTGCAAGCTCCTTGTCAACGTCTATGATATCCGCAAGCGGAATGAAAAATCTTGCACTGTCTGTAACAGCGGCGGCGCAATCCTTTTCCTCGCACTTATCTGTAATGATGACCTCAGATGCAGAAGCAAGTCTTTCAAAGAACATTACGCCCTGTGAGAATACTTCTGGCTGTGCAGTTTCAATATAAAGCTTTGCCTTTACAGACGGCGGAACGTTCATTTCGCCACGGCAGTTTCTTATGCTCTTTATGCCTGCGATTATCTTCTCAAATGTTGCTTCTTCATCGGCAAATTCAAGCTTTTCGTCATATACAGGATAATCCTGAACCATGATAGCTGTGCCGTCATTTACGAGAGCCTGCCAGATCTCCTCGGTGATATAAGGCATGAATGGGTGGAGCATTTTCAGCATTCCTTTCATTACCCACACGAGAACTGCCTGTGCGGTAGCCTCTGTTTCACCGCCAGCGGCTATTCTTGGCTTTGTAAGCTCGATATACCAATCGCAATAGATATCCCAGATAAAGTCATAAAGCTTTGAAACTGCTACGCCAAGCTCGAACTTATCAAGATTATCGTTTACTTCCTTTGCAAGAGTATTGAACTTTGAAATTACCCACTTATCCTCAACATTGAGGTTTTCAGGGAGCTTATCAGCCTTGAAATCGTCAGGAAGATTCATCATGATAAATCTTGCGGCGTTCCATATCTTATTGGCAAAGTTTCTTGAGGATTTTACCTTATCCTCGATAAATCTCATATCGTTTCCAGGTGCGTTGCCTGTTGCGAGCATAAATCTCAGGGCGTCTGCGCCGTACTGGTCGATGATAACAAGCGGGTCGATACCGTTGCCGAGAGATTTAGACATCTTTCTGCCCTGTGAATCTCTAACAAGACCGTGGATAAGAACAGTATCAAACGGCTTCTGCTTCATGTTCTCCATGCCTGCGACTATCATTCTGGATACCCAGAATGGAATGATATCATAGCCTGTTACGAGAGTGTTTGTTGGATAGAAATACTCAAGCTCCTCTGTCTTGTCAGGCCAGCCGAGAGTTGAGAACGGCCACAGTGCTGATGAGAACCATGTATCAAGTGTGTCAGGGTCCTGACGCATTTCCTTGCCGCACTTAGGACAGCAAGCATGGTCTTCCTTTGTTACCACAGTTTCACCGCAATCGTCGCAATAAAATGCCGGTATCTGATGACCCCACCAAAGCTGACGGGAGATACACCAATCTCTGATATCGTTCATCCAGTTAAGGTAGTTCTTCTCAAATCTTTCAGGAACAAACTTGATAGAGCCGTCCTCAACAGCCTTTATTGCAGGCTTTGCAAGCTCGTCCATTTTAACGAACCACTGGAGGGATACTCTTGGCTCGACAGTTGTTCCACAGCGGTAGCAAGTACCTACGTTATGCTCGTGGTCTTCAACATAAGCAAGGAAGCCGCCCTTTTCGAGATCCTCGACTATCTTCTTTCTTGCCTCGTATCTGTCCATACCTGCATACTCAGGATAATCGTCAACTATCTTTGCGTCCTCAGTAAGAACGTTGATAACTGGCAGGTTATGTCTTTTACCGACTTCAAAGTCGTTAGGGTCATGGGCAGGAGTGATCTTTACAACGCCTGTACCAAACTCCATATCAACATAGCTGTCGGCAACGACAGGTATCTCTCTGCCAACAAGCGGCAAAGTGAGTGTCTTGCCTACGATATCCTTATATCTTTCGTCCTTTGGATTTACTGCAACGGCTGTATCGCCAAGAAGCGTTTCAGGACGCGTTGTGGCAAGCTCTACATATCCGCTTCCGTCTGTAAGAGGATATTTCAGATGCCAGAAGTGACCGGCCTGATCTTCATACTCAACCTCTGCATTTGAGATAGATGTACGGCAATGCGGGCACCAGTTGATTATTCTTTCGCCTCTATAGATAAGCCCCTTATTATAGTAGTTTATGAAAACTTCCTTTACAGCCTTTGAACAGCCCTCGTCCATTGTGAAACGCTCTCTGTCCCAGTCACAAGAAACACCCATCTTTT
>ERZ773110.2722-NODE-2722-length-11176-cov-2.957198_pt1 | contig 11176 bp, 8 predicted proteins | sample MGYA00580568_ERZ773110 | MGnify/ENA primary metagenome ERZ773110 (study PRJEB29015, sample SAMEA2737870) | human gut metagenome | biome: human gut; feature: human-associated habitat; material: faeces | place: China | collected 2012 ... | reverse complement strand
CACATTTCCTTCTCTGTCTACTTTACAGATATACTTCGGTGTCATAAAACCTTTGGATACACCTGTAGGTGTGCAAAGAAATTCGTTGTCGTTCAGTTTTACAGAGATGTTACCATCGTTTGCAGCTACCATGTTGCGGCTGTAGATTCTTCTTCCGATGTCGCAGATCTGTTTTTTGATTTCATATTCGTTTACCATGCTCATTTTCCTCCTTAAGGCATTGATATAGTTTTTGACGTTTCTACCTGTGATTTTACACTATCGGTCATAAAAAGTCAATACATTTCCGTTGTTTTATGTTGTTTTTACAGGTTTTATTGTGTTGTTTTTGTTTGTTTTTTCCTTTTTTTATTCCAATAATCGTATCAGATGCAAAAAATACCTCATCCACCGATCTGACAGTCCAGACCACAGACCGCATGTACTGCCTTTTTTAATGTTTCCATATGTTCTTTGGACGGTGGTTCCACATTTCCCATCAGATATGGTCTGCCAAGTCCCTCATATTTATCCTGTCCAAGTCTGTGATACGGAAGAAGATGAATCTTGTCCACTCCGGGAAGTGTGTCTGCAAACCTTGCAATCCCCTGGATTTCCTCCACTGTATCATTAAATGTGGGTATCACCGGTACACGGATTACCAGCCTGGTTTTACCGGAAAGCGCCACTTTTCTGGCATTTTCCATCATCAGTTCATTAGAACGTCCTGTAAATTCTTTATGTTTCGCAGGATTTGTATGTTTAATATCCATTAAATAAGTATCCAGATACGGTAAGATTGTCTCAATCGTCTCCCATTTTGCACATGCCATACTCTCGATCGCAGTAGAAATTCCTCTCTCTTTGGCAGCTCTCAGAAGTGCTCCTGCAAATTCCGGCTGACAGAGACATTCTCCGCCGGAAAGAGTCATACCTCCGCCCGAGCGGTAATAGTATACCCTGTCTTTCTCAACTTCTTCAATCATCTCCCTGACTGTCACATCACGTCCGATGACCTTGTCTTCTCCCTGCACTTTCATTGTCTGGATCTTATATTCCTGAGATTCCGGATTGCAGCACCATTTGCACCGCAGGACACAACCTTTCAGAAATACGATTGTCCTTATACCCGGTCCATCATGAATAGAATATTTCTGGACATCAAACACTCTGCCCTTTGTATCCAAATAGTCCATGCTTTTTCCTCTCTTCAGCTCTTATATATTCTTATCGTTCGGATCAGAATCCCTGTTCTGTACGGCGAATGATATCATCCTGGAGCGAACGGGAAAGTGTAGTGAACAGTGCACTGTAGCCAGCCACACGCACTACCAGATGTTTGTATTTCTCAGGATGTTTCTGTGCATCCAGCAAAGTCTCTCTGTCTACTACATTAAATTGCATATGCATTCCCTTCTGATCGAAGTAAGAACGGATCAACGCAACAAATTTCTCCAGTCCTTCTCTTCCTGACAATGCAGATGGATGGAATTTCTGGTTAAAGAGCGTTCCATTGGATACAATAAAATGATCCAGTCTGGATACGGAAGTTGCCGCTGCCGTAGGTCCCTTTACATCCTTGCCCGCAGATGGCGAAACGCCGTCTGCAACAGGTGTGTGTGCATATCTTCCATCCGGCGTCGCTCCTGTCTGTCCGCCCAGCGGTACATTGGCAGATACAGGGTATAAACCAGCCTGGAACATACCGCCTCTTGGATTGCTGTAATTCTGAAGCGGTTTTGTATATGTATAGGCAACCTCTCTTGCGAAATAATCAATTTCCGGAATATCATTTCCAAACTTCGGAACCTCCTCGATCATCTTGTGGATCTCTTCGAATCTTGCCTTTTTCTCCGGAGATGGCTCTGTTCCGAGAGCTGCTGTCATAACAGCTGTTGCGGTCTGCTCATTTACGCGGATGCCATTCTCCTGAAGCTTCTGCATAACGATGGTGGTGATATCTGCTGCAGACTGTGCATCGATGCCCTTGCCGTAGTTCCATGCCAGAGCCTCCTTCAGCTCTTCCATGGTCATCTTCTTTTCTTCATATACAAGCTTGCGGATCGCATACAGAGAATCTGCCATGTTTGCAATACCAAATCCCTGAGGACCTGTAAAGTTATAAACAGCTCCGCCTTCCTGAACGGATTTGCCTCGTTTCAGGCAGTCATCCACCATACAGGAAAGGAATGGAAGCGGACATCTCTCCGCATGTGCCACATCAATGGCATTATCAGCATTTACAAGCAGGGAAATGAAATATTCCATCTGTTTCTTATATGCATCATAGAACTCATCGAAGCTCTTCATCTCTGTGACATCGCCGGTCTGGACACTGATCTGTACCCCTTTGTCCATACCATTAGAGAAAACCATCTCCAGCGGACGGCACATGTTAAAGAATGCAGCGTCATGCCAGCCCTCTGTCTTACCTGCCTTCTGCGGTTCTACACAGCCGATGATGTTATATTCTCTGGCATCTGCAAGAGAAAGGCCGCGGTTCTGCAGTGCAGGAATGATAACCTCATCATTGTAATAAGCCGGAAGTCCGATTCCTGTTCTTGTAAGCTCTGCAGCCTTGATCAGGAATTCATGTGGTGATCCGTTCCATACTCTTACAGAAAGAGACGGTGCCGGAAGATGCACATGCATAGACGCCTGGATGCACATAAAGGAGAGATCATTGGTCACATCCTCGCCATCCTTGTTCTGACCACCTGCGATCAAGTTCTGGAAAAGGCTGTAGCCTGCAAAACCCTCTGCAGATGCAGCATCACGACATTTATTCAGGTCGTTTAATTTTACCCATATGCAGTCCATCAGTTCCTGGGCAAATTCTCTGGTAAGATTGCCTGCTTCCATATCACTCTTGTAATATGGATACATATACTGGTCAAAACGTCCCGGAGAAATAGAATGTCCGCTGCTTTCCATCTGGATCAGCTGCTGTACAAACCAGAAGGACTGGCACGCCTCATAGAAGTTACGGGCGCCCTTCGCCGGTACGCGTGTACAATTGGATGCGATCTGAAGGAGTTCCTGTTTTCTGGTCGGATCCTGACACTGATATGCCATCTGCTCTGCGAGCTCGGCATAGCGATGTGCATAGTCGATAACTGCCTGACAGCTCATGATAACTGCTTCCAGGAAACGGGATTTCTTTGCGTAATCACCATCTCCTACATTACACTCATCCAGTTCCTTCTGAGCTTTGGCAATGATCCCTTCATAACCGATCGCCAGAACTTCTTCATATTTAACGGTTACGTGTCCTACACCATTGTAGAAATAGTTTCCGGGTGTAAAAATATTGTGGTCAATGGCAAGAATCGCTTCCGGTGCCATGTAGGAGGTTGCAAGCTCACTGGTAGTCTTGCCTTTCCAGTATTTATGTACCTCACGGAGCTCCGCCTTGGTTTCCTCCGCAATATAAAATGGATCGGCTGTTCTGGTAGCCACTGTATCCAGCTCATCCTCCAGCCACTGGAAAGAATACTCCGGAAACGTCTGACAGCCTCTCGGCGCCAAAGTGCTGCTTCCAACGATCAGCTCCTCATCACGGATGATGATCGGAATGTTGTGCAGGATGTGGGCAAATGCCTTGGCTCTGCGGGTGATGATCGGCTCGTCTTCTGTTGCTTTGTAAGACTCTGTGATCAGTTTTGCTCTGGCAGATTCGATCACCGGCATCTTTGCATAAAGATTATCTACAAGATGTGTGATCCTGTCTGTTTTCGGAACATCTGCTATATGAAATTTCTCCATGATTCTCCTTTCTCATAACCGGTTGTTTCTGGTGATCTGTCTGCCTCTACGCTTCCAGAACCGCTCCTGTCCGGCTATGTGCTCATGTAGTTTTATTATACCTTACCCCTACTTCGATGTCAACGAAATCCAACATGTGTTTCTAGCTGTTTTTGTGGTTTTTATCGGTTGCGCCCTGTTGATTTTATTTGTTTTTTGTATTTTTATGTTTTTCTCTATTGACTTTGTTTTTCTGCTCTGCCATACTTGGATTTATATAGGAATTCCTTTGTTTTTCAGAAAAAATTTATGCAAAGCGGACATTCGTATTCCGCTCTGTCACATGTTCTCAAACAGTAAAAGAGGTGTATTTTTATGTATCTTTCTGATATGCATACCCACTCCATCGCCAGTGGTCACGGCACGGAATGTACCATCACCAACATGGCACGCGCAGCTGCCGAGAAAGGTCTCCGGCTTCTCGGGATCACTGATCACGGTCCCGGCACTCTGGCAGCCGGAACTTCCTCCTATTTCCGCAGCCTTACCTATTCTCCCAAAAAACATTTCGGTGTAGAATTACTCTACGGAATTGAACTGAATATCCTTGACCGCAGCGGAACGGTAGATTTAGATCAAGAATTATTATGCAAACTTGATTACGCCATTGCCAGCATGCATGCCTGGAATTACCGTTGCGGTACCAGAGCCGAAAACACAGAAGCTTTTATCAATGTAATGAAAAACCCCTGTGTAAAGATCCTCGGACATAGTGATAACACTCATTACCCGGTTAATTATGATGCGCTTGCAAGGGCTGCCAGGGAAACCGGCACGATCTTTGAGATCAACGAAGCTTCTCTTGCACCTTATGGCTATCGTGGCGACACAAGAGAAAACTGTTTCGAGATCCTTCGATGCTGCCGCAAATATGATCTGCCGCTGCTTCTTTCCAGTGACAGCCATGGCCCGGAGCATATCGGAGATTTTACCTGTGCTGCTGAGTTTGTTCATCAGGCCATGTTTCCGGAACAGCTGATCCTCAACAACCAGATTCCCAGACTCAAGGTTTTTCTCCAAACCAGAGAATGATCTTCTGTATCTTTTCCGACAGATAACAGATATTGTCCCCTAAAACAAAACAGGCCAGTTCAAACACAGGAATATACATTTTCCTGTATCTGAACTGGCCTGTTTTTTATTTTTCCCGCTGCTTTCGTACAATTTCCGCAAGCTCGCTATATTTACCTGTAACATATCCAAAATTTTCTTTTCTGTGAGGAAGCTTGCATTCGGTGCAGTCTTTGATCCCGCTTTCCGTAAAGCGGAAATTACCACCACATTTATCTCCCAGTGCATATAAAGGACAATAGCAGAACAGACAATTGAAGTTCTCCGGATCTGCTCCTTTATGGCACGGAAAATATTCACAGTTTTTGTGGCTGAAGTAAGAGTATTCTTTGCCTTCCCAGTATGGTTTCTCCATGGCTCTTTTCTCCTCTCCTGACATAACCACACATAACTTTTTCCTATAAAAAAGAGGTAGCGATGCCACCCCGGGGTAGAAATATAATCCGTTCATGAGTGCGCGGAGGGAACGAATGTATCCGGAGTAGTATCGCCTGCCATTTAATCATGTATAATTCATATGAACAGGCGCATTCCATAAAAAAATGCCTACTCTCGTAAAAAAGTAGACAACGTCCCAGGGGTGCGGAGTCCCTGAAATGGTTGTTACACTTTACACGGAAGTTTAACCTCGCCATAACAAGCAGGTTTCCTGGCTCCGGGATCATGACTCCTCTCTCCTTCTCATACATACGTACAATGGACTATGAGATTCGCTCCTCCGTTACAGTGACCGGATCGCTCAGGTTTCACACCTGATTCCCTTTTCTGTGGACTTCTGATAATCAATATATAACTGTCAGCTATCCTCAGCACTTGCTATGTTCAATATGGAATTATACTGACATTATAATAACATCCTGTTAATTATATGTCAATACTGTTTTCAATATTTATACATTTTTGAGCATATTTTGTTGCTGTTCACTCCGTTCCATGGGTTTTCAATATTTTTTCCGACGTCAAAAACAGCCCGACAAACTGCTGTCGGGCTGCTGTATTTTTATTTTCTGTTGTACGTTCTTATTATACAAGACGTCTTACAGATACAATTGTTCTGTATGTAGCATCATTGCTGATCTTGATCCCGTCCTGAGAGTTCGATGCATGAACGATCTGGCCATTACCCATGTAAATAGCCACGTGTCCTCCATAGCAGATCAGATCTCCCGGCTGTGCATCTGCGTAGGATACTTCTGTACCTGCATTCTGCTGCTCATAGGAGGTTCTCGGAAGGCTGACTCCGAAGTTCGCATAGACACTCTGTACAAATCCGGAGCAGTCTGCACCATTGGTAAGGCTTGTTCCGCCCCATACGTAAGGATTCCCCACAAACTGTGTAGCATAATTCACAACAGAAGATCCGGAACCACTGCTGTAAGAAGAACTGTCACTGGCTGAGGATGTGTCCTCTGCATTAGATGTGTCCTCTGCATTAGATGTGTCCTCTGCACTTTCTTCAGATGCGTCTGTGCTGTTATCGTAATCTGCGTCTGCATTATCCTCTGTATTCTCAGTATCCTCGGACGCATCATCATTCTCACCATTGTCTGCATCTTCATCCACATCCTCGGTGTCATCTTCTGCAGTATCCTCATCTGCATTCTCGATCACGTCGCCGTCCTCATCGTACTGTACGTCTTCGCTCTCGTCCGCCTCATCCTGCTGTGCTTCCTGCTCTGCCTGGCGTCTTGCTTCCTCTTCTGCCTCAGCCTGTGCTCTCGCTGCTGCTTCAGCCTCGGCCTGACGTCTTGCCTCTTCCTCTGCTGCAATACGCTCAGCCTCTAATCTCTGAAGCTCTGCAGTCTGCTCTGCAAGAAGGTTGGCATAATCTGTAGCCTGCTGCTGTGCGTAGGCGATCTCATTATCATAATCTGCGGATGTGGCACGCTTCTCATCCAGCTGTGCCTGCAGGTTCTGGGACTCTGCCTCATATTCCTGCTTCATTCCCTCCAGCTCTGCCTTCTCCTGTGTGTACTGTGCCTCCAGGTTTGCCACCTGCTGGATCGTATTGGAATATTTTTCAAGACTCTTACGGTCCTGCTCATAAGTCTTCTGTGTGTACTCTGCTCTTGTAAGAAGGTCAGACAGGTTCTCTGCATTCAGCATCATCTGGAACCATGCATCGTCTCCACCCTTCTCATAGAGATACTGGATACGTTTCTTCATTGCCTCATACTGTTTCTGCTTGGCATTTTTGGCCTTCTCAAGGTTGGTCTGTGTAGATGCAATGTCGGCTTCCTTATTGGAGATATCTCCCTCCAGTGTCTGGATCGAAACCATCACGTTTACAAGATTGGCATCAAGAGTTGAAATCTCGCCTTCAATCTGTGACTTCTGTGAGGAAAGCTCATCCAATCTGGAATAAGTCGCATTCAGCTGTTCGTTGGTCGCATCCATCTCCTGCTGAAGTGCTGCCTCATCTTCTCTTGTTGCGCTTACGCTGACTACCTGTGCTCCGCTGATGATGAGCGCCAGTGTCAGACATAATATCCTTTTCTTCATGACTGTTCACCCTCGCAATCTGATTCTAATTTAATACAGCGGATCTGACCATCCGCTTCGTTGGTTTTCTTTGTAATACTTTTGCAATATCTTGTTTCAATCTTTTTATATATTAACACAGTGTTATTTGGATTGCAAGGATTTTCTATTAATTAGTTTAAAACTTTGTAACATTTATTAATGATTTTGACATCAAAAAGGAGAACCTGTGATATCTCAGGTTCTCCTCGCATGTTTCTTATAGTCATTTATTACATATAAATTTCTTTCCGCGTATTTCCGATCAGAAAAGATCTGCAAGGATCTGGTTGGCTGTTTTCTTCAGATATCCGTTGGGATCGGAAAGAGTGCTTCTGTTCCATCTGAAGTATGCACCGTTTCGGATATAGTTACCACTGGATTCATGATAGTCATATTTGCTGGCTCCAGGATACCTAGACATATAAGTTTCTGCCAGCTTGATCGCCTGGCTTCCGTAAGTTCCGCTTGGTGTCGGTGTTCCGGAAATCTGTACGCCGGCATTCGGTGTACAGTGGAGGATCACAACACTCTTATCGGAACACTGTCCGAGAACGATCCAAGTATGTCCGCTGTTGTATCCGATATCTCCCGGATAAAGCTTCCAGTTTGAGCTTGCCAGCTGAGACTGGGAAACAACGGTACCCATTCCCTTGCCGGAATACAAAGATCCAAGATTTCCGGAAACATCCGTGTACATAGGTCCACCGGATCTGCTCTGCATGATCTGATATACAGACCATCCTACAAAGCCGGAGCAGTCAAGGCCCTTCTGTTCTGTAGCTTCACTGAGATCCATATAATATCTGTAATTATAGGAGCTGGAATTGCTGTCATACCACTGTTTCCATTTTGGACTGATGCCCTTTCTGGTCGCATCCGACCAGTTGTGGCCGCCGCCCCATACGTAAAGAGTCTTTCCTACCGGAAGCAGTGCATTAGCAAGGAAATTCTTGATGGTCCTGGAGCTTGTAGCTGTAGTAGTGCTTGGGTTGGTATCCAGGACACCATTGCTGCCAAATGTATACTTCTTGCCATCGATCGTCTTCGTTCCCGTAGCCATGACACCGGTTGACGGATCGAAATAATATTTATATCCTTTTTTGGAATTTGTGACCCATCCGGTAGCCATCACGCCGCTCTTGCTGTAAAAATAATAGGTATTGCTGCCGATCTTCTTGAAGCCCTTATACATAGCTCCCGTGTTTGGATCAAAATAACGCTTCTGTTGTTTCCTATTCGTTGCCCAGCCCTTTGCCATAAAGCATTTGCTGGTAAAATATCTGGTCACATTCTGCTTGTCTGTAAGGAATACGCTTCTTGCAGCAGCGCCACTGCCGCTGTAGAAATAATATTTCTTATTACTGATCGTGGCCCATTTCGTTGTCATATATCCGCTGGTAGGCTTAAAATAGCGGGTATTGTTCTTGCTGTCTGTAAGCCAGCCTGTTGCCATATAGCCCTTGACACCGTTGACATTATAAAAATATCGTTTACCCTTGGAATCCTTAGCCCAGCCCCTCATCTGTACGCCTGTGGATTTATTAAAAAAATATTTCTTCCCGTTCAGTGTAAGCCAGCCTTTTACCTTCTGGCCATTCTGATAATAATAGGACTTTCCTTTTTCTGTTTTAAAGCCGTTTTTGGTCGCAGCCTGTACATCTGTTGCCGTTGTATGTACAGTTGCTCCAGCTGCAAAGAACATCAGAACAAAAAAAAGTCCCCAGAGTTTCCATTTTCTGCTTAATTTTCGCATACATACCTTCCTTTGATAGATAGATCATTGATATTTACTATTTCTTAAGTCCGGCTGATCGTAAACATTACAATTTTGTTACAATTTTACGTCCATATTATATAACATTCTTTACAGTCCGTCAACTCTTTCCTTTTCTTTCAGAAAAAATGTCATTACGGTATTACCAATGTTGATTTTATGCAGAAAAAATCCCCGAAACATCAGAAATATTCACTGATACTCCGGGGATATGATCCTTTATGCAGTTTTACTCCTGCCTGTTACAGATCTGTTACAGATCCTTACAGGAATTTTTTGCGAAGCTCTGCTCCGTCAAGGGCACTTAAATATGCAGGTGCAACATCAAATACTGTCTTGCAACCCTTCTGTCCTTCCTGATTCATACGGTATGCAGCTCTTGCATAGGCAACGATCACAGAAGATGTGAACTCAGGATTGGAATCCAGCTTCAGGCTGTACTCGATCACATGGCTGTTCTCATTGTTCCAGCCTGTTTTTCCACTGCGGATCACAAAACCGCCGTGTGGAATACCGCTGTGGTCACGATCCAGCTCTTCCTGAGAAATGAAATGTACCGTTGTATCATACTCGTCAAAGTAATTCGGCATGGTCTTGATCTCTTCCTCGATACGTGCAAGATCAGCACCCTCCTCAGCAACTACGAAGCACTCTCTTGTATGTTTCTGACGTGTGGTAAGCTCCGGATTCTCTCCGTTTCTTACTGCCTCAAGTGCAGCTTCTACCGGAATGGTGTACTGCTTTGCATCCTTTACGCCTTTGATGCGGCGGACTGCATCAGAATGTCCCTGGCTGACACCCTTGCCCCAGAATGTGTAGTCGTTTCCATTTGTAAGGATCGCATTTGCATACATACGGTTCAGAGAAAACATTCCGGGATCCCAGCCTACGGAAATGATTCCTACATGTCCACTCTCTGCTGCTGCCTTATCAACATTTGCAAAATGCTCCGGGATTTTCTTATGTGTATCAAAGCTGTCCACAACATTGAAATATTTTACATACTCCGGTGTCTGAACAGGAAGATCTGTAGCACTTCCTCCACAGATGATCAGGACATCGATCTCATCCTTCAGCTTCTCCGCATCTTTTACAGAATAAACCTTTGCGGTCTCTGTAAGGATCTTTACAGTCTCCGGATCACGTCTGGTAAATACTGCAACCAGCTCTGTATCCGGATTATGCTTGATGGCGCACTCCACGCCGCGTCCCAGGTTTCCGTAACCTAAAATACCAATTCTTATACTCATAACGATTTCCTCCTCTTTTTCTCTGCAGTATGACATTTTCCGGACAGCATTGTGAATCTCTGTCAGAAAAATCCCTCTGCGATCTATATCGCAAAACGGATCTGCAGGATCCGCCTTACAAACATATGGATATGCTGCCTTATGATATCCCCGATCTCAGTTTCAGGACATCGATGACAGACCTTTTTCCTGCATCAGCAGCAGAAAAAGCCGCCCGGCCAGCACATGAAACAGGCCATGGTCCTGCAACAGGCATCACACATATCCCCTTCTGCAGTCGGCATTCCCCCAAAGGGATCCTGCCGCTGCTGATACCAGCCGCCACCGCCTTCCATTCTCTGGAGCAGCATACGGTACTGCATATTATCCGGTTCCTGACGGACTGCTTCACGGATCTGATCCAGAGCTGTTACATTATTTCCCATTCCCATATTTGCCATAGCAGCCAGGTAATACCATTCCCCATTTTTCTGACCAAGAGAATCCAGTACATTCATAGCTTCCTGAAAATGACCGCTCTGCACATAATTGGCGGCCGCCCTTCTGCGCATACTTTCCTCATCCTGATAGGCACTGGAACCGGCATTTCCGTAATTTCCAAAACCACCGTAATTTCCGTAGCCGCCATAGCCATTCTGGGAACTGCTTCCGTACTCACGCTCTTTCATGATCTGCTCGTAAGCCTGCTGCACTTCTTTGAATTTTTCTTCGGCCTGATCCTTATTCGGATTATTGATATTGGCATCCGGGTGATACGTCCGGCTGAGTTTTCGGT
>ERZ773110.2718-NODE-2718-length-11194-cov-2.913278_pt1 | contig 11194 bp, 7 predicted proteins | sample MGYA00580568_ERZ773110 | MGnify/ENA primary metagenome ERZ773110 (study PRJEB29015, sample SAMEA2737870) | human gut metagenome | biome: human gut; feature: human-associated habitat; material: faeces | place: China | collected 2012 ... | reverse complement strand
TAATATCATTAACGCCCATAATATCTGCCTCCTAAAAAATCAGGCTGCCAATCTGAAAGACAACAAATGCTGCAATCCATGCAACCACGCACTGCATTACCACAACACCAAGTGCCTGAAGCTTTGAACCCATCTCCCGTCTGATTGCTGCAACCGCTGCTACACATGGTGTATAAAGTAACGTAAATACCAGGAAGCTGACTGCTGATACCGGTGTAAACAGAGTTCCAAGGCTGTTGCCCAAAGCAGTCACACTGGTTCCAAGAAGTACACTCATGGTACTGATTACTGCTTCTTTGGCAGTAAATCCGGTAATCAAAGAAGTGGATACTCTCCAGTCCCCAAATCCAAGCGGAGCAAAAACCGGTGCAATCACACGGCCGATTAATGCCAGCAGGCTGTCTGCGCTGTCAGATACTACATTCAGTCTGGTATCAAAAGACTGTAAGAACCAGATAATGATCGTTGCAAGGAAAATAACGGTAAATGCCCTCTCTAAGAAATCCTTTGCCTTGTCCCACATCAGGAGTACCACGCTCTTAAAAGATGGCAGCCGGTAATTCGGAAGCTCCATGACAAAAGGCATCGGTTTTCCACGGAATGCGGAATGTTTAAATAAAAGTGCCACCAGAATTCCCATTACCATTCCACCAACATAAAGTGAAATCATAACAAGTGCCTGATATTTTTTGAAAAATGCTGCTGTAAATACCGCATAAATCGGAATTTTTGCCGAACAGCTGATAAATGGTGTCAGCATAATGGTCATTTTCCGGTCTCTTTCGGATGCTAAAGTTCTGCTTGACATTACTGCCGGAACCGTACAGCCAAAACCGATCAGCATCGGAACGATACTTCTTCCAGAGAGTCCGATCTTTCGTAATAACTTATCCATAAAAAATGCAACACGGGCAATATATCCACTGTCCTCCATCAGAGACAGGAAGAAAAACAGCGTCACAACGATCGGAAGAAAACTTAAAATGCTTCCAACTCCTGTAAAAATACCATCAATTATAAGGTCATGCAACACTTCATTGACACCTGCAGCAGAAAGGAGCTGATCCACTGCTGCTGTCAGCGCATCAATCCCCATCTGTAAAAGATTCTGTAGTCCCGCTCCTATTACATGAAACGTAAGATAAAACACGATCAGCATGATACCGATAAAACAAGGGATTGCCGTATATTTTCCGGTCAGGATACGGTCAATTTTCTCGCTTCGTATCCTTTCCCTGCTCTCTTTGGGTTTTACTACTGTCTTTTCACAGACTTTTTCAATAAAGGTAAAACGCATATCTGCGATCGCTGCACTCCGGTCAAGTCCACGCTCTTTTTCCATCTGAACGATCAGATGTTCGATCGCCTCTTTTTCATTTTCATCCAGATGCAGTTTTTCTAAGATCAGATGATCCCCTTCAATGATTTTCGAAGCTGCAAAACGGATCGGTATCTGCGCTTCTTTCGCATGGTCCTCGATCAGATGCGAAACTGCATGGATACAGCGGTGCACGGCTCCTCCAAAGTCACTCTCATCACAAAAATCCTGCCTTCCCGGACGTTCCTGATATTTTGCAATGTGAAGCGCATGACGTACCAGCTCATCCACACCTTCATTTTTTGCCGCTGAGATCGGTACGACCGGCACGCCAAGCATTGCCTCCATCCCGTTGACATCCACGGAACCCGAATTCCCGGTCATCTCATCCATCATATTTAATGCGATGACCATCGGAATATCCATCTCTAAAAGCTGCATGGTCAGATATAGATTTCGTTCAATGTTTGTCGCATCAATGATATTGATCATCGCCTTTGGCTTATCATCAAGTACAAAATTCCTCGAAACGATCTCCTCACTGCTATATGGCGACATCGAATAAATACCCGGAAGATCTGTCACCGAGGTATTCGGATGCCCTTTTATCGCCCCGTCCTTTCGGTCAACTGTCACTCCCGGGAAATTTCCGATATGCTGGTTTGAACCGGTTAACTGATTAAACAATGTAGTTTTTCCACAATTCTGGTTACCGACAAGTGCATAGGTCAGTTTTTCCTGCTCCGGCAGTGGTCTTCCATCTCCCTTCACATGGTATTTCCCCTCTTCTCCGAGTCCCGGATGCACGGACTGATTGATGTTTTTTGCACCTTCATGTCTGCGCGAGCGCTCACTGATCAGTTCAATTTCAATCTGCTCCGCATCCGAAAGCCGCAGTGTCAGCTCATATCCATGAATCTGCAGTTCCATCGGATCTCCCATCGGTGCAAATTTAATGACGGTTACCTCTGCCCCCGGTATTACTCCCATATCTAAAAAATGCTGTCTTAATGCCCCTTCTCCCCCGACTACTTTAATCACAGCACTTTTTCCGATTTCTAATTCTTTTAGCGTCATTTTTCTTTATCCTTCGTGTTGATATTGATAATCTTTATCGATTATACACTGTTTCCATGAAAAAACAAAGAATTATTTTTTTATTATTATGGAAAAACCGTGACTAAGGTGCTAGAATAACCTTCGGAAAATATATAAGGAAGAAATTTGTCTTTCAAAAAATCATATAGATATGGAGATTGGTGTGAAAAATAAGATCTTTACGAAAACGAGTACATCTGATGCACATTTATACAGCAATCAGGATCTGCGGAAACTATTGGTTCCGATCATCGTTGAGCAGCTGCTTTCCTCCCTGATGGGAACTGCCGACACAATGATGGTCAGCAACGTCGGCTCTGCCGCCATTTCTGCAGTATCCCTCGTGGATTCCATCAATATTTTAGTCATTCAGGCACTCTCCGCACTCGCTGCAGGAGGTGCGATCCTGTGTTCCCAGTATCTTGGGAGCAGCAACAAAAAAGCTGCCAATGAATCAGCCAGACAGGTGCTTTTTGTCATGACCGTTTTATCCGTGACATTGTCTGCCATCTGCCTTTTATTCCGTGGTCCGCTGCTTCACGTCATTTTCGGTGCCGTGGAGACAGATGTCATGACAAATTCTCAAATTTATTTTCTATTTACCCTGTTATCCTTTCCTTTTATCGGACTGTATGATGCCGGGGCCTCGATCATGCGCGCCCAGAATAACAGCAGGGAACCAATGATCATTTCCATCATTTCCAATTTCTTAAACATCGGTGGAAATGCTATTTTGATTTTTGTTTTCGGGATGGGCGTGGAGGGTGCCGCAATTTCAACCCTCGTATCCCGCATCTTCTGCGCTGTTGTCGTGATCTACAAGCTGCGCAGTGAAGAGGAACCGATCTTTATTAAAAATTATGCCGCAATCCGTCCTGATTTTTCACTCATCAAAAAAATACTGTTCATCGGCATCCCGTCCGGGATCGAAAACAGTATGTTCCAGTTCGGTAAACTCGCGATCCAGTCTACGGTCTCCACACTTGGAACCGTCGCCATCGCTGCACAGGCAATGACAAATATCCTCGAAAATCTAAACGGTGTCGCCGCAATCGGTGTCGGCATTGGACTGATGACTGTGGTTGGACAGTGTCTCGGTGCCGGCAGAAAAGACGAGGTCATTTATTACATCAAAAAACTTTCCTGGCTCGCCGAGGCAGCGATCGTGATCAGCTGTCTTACTGTGCTTGCCCTGACAAAACCAATCACCCTGTTAGGCGGCATGGAAGCGGAAAGTGCTGACCTGTGTTTTAAAATGGTCATCTTTATCACGATTACCAAACCGATCTCCTGGGTATTATCTTTTATCCCGGCATACGGCATGCGTGCAGCCGGAGATGTCAAATTCTCCATGATCACCTCCTGCTGCACCATGTGGCTCTGCCGTGTGAGCCTTTGTGTCTATCTCTGCCGTGTTTGGGGATTTGGCCCGATTGCAGTCTGGATCGGTATGTTTGCCGACTGGACGCTCCGCGCCATCGTATTTTCGATACGCTTCCACGGAAGGAAATGGTTAAACCACCACATTATCGACTAAACAAACGCCTGTCTGATGCTGTCATAATGAAGGAATTTTCCTTCCTCCCCAAGTTTTTTGATCTCCTCAGCGGAAGCAAACAGATATCCATCTGTTTCTTCCTCCTGGAGCTTGAGATCTGACTCGTCAAAATCAGCAGAAAAACGATACACATCCACAAAATAGTTATCCCCTTCTCCCGGATTATCTCTACGGTAGGTAAACAGATATCCGCCATCCCACGCAGCAACATCCAGTCCGGTCTCCTCCCTGATCTCACGGAGTACTGCAGTCTTAGAATCCTCTCCCGCCATCGCAGCACCGCCGGAAACCTCCCAGCAGCCCGGTGCCCACGCTTTTGTCATAACGCGTTTGGTGATCAGGAAACGTCCATCCGTTCTTTTTATCACGCCAAGTACGGTTAGATGATATTCGCCATCCTTTAAACACCAGTCATTCCGTTTCATCGTTCTGCCGGTGCGCTCTTTTTTTTCATTGTAAATATCCCAGAATTCCTGTTTTTCTGTCATCTGTATTTTCCTCATTTCATTTTTCTCGTGCTGCTTCGATATTTTTATCATAACAAACCTCACGTCCCTCAGACAGATCTGTTATTTTATATCCCGTTACTATCACACGGTAGCACGTCAAAGTGCCCTTATCTCTATTATAAACAAAAATCCGGTTTCGGCAACTTATTTAAAAAAAACAAATTCACCGATCAGATAAAAAATACCACTCAGCCAGAACGCCATGCCTAAAATAAAGGTCAGCAGATCTTCCATCTGAAAATTTTTCCGCAGATAACACAGTTTTTTTGGATTCTCCTCATTAATCCGGATCGTATAAATTTTTCCTTTTTCCAGCGATTTTTTTTCTTTCCGCGTAATCCTCTCCATCGTGCACTGGCGGAATTTTTTTTCCTGATAATGATAGGAAAACAGCGCATACGTTCTGACACGATCGCCCATTTTCTTTGTCACTGTTTTCTCAAATACCGCATCCACAGGCACCCTGCAATGGATGCGCGCACGCCATTTCCGAAATTCGATTCCAACTAACAGTGTCCCATACACTACCCCGATTATCCCCAGTAAAATAAATGTTATATTCATACTGGTCTCCCTTCCCAAAACCTCCTGTGTCACCCCGGCAGACTCTGTGCTACGCAGAGTGCACCCCAGCCCTCTTATGTCAAGTTAATGTCAACAACTTTTTTGAGTCAAAATAGCTGAAAGCCGCATAACTTCGTTGGGGTTATGGTAAGTTAGTGTCAAGTCAGAGTGAATTGGTGGTAAATTAGTGTCAAGTTGCTTTGGGGAGGTTTACTCCTCCCCAAAAGCATAATTCCATTCAATCTCTACTCTCTTATCCCTGTATATGATAACCTTTTTAATGAATACATCCACCGCTTCCTGCGTCAGCTTTTCCATCTGAGAAAACCGGATAATCTCTTTCATATCCTGTTTCGGTTGATTGTATTCCTCCGTAAGCCTGCCAAATGCAAGCTCTGCTTCTTCTATTTTACATGACAGCTCCTGCATCTGTAAAGCAATTCCATCCGCCCTGCTGCGGTATTCTCCGGCTTCTATCTGCTTTACAGCATAGTTTTCGTACAATGTATCTTTCTCTGTCTGCAAACTCCGATACTGCGTCCGATAATTACCCAGCTCTTTATTCAGCCTGTTCCATTCTTCTTTCTGAAATTGTTCAAGACTCTCACGCTGTTTTATCAAATCTCCACGGCGCATCAACTCCCGGTACAATTCCGTCAACACAATCTCTTCCAGAATGTCTGCCCTAAAATAAGTACAGCAGTCCGGTATCTGCAGCAGGGAATGTTTCCTGCACCAGAAATGATTTGGCATCTTACCATTGTTTCTCTGCGGTTTATAGTTGATCGCATATCCACACCCGCCACAATATATTTTCCCTGTCAGTGGGTGTTTTTCCCGTTTCCTTTTCGTGGACTGTTCCGGGCGGTAAGCAGATGCAAGTGCAAATACCTCCGGCGTTACCAGCGGCTCGTGATGATCCGTAATTACTTTCCACTCCTCCTTTGGCACAGCAATCCCGTTTTTACTTCCAACAGACTTGCGGACTGATTTACCGTAAGCCATTTCGCCCAGATAGAAACGATTATTCAGGATTCTCCTCACTGCCGTATTGCTCCATGTATGATGCTCCCTTTCCATTTTCCTCTCAGGATGACGCATCTGTGTAACAGTCGGCGTCTGCTTGGCAATCAGCTCCTTTGCTATCTGCGTACTGCTCATTCCTTTTTCTGCCAATGAGAAGATATGGCGGACGATTTCTGCCTCCTTTTCATTGACAATCACCGTATTTTTTTCAATTTCACTCTTGGCATAACCAAAAGGAACCTGTCCGAATACATATTCCCCATTTGCACATTTATTTTGAAATGATGTTTTTACTTTGACCGATATATCCTTACTGTAAAGGTCATAGAGAAGCGTCTGGAAAGCAGTATCCAGCGGGGTGGGACTTCCTTCATGCTCCCTGCTGTCATAATGGTCATTTACGGCAATGAACCGCACTCCCATAAAGGGGAAAATCTGGTTGAGATAATCACCCAGTTCTATGTAATCCCTTGCAAACCGGGACATATCCTTTACCAGAATACAACTGATTTTACTCTGCTTTACCTGTTTTAACATCTCCAGCAGCCCCGGTCTGTCCATATTCGTACCGGAAAAACCGTCATCACAAAATTCTGCAACCTCCTGTCCCATTAGTTCAGCATCATTTCTGATATAATCTAAAAGCATTTTCCGCTGATTGGAAATACTGTTGCTTTCCCGCTGCTCTGTGGAAGCTTTACCGTCCAGGGCATCATCCTCTATGGAAAGGCGGAGATAGATTGCAATCTTCCTGCTGTCTGTCATTTTTTCACCTGCCTTTCCACCAGTGCATCACTGTATGTAAATAAGACTTCCACTCTTTTCCCCGGATACACATAGATTTTATCTATCAGCGATTCAATAAGCTCCCTGGTAAGTACCTGTTCATTCTTTAGTTTTATCAATGCACGGACTGCTTTCAGATAGGTTTCTCCGTCACGCTCAAGGCTTACTTCCTGCTCTCTGAAGTTCTTCTCCTGCTTCTCCAAATCCCGCAGCCTATTTTCTTTGCACATCTTATACTCCACATAGTCTTTCTGTGAAAGATTGCCCATGCGGTATGCCATATACTTATCACTTTCTTCCTCTGCAAGTCTTTCTTTTGCGTAGGTTACGGATCGAAGGCTCCGCTCCAGCTCCTGCTTTTTCTGCCAGATGATTTCTCCTGCCTTATCCAGATATATTCTCTTTTTTTTCAGACTGGTATCAAACTCTTTTTCTAACAGTGAAAAAAGAATATCCGTCAGCACATTTTGGGGGATACGGTTAGAGGACGGACAACTATCCGTCTTGGTCGCCCCGCCGTTTAAGCAGAAATATCCATCTATCCGCATCCTGCTGCCATCTGCATAGTGCTTCACATAGCTGTGTCTTGTCATTTTCCGCCCGCATACGCCGCAGTACAGCACCTTGTCAAAAATATTTTCTCCGATTGGGCAACCTTCCGTTGGATGAGCATGGCTTTTTGTCTGCTCCCGCAGTTTCTTCCTTACTCCGGCCGCTTCCTTCCCAATCTCCGGCGTGATCAACGGCTCATGGGCTTCTTCTTTTACCACCCAGTCATCTTCCGGCTTGTGAATGCGGTTATTTTCATCCCTTGCAGTAATGCTGGTCTTTCCCTGTACCAGCTTTCCAGCGTAAGTGTCACTTTTAATAATGCGTTCCACACCACTTTTATCCCATCCTTTGTAAGCTGCATCCGGTGGGCAGTAGACCTCTCCCGTTTTGTGATAGACCGCCGGCGGATTGATCTTACGAGTGTTCAGATCATCCGCAACTGCCGTATAGCTTTCCGTCTCAATAAATTTCTGAAAAATGTATCTGACAATCTCCTCCGTATTTTCATCCGGTATCAGCCTGCGTACTTTGCCCTCCCAGACTGCCTTATACCCATAAGGTGCAGGACCGCCCACATAGGAGCCTTCTTTTCTTCTCTGTGCCAGAGAAGCTTTCGCTTTCACGGAAAAATCCTTAGCATACATATCATTTACCAGATTCTTGATTTCCGATACCATCTGTTTCGTTTCATTGCCGCCTGCCCCGGTATCAAAGCCATCCGCCACGGCTATGAAACGCACACCAAGGAACGGGAAAATCTTCTCTATATAATTTCCGGCTTCCAGATAATTTCTGCCAAAACGGGACAGGTCTTTTACGATCACACAGTTAATGTCTCCCATGCGGACATCCTGCATCAGCCGCTGAAACGCACCCCGGTTAAAATTGGTTCCCGTCTTTCCCAAGTCGATATAACAGTCTACCACTTCAATTTTATCCGTATGTTCTCCGTTCCATTCCTCAATGAATTTCCTGGCGATCTCTATCTGCACCTCTACTGATTCATTCTTTGAAGTTTGCCTGCAAACTTTTTTGTCTATATCTGCGGAGAGTCTGGCATAAATACCAGCCTTATACTGCCTGCTCTTTTGATTCTTAGCAGCACTCGCGGGTGTGTCCGAACCTTTTCCCGCTGACTGCCTCTTTGATGTTCTTCCCATACTCATGCACTCCTTTCCCTGCCGCTTTCCTGCCCCGAAAGTGCAGTGACATATTCCTGCATGATCCGGTATTCATCCCGAAAATAAAACTCTATCTCAAGTCTTTTATCCTCGAACACATAAATCCGCTTTACCAGACTCGTCAAAGTATGCCGGTCAATTTCAGCAAGCTTCAGGGAATCCTGAAATTTTGCCAGCCTTGAAGCACTGACTACACCTTTCTGCAGCATCCGCCGTATCATGTCCTGTTGCTGTTCCTGTGCTTTCTCCAGTTCTTGTGCCTTGCGCTGAAACTCCTTGTGCAGACGTTCAAATTCTTCCTTTGTTACGACATTCTGCCTTAGATCGTCATAGAGTCCTGCGCAGAGACCGTAATACTTATCCTGCTCCTGTTTCAGCCGCGTAAGCTCCTTCTGGCATCCCGCAACTGCTTCCAGATTTGTCTCTTTTTCTTTCGCCTGTTCAAAAAGTTTACTCTGCGCTAAAAAGTCATTGGCATATCTGCGAACCGCAATGCCCACCAATTCCTTTAAAGTATTTTCCTCTATGCTGTGGCGGCTGCATCCCTCGCCCCGGTTTTTTGTGGAACAGATATAGTACACCTTATTGGATTCCTTATACCGGACTCTGCGCCGCACCATCTGTTCTCCGCAGTCCCCGCAAAACAGAAGTCCCATGAATGGACTTAAGCTTTTGCTTTCCGGGCTTACCCGTCCGTCCGTCTGAAGAAGATTCTGTACCGCTTCAAAATCACTGTCTGAAATAATAGGCTCATGGGTATTTTCCGCACGCACCCATTCTTCCTTTGGTTTCTCAACACTCTTTTTCACCTTATAATTGACTTTCTCTGTCTTGCCTTGCAGTAGGTGCCCCAGATAAACTTCATTGGTCAGGATACGCTTTACCGATGAACTGCTCCACTGTGAACCGGAGCCGCCGGTAAACCCGCCCCGGTAGTTAAGCCCCGTAGACTTTTTATATTCTTTCGGGGAAAGAATGTGCAGCTCGTTCAGCTTCTTTGCAATGGCAGACACCGCCATTCCCTCAATTTTCCACCGGAATATCCTGCGTACAATCTCTGCCGCATAATCATCCACCACCAGCTTGTTCTTATTCTCCGGAGACTTGCGATAGCCATATGCGGCAAAAGGTGATAAGCATTCCCCGGCTTTCCGTTTCACTGCAAGCTGGCTTTTTACCTTGGTGGAAATGTCCCGGCAATAAGAATCATTGATAAAATTCTTGACCGGAATCACGATCTGGCGTTCTCCGGTGTCTGCCGATATGCTGTCGTAATGATCAGTTAAGGCAATGAAACGCACACCAAGAACCGGGAATATCTTTTCCAGATACCTCCCGGCTTCAATGTAATCGCGCCCAAAACGGGACAGGTCTTTCACAACCACGCAGTTAACCCTGCCCGCTTCAATATCTTTCATCATTCTGTTAAATTCTGGTCTGTCGAAATTACTGCCGGAAAAGCCATCATCTACATAAATGTCATAGAGTTCAATATCCTCCTGTTCATTTAAAAAGGAACGGATCAACTCCCTCTGACTTCCTATGCTGTTGCTTTCGGCTTTAGATACACCATTTATCATGGCGTTGCCATCATGCTCCGCTTTCACATTGTCATCTCTGGAAAGACGCAGATACATGGCGGCAAAGAATTTAGATTGTTCTTTCATGTTATCACTCCTGACTTTTTTGTTAGGGGGAAGCCGGTGGCTTTTCCATTCCATAAAATCAGGAGTTACGCTGATTTGTCCTGATATTAGGTTAGCATAGATAAGAGGATTTTTCAATCCAAATATAAATTTTTCAAATATGAATTTCGGATAACCTTTGCAGATATTCCGCCATTTTATCATCTATGCTGGCTCCGTCTTTTTGGAACCTGACCTTAACTACATAATCACCGATCCGATTGACATAGACATTGTTCGTCTGCCTTGCAAACGCATCCAGCTTCTTCTCCACAGGCAGGGATGTATCAATCTCTATGTCCCTCAAATCAGTCAGAGTGGAAATATCTACCGTCCTTATATCCACGGCAGCCATTTCTTCAAGTCTTTCCTTTGTCAGTTCCAAGGCTTCTCTCCTTTCCGGACAGCATAATCTTGCTGCTATCTAAGTCTATTCTTTTACCGGATTGTCCTATGCTATAGCATTTTCCTTATCCATAAAATAACTGTCTGTTTTCTTCCTTATAATAAAGTCTTCCACATCCATAAGCCTGTCCGTGACCGGCATGGTGGGCAGGGTATTCAGAATTTCTGCCCGGTATCTGCCACACAGGGATGTCCTGCTGTCTAAGATGGAAAATACCGCCGTGTCCTTTTCCCGGCGGATGCCGCGCCCGAACCACTGCCTTAGCTTAATCAGCATTTCCGGGATGATGATGTCCCTGCGGTATAAATCAAAGTCCTCATACAGGTTTCTCTGGTATTCCATGACCGGATCCGGCACGGGAAACGGCAGTTTTACTACAATTAGGCTGGAAAGTATATCCCCTGCAAGGTCAATTTCCTCTCCGGCACTGTCACTGGCAAACAGCACTCCGTTTCCGCTTCTTCTAAAGCTACTTATTACATCCAGTCTGCCTCTGCCCATAAGAAACAAC
>ERZ773110.2712-NODE-2712-length-11211-cov-5.632485_pt1 | contig 11211 bp, 4 predicted proteins | sample MGYA00580568_ERZ773110 | MGnify/ENA primary metagenome ERZ773110 (study PRJEB29015, sample SAMEA2737870) | human gut metagenome | biome: human gut; feature: human-associated habitat; material: faeces | place: China | collected 2012 ... | reverse complement strand
CCGGGGCAGCGGTGTGCTGGCTGCTGCTGCCCCAGTTCACCGCGCTGGTGCGGCTGGTCTCGCCCCACGGGCCGGAGAGCGCCGTGCTGGCCCGGCAGATCGCCAACGCCCACACCCTGTTCAATCTGGGCTGCACGGTGCTGTGGCTGCCCCTGACCCCCTGCATGGTGCGCATCGTGTGCATTCTATTGCCGGAGAAGCACGCCCCTGAGTTGAAATGAACGCCTTAAAATGGTATAATGACAGTGTATCGAACAATATTGTGACGCTTTTGTTGCACAAACGATCAACTGACCCTTCTGTGGGCCTGCGGCGGTGTGCGGCTGCCAGGGCACAGAGCGGACCAAGAGGACGTGTTTACTATGAAGGATATCATCAACGGGTTGATCGAGCGGTTCCGCAGGCAGCATGTACAGGCCCGGCGCTATGTGGCCATGATGCTGGTGCTGGCCCTGCTCACCACCCTGTTCGTCAACTGGCAGCTCCATGGGGTGGGCATCACCATGACGGCCGACTACCACTGCGGCTACGAGGAGCACCAGCACACGGCGGCCTGCTACGAAAAAGTGCTCACCTGCGGTTACGAGGAGGGCGAGCCGGAAACGCCCGTCACCTCTTCGGACAGCAGCGCCGATCCGGTGTCCGCCTACAGCGCGGAAGAGCCGGAAGAGCCGGAAGAGCCGGTGCAGACCGAGCCGGAGACCATCTGGGTGCCCCATGAGCATACCGATGCCTGCTACGAGGAGCACCGGGTGCTGACCTGCTATCAGGAAGAGCACGAGCACACCGACGACTGCTTTGACGAGTACGGTGCGCTCATCTGCGGCGAGTTCGAGCATATCCACGACGACAGCTGCTACACCACCGAGTATGAGCTGGTGTGCGGCCTGGACGAGGGCGAACTGGTGGAGGAGCCCAACCCCGCCTATCAGGAAATGCCTGCCAGCCGCCCCGTGGTGGACTTGCCCCCTGAGCCGGCCGAGACCACCCCGGACGAGCCGGTGCTGCATCACCACACCGACGCCTGCTACACCGAGGAGCTGGTGTGCACCATCCCGGAGCACCACCACACCGTGGAGTGCCTGGCCGATACTCAGGCCGACGTGGAGACTGCCGAGGAATGGCAGGCCGCGGCCAACGTGGCCCTGAACGGCAACTGGGCCGAGGACCTGCTCACCGTGGCAAAGTCCCAGCTGGACTACCAGCAGAGCGACAAGAACTTCAAGCTGGATGTGGAGGACCAGCAGGTGCTGCGCGGCTACTCCCGCTATGGTGCCTGGTACGGCAACCCCTACGGCGCCTGGGACGTGATGTTCCTGTCCTACTGCCTGCACTTTGCGGGTGTGCCCCAGACGGTGGTGCCCCAGCGTGCAGGCGTGATGGCCCTGCACAGTGACCTGCGCGGCTCCCAGTGGCTCGCCGACGCCGACGGCTCCACCGCAAGGCCCGGCGATATCGTCATCTACAACACCCTCACCACCGAGCAGGTGGCCGTGGACGAGAGCTCCTATGGCATCGCCCTGCTGGACCTGGACGAGGACCCCGACACCGCCGCCCAGCTCACGGCTTCCGAGCCGCAGGTGGACACCCGCACCGTGACCACCGAGACGGTGGGCGTCGTGTCCGCCGTGGACCCCGACGCCGGGACCCTGACCGTGATCTCCGGCAACGTGGACGGCAAGGTGGCCGAGGTGCCCGCTGCCATGTCCGACGTGACCAGTGTCATCTCGGTGACCGGTGCCTATGCCGCCGAGACCACCGCTGTGGCCCCGGAGGACCCGGACCCGGCAGGCTCCCAGGAGGAGCTGGACGGCAGCTATGCGCTGCTGGAAGATGAGGATGGCTTTGGGGCTACCGTGGAATGGGTCGGCGAGGCCCGGCAGCAGGACCCCGATGCCCCGGCCCTGCTGGCAGAAACTGCCGATACGGAGGTGATGCTGGACCCCGCCTGGATCACTAAGACAGAGTTCGAGCAGAAGGTCAATGGCTCCTGGAAGCCCCTGGTGGGGAATGAAGTGGAAAGCGGTACCAACGTGCAGGTCACCGTGACCTACAAGCTGCTTCCAGGCACCCTGACGCCGGACCGGCCGACCCTGTGCTACCAGCTGCCGGATGCCATGAAGCCCAAGCAGCCCACCTCCGGCAAGATCCTGGACGAGACCGACAACAACAAGGTCATTGGCACCTATACCATCGACACCAACGGCCTGGCAAAGCTGACCTTTGACAAAAGTGAGAAGTTCACCGGTTTGGATGCCAGCGGCAACCGGGAGTTTACCGGAACCTTCCAGTTCTCTCAGAAAGTATGGGCAGATGATTTTGAGAATAACAAAACCATCACCTTTGAAAATGGCTTTACTCTGACCATCAAGAAGAAAACGGCAGATATAAAGATCAGTAAAGGGTACACCGGCTATTGGAGTGCCTTTGAAAATCATCCGGAAAGTGGCACCTTCATAAACCATTATATGGTGACGGTGGAGACCACCAACGGTACCAAAGACCCGGTGACCCTTACGGATACCCTGAACACGAATCAGAGTGGAATCAGTGCTGGTGATTACCTGAAGGGCGGCAAATACCTGGAAAGCTCCTTTAAACTTTACAAGGTGGATGCATCGGGTACACAAACGCAGATCCTGCCGTTCCCCAAATACACGATCCAGGAGGACAGCAACGGCAACCCCCAGGTGGTCATTAAGGACCTGGAAGCATTGGGGATCGAAGAAAAGTACATCTGGTACTATGACGTTCAGCGGAACTATGCGGACTTTGACGAAATGCCCGACGGTGTCGGTATGATCTACAATACGGCAACAGCGAAGGCAGGGGACGGGGAGGAAAAGAAGGCTGAAGCATACTACACATGTAAAACCCCGCGCATTGAGAAGAAAGGCGAGTACGACCCCAAAACAGGCCGCATCCAGTGGACGATCACTGTAAAGATACCGCATTCTTTTCTGGGGACCAAGCTGGGGTCCTATATGCTGCAGGGCTGCAGGATCACAGATGCCTTGCCAGACGGTGTGAAAATCGTAGGGGATGTAAAGGTAGGCGACGATACGATATCGGCAGAGGAATTTCTGCAAAAGGGCTATACCATCCCGGAGAAGTATAGTGGAACAGAGCTGAAGATCACCTTTGAGACCACCACCCCCCTGGGCGGCGGCTCGGTGACCAACAAGGCACAGATCCTGACCAAGAGCGACCATATCTTTGAGGCCTCGGATACTGTGAACATCGGGCAGGGGGCTTGGACCCTGAGCAAGGAGCTGTCCAGCAGCAGCAAGGGCCTGGCAAAATGGGATATCTCTGCCGCCAATGCAGCTGGCGAAAGCAGCTTTACCCTGGTGGAGACCCTCCAGGACGCTGTGAACGAAAACGGCCAGATCCAGAGTAACACCCACTACGCCTACGCCGCAGAGCTGGAGAAGGCTTTGGAAAACGGCCTGACCCTGACCCTCCACGACGGTGGCACCATGAACTATGCTGATGCTAAGGCCGCCGGGGTCATTGCCGTCACCTACTACAGCGGTGCCGACGGCACCGGCAGCACGGTGACTGCCAACGACCCCTCCACCTGGGTGCGGAGCTTTACCATCCAGATAGACAAGGCAGATGACAACCCGGTGCGGCGTGTGGAGGTAAAGGACCTCCCTACCCACGAGGATCAGAGCAATGTGCCCACCGGAGAGAAATGGACTTACAAAAACAGCGTCAGCATCCAAGGCAGCTCTCAGAGGGCTGAGGCAGAGGACACCTACCACAGCTACAAGAGCTTTGAAAAACGGGTGTCGGCGAACAGCGATCAGGACGAATCTGGTTACCAAAGCGGAGACCAGACCTACCAGTACAGTAAACTCGACGGCAAAAACCTCCACTATCAGCTGGTGGTGCAGACCGCTGCCGAGGATGATGCCGACATCGTCATCACCGATACCCTGCCGGAAAACACTGAGTTCAAGACCGACTGGGTAACGATCGGCATGGACGAAGGGGCCCCGGATAAGATCAGCGAGTTGAAGGGGGCCGCTGCCACGGTAGCCTACGAGAAAGCCACCCGGCAGCTGACCATTACCATCCGCGGCTACAACCTGAGCAAGAACAAACAACACAAGTTCCGCATTCTGTACAAGGTGGGGGTCAGCAACGACCCTGCCTGGAAGAACCCCTCGGTGGGCCAGGTGATCTACACCAACACGGCCCAGTGGGGCGAGCTGACTGAGACCCTCCACACCACGGTGGAAAAGACTGTGGACCCCCTGAAAAAGACCGGACAGCTGGTGGATGGCAAAACCGACCGCATCGAGTACCAGGTGGTGGTGAACCCGGCCCGGAAGGACCTGTCGGTGGAAGCCAACAAGGCCCCGACCATTGAGCTGTGGGACGACGTAAAGGCCCAGAACGGTGCCATTGTCCGGGGAGACCCGGAGTCTGTAAAGCTGTATTACTTCCAGTATGACGAAGCCACCAACACCGTGACCCGAGGGAAAGAAGTGCCTCGCAGCCTGTACCAGGTGCTGCCGGCAGATGACGAGGGTTGGCTCCACATGGTGATCCCCAACCAGACCGCCATGATCCTGGTGTACCAATGTGATGTAAAGCAGGGCAGTGCTGCTGAGGATTACAACGTGGACAATACCGTCAAGCTGGGCAATGGGGACTCCACCGAATCGGATTCCATCAAGTTTACCTATGCATCTGCCGCCACAGCCTCCACCGGACAGTTCCTGCTCCACAAGGTGGACGATTACTCCGGCGTGGCATTGCAGGGAGCAGAGTTTACCATCTGGCAGTATGATCTGCAAATCAAGGACTGGCAGCCCTGGAGCGGCGGCGTAAATGGCACCGTCACCACCAACGAAAAAGGCCAGGTGAGCCTGACGGTGCTGGAAAACGGCAGCGAACAGACCCTGAAGCCGGACCTGCTGTATAAGATCGTGGAGACCAAAGCACCCCAGAACTACCAGAAGGACGATACCCCCCACTATGTGCTGTTCCATAAGGGCAACGAGACCCCCCAGACGGCCTTTGATACCGCTACAGGTGGAGGAACTGCCATGGATGGTGGAAAGACCATCCAGTTTGATGATGTCCAGGTGGGCAGTGCCGCCCAGACCACCACGGCCCAGTATACCAACCGCTACAGCAACCTGACCGTCAGCAAGCTCTGGCTGGATGCCGACACCCGCCAGCCGGTGGAACCGGCGGTGAACAGCATCCACATCAAGGTCTGGCAGTACACCGACAATGCCGAGGACAGAACGTTGTTTGCCGAAGCCGACCTGACCGCAGGTAACAACTGGACCTGGTCCAAGTCGGGGGACAAGCTGCCCCTGACAGACGGGAAGGGCAATGCGTACCACTACCTGGTGGAGGAAGTGACCACCGGCAACTGGAACGTGTACATCTCCAACAACGGCGTGCAGACCGGCAATATCACGGTGCAGAACTACGTTTACACCGGCTACGAGCTGCCGTCCACCGGCGGCATGGGCACGGCACCCTTCGGGGTGCTGGGCGGCGCACTGGCCGCTGCAGCAGCCCTGCTGCTGGTCCGCAAACGGAAACAGAACGAGGAGGAGTGAGCAGCCATGAAACAAAACAAAAACAACCGGTTTGCCGCTCTTCTGCTGGCGCTGTGCATGGCCGTGTGCTGTGCACTGCCCGCGCTGGCAGCCCCCGCGGCCAGCGCCAACATCGACCTGAGCCGCACCGGCAGCATGGACGTGACCCTGTACGACCACCAGAACGACGTCCCCCTGCGGGGCGGCGCACTCACCGTGTACAAGGTGGCGGACGTGGCCCGCACCAACGGCGACCTGCACTTTGTGTACACCGCCGACTTTACGGGCTGCGGCATCGCGCTGGGCGACCTGACGGACAGCACGCTGGCTTCCAGGCTGGAAGCCAAGCTGCCCGCCCGCGCCGCCGGCACCACCCATAAGATCAGCGAGCAGGGCATCGTCTCCTTTGACGCGCTGCCGCTGGGCCTGTACCTCGTGGTGCAGACCGAGAACTCCAAGGGCTACGAGGCCATCAATTCCTTCCTGGTGTCGCTGCCCATGGCGGACGAAAGCGGCTGGCTCTACACCGTGGACGCCACCCCCAAGGTGGGCGCGCCCACGCAGGAGGTGACCCCGCCCGAACCGGAAACTCCCAGCACGCCTTCGGAACCGGGCAAACCGTCCGAGCCGGAGAAGCCCTCGGAACCGGACAAGCCCACCCAGCCCAGCACCCCGGATGAGCCGGACAACCCGGACATGCCGGTGAATCCCAACGACCCCAACCGCCCGGTGTCGCCCGGTACGCCGGATAACCCGGTGAACCCCGGCAACCCGGACAACCCCGTGGCCCCCGGCAACCCGGACAACCCGGTGGCTCCGGGCCGCCCGGACGGCAATGCACTGCCCCAGAGCGGCCAGCTGAACTGGCCCATCCCGTTCATGGCCTGCAGCGGCGTGCTGCTGTTTGCCGTCGGCTGGGTGCTGGACCGAAAGGAGACGCTGGCATGAACACAAAGCAGAAGATCGGCCGCGCCTGCATGATCGTGGGCATCCTGCTCATTCTGGGCGCGCTGGCCCTGCTGGGCTATAACCAGTGGGACGCCAACCGCGCCGACAAGGCTTCGCAGGACGCCCTGGGCAAACTGGAAGAGACCCTGACCGAGACCATGGAGGACAAGACGAAGGACGAAGAGCCGGTGGTCCAGCCGGAGCTGGACCCGGAGCAGGAGATGACCGTCACCGACATCGACGGCTGGGGCTACATCGGCTACCTGTCCATCCCGTCCATCGGGCTGGAACTGCCCGTGATGAGCGAGTGGAGCTATGCGGGCCTCAAGGTGGCCCCGGGCCGCTACAGCGGCTCCACCTACGCCGACAACATGGTGGTCTGCGCCCACAACTACGCCAAGCATTTCAGCCCCATCAAGTGGCTGGCCCTGGGCAGCGAGGTGTACTTTACCGACATGGACGGCCAGCGCTGGAGCTATGAGGTGTCCAACGTGGAGACCATCCAGCCCACCGACATCGACAAGATGATCACGGCCACGGACGAGGACGCCTGGGACCTGACCCTGTTCACCTGCACCACCGGCGGCCGCGCCCGCTGTGCCGTGCGCTGCACCCGCACCGGTTACCCGGTCTTGGAGACCAGCGCGGCAGGGCGGATCACGGAGTAAGCAGGACGATTTGGAATTGCCTCCGCTTTGCTCTGGCAATATCAGCGGAAAATTATTTTTAAAGATATGCAATCCCGGAAAATCTGCGGATTTTCCGGGATTGTTTTTTCACGGATGGGCGTTAAGGAAAGTGGCCTGTTCTCTGGAAGGCAAACGATTTAGAATGCCCTCCGCTTTGCTCTGGGCATAAATAGCAGAAGAATTATTTTAGATTTTGCAAATCCGGCAGGGCTGCGGCCCCGCCGGATTTGCTTTTTCACGGGAAGGGTCGTTACGGGAAGTGGCATCGGCTGCTGTTGGCCTGTGGCCAAAGCGCAGCAAATCAAATGCCTTTTACGGCAACGCTCCCCACCGGGGAGCTGGCGCGCAGCGACTGAGGGGCCTTTCAAATCGGCGGAAGCCGAAAATACGGTGAAAAGATCTTCACGCCGAATGGCGTGAATCTTCAGTATTTTCGGTTGGAGCCTACCCCTTTGGGGTCTGAAAGGGGCGAGCAGCCCCTTTCTTGCAACGACGACGACCGCTGCCTGCGGCAGAAACAGGGAGGAGTTGTTGGGGCCGTGGCCAGCAGGATGCAAGGCCCACTCAAGGGCCGTAGCATACGCTGGGAGCCACAACCCGTCCAGGGGAGAGGGGAGTCCAGAGGGAGAGAGGGGGGAGTCGAAACACCCCTCTCACCCTCTGGCCCAGCGGAGCGACCCCGGCGGCGATGCACCTTGCAAAAGCCCTGCAACCTGCCCCACTCGACCATGCTCTGTGCGGGAAAAGACGGTTTAGAATGCCCTCCGCGTTGCTCTGGGCATATTTAGCGGAAATAAAATTTTTATATTGGCAGTTCAGAAACGCCTGCGGGCGTTTCTGAACTGCATTTTCACAGGAAGGGCCGTTCCGGTTGATTGCATCTGTCCCCCCAAGGGGGAAGGCTGACCCTCTCTGTCTCCCCTTTTTCTCCGCTTTTTTGCGTGATTTTCGGTTGATTTTTCGTTGGAAAGCAGTTGTTGACAGCGTCCAGTTCCGTGTTATACTAAATATAACAACAAAACGTTTTGATGTCGCAAGCTGGCACGCTGAAATGCTGCGATTTGGCCGCAGGCCAACAGCAGCGGATGCAGCTTCCCGGAACGACCCCTCCCGTGAAAAAGCAACTCTGGAAAATCCGCAGATTTTCCAGAGTTGCAAATTTAAAAATAATTCTTCCGCTGCGATTGCCAGAGCGAAGCGGAGGCAATTTCAAATCGTTCACCCAACCAACGAAAGGAGCCTGACCTACCTTGAATCAACCACCCCTTGACCGCGCAGCCTTCCTGCGCACCCTGCGGCGCTGCCATACCGAAGAGCAGCTGTTCAGCCGCCTGACCTTTGCCTGTCTGGCCCAGTACGACGAAGCCCAGCGCCCGGAGCTGCTGGACGATGTGCGGGGCGCCGCCTACAGCCTGCGTCTGCCTGCCGTGGAGTACAAGACCGACCAGTGGCTCCACCGGTGTCAGGACGCCATCGACACCGACCGCGACGCCTTTCTGGCCGCCGCCAACGCCGAGGCCAGGCGTGAAAACGACAAGATGCGGGCCGAGCAGACCCCCGTCGGGCCGGGCGTGCTGGCCGACGTGCCCCTGCAAAACGTGGACTGGCTGGTCCCGGACCTGCTGCCCCGGGGCGAACTTTCCCTGCTGGGTGCCGACGGCGGCACCGGCAAGGGCATCTGGCAGGCACAGCTCATTGCCTATGTGACGGCGGGCAAGACCTCCGGCTTTTTTCCGCTGCCGCCGCAGCAGACCGGCAAGGTGCTGCTGCTTGCGGGCGAGGACGACCCCGGCAAGGTGCTCAAGGCCCGTCTGCTGGCGGCCGGGGCCGACATGAACCGGGTGCTGGTGCTGACCGCCGACGACTACTTTGGCAAGACCGGCCAGCCCCTTACCCTCAAGGATCAGGCACTGGCGGATTTTGCCGCCAAGGCCGGGCCGCTGCTGCTCATCGTGGACCCGCTGCAGAGCTTTCTGCCCTCCGATGTGGAGATGGCAAGCCGCAACCAGATGCGCGGTGCCCTGCTGCCGCTGCGCGCCATTGCCGCAAAGCAGGGCTGCGCGGTGCTCATCGTGATGCACTCCAACAAAAAGCAGGGCGTTTCCGGCCGCGCACGTCTGGCCGACAGCTCGGATATCTGGGACATGGCCCGCAGCGTGCTGATGATGGGCCGCGCCAAGAACGACGGCAAAATTTATCTCAGCCACGAGAAAAGCAGCTACGCCCGCCCCCAGCAGACGGTGCTGCTGCACATCGACGATGTGGAGGTGGAGGGCGTAAAGACCGCGCGGGCCGTGTTTGACGGCTACACCGACAAGAAGGATGCCGACTTCATTGAGGAGCGGCGGGTGCGCACGGCGGAGACCCGGCAGGACACCCGCAGCGCCATCCTGAACGTTCTGTCCGAGAGCCGCCTTGGGTCGATGCCCAGCAACGAGCTGCGCGCCGCCGTCCTGCGGGAGGTCGGGTGCAGCGACGGCACCTATAACCGTGCTTACACAGAGCTTATCAAGTCTGGTGAAATCACAAAGCAAAATCTTCGCGGACGTGACAATGCAAACCGCTGGTACACGCTCTACCGTGGAGGATCAAGTGCGCAAGTTTAAAATTATAAGCATACATACGTTCTATTTTGATTGTTTATCAGGTTGCGCAAGTTCTACTTCGTGCGCAAGTTCAAACTTATGCAGCCTTTGGAACTTACGCAGCTTGCCGAAGTTACTTTTTAATCGTTGTATCGTTTAAAAGTTTAAACTTGCTCAGATAACGCTCCTACAGTAGCACCTGATAAAGTTCCCTGAAACCAAGGGCTGTGGGCTGGGAGTTTCTCCAGCGAATGTCCGGGAAGTGGGGCCCCGTGCGTAAGCACAGGGGCGGAACCGTGGGTTCTGCAACTGCAACGACCGCCGCCAATGGCGGAAACAGGGAGTTGCAGTTGGGGCCGCGGCCAGCGAGACGCAAGCGAATGCGACGCGGCTGCTGGGTGCCGCAACCCGTCGCTGTTCGCGGAGAAAGCTCCCAGCACGCGGCCTACTCTACAGCCCGAACAGCAAAAAAGCTCCCCTTTGCAGGAGAGCTTGCGAACATTCTTTAAGCGTTTGCGGTGCGGGCATCGTGTTCCTTCTCGACGTCCTTTTCCTTCTGCAGGCGTTTGCGCACCACAAAGTAGGCCGGAATGAGGAAGAAGCAGGCAAAGAACCATGCCACCGGGCTTGCGATGCAGGCCGCAAAGTAGCCCCACAGCGGCACGAACCAGAAGCCCACCATGGCGCGGGCGATCATCTCGGCCACACCGGCAAACATGGCAAGGCCGGAGAAGCCCAGACCCTGAATGGTGTAGCGGTAGATAATGAGCACCGCCAGCGGGATGTAGAATACGCTGTTCCAGAAGATAAAGCTCTGGGCATTGGCCATGATGGCGGTCTCGCTGGCATCCAGGAACAGGCCGATGAGCAGCTTATCCGTCACGCGCAGGATGAGGAAGGACGCAATGCTGTATACGCAGCCGATGCCGAGGGCGGTGTACACACCCCGGTCCACACGGTCCAGGTCCTTTGCGCCCATATTCTGGCTGGCATAGGTGGTCATCGCTGTGCCGATACTCTCCAGCGGCACGCAGAGGAACTGCGCAGCCTTGCCGCCGGCGGTCTGCGCGGCCACGATGTCGCTGCCCAGACCGTTCACCGCACCCTGCAGCACCACGCTGCCAATGGCCGTAATGCTGCACTGCAGGCCCATGGGAATGCCCATGCTGCACAGCTTTGCGCAGTGGGTCAGGCTGAAACAGCCCTCTTCCCTGCTCCAGCGCAGCTCCGGGTAGTGGCGCAGGATGTACAAAAGACTGCCCAGACCCGCCACAGCCTGACTGACCACAGTGGCAAATGCCGCACCGAATGCCCCCATCTGGAACACGATGATGCACACCAGATCCAGCCCGATGTTCAAAAAGCTTGCCACCAGCAGGAAATACAGCGGGCGCTTGCTGTCGCCCAGTGCACGCATCAGGG
>ERZ773110.2704-NODE-2704-length-11224-cov-3.083087_pt1 | contig 11224 bp, 6 predicted proteins | sample MGYA00580568_ERZ773110 | MGnify/ENA primary metagenome ERZ773110 (study PRJEB29015, sample SAMEA2737870) | human gut metagenome | biome: human gut; feature: human-associated habitat; material: faeces | place: China | collected 2012 ... | reverse complement strand
TAGATTTAAGGTTAACAAAGTTTGGTTAGGGCTTGTCGTGAGACAGGCTTTAATTATTTATAGGGGTTTCATTCGTTTATAGATGCTTCCCGGCATCGATTTTATCTTTCCATCCAATTCCAACTCAAAGAGCAGAGAAGATAATTGATGTACCGGAAGATTCAAGGCTACGGACAATTCATTGATATGAGATTCCTTTCGCATTTCCAAGAACGACAAGATCCGTTCACTCTCCTCGTTCTCAGGAAATAATAATTGGGTTTGGACCGGTAACGCATCTGTCTTTTGAGCGACATCCCAACGCATCGCCATGATTAAATCGTCAGCGCAAGTGATCAAGCCTCCTTTATTCTGCCGGATTAAGCCATTACATCCTTTAGAGTTGATATCCGTTACCCGGCCCGGAAAGGCATAGACATCCCGGCCATACGAGAAAGCGATATCCGCCGTGATCAAAGAGCCTCCTTTCTCCGCCGATTCAATAACGATCGTGGCATCCGCCAGACCGGCTACGATCCGGTTTCGCCGGATAAAGTTCTGCCGATCCGGATTCGTCCCGCTAGGAAAGTCGGTCAATAAACCTCCCCGCTCCAACATCTCGACCGCCGTAGAGCGATGCACGGGAGGATAGATACGATCCAAACCATGCGCCAATACGCCCACCGTGGGCAATTGGTTCTTCAACGCATTCCGATGAGCGCAAATATCGATGCCATATGCGAGTCCGCTAACGACCAATAGATCCGGGAAAATCACGGACAAATCCCGCAATAAACGCTCGGTCACTTCCTGCCCATAAGCGGAGGCCCTACGAGTACCCACAACGCTGATGATATGGGCGGCGTTTAAATCCGCGTTCCCCTTGAAATAAAATAAAACCGGAGCGTCCGGGCATTCCCGCAGACGTTCCGGATAATTCATATCTTTCAAGAAATAGATAGAGATACCGTTCTTTTGGGCAAAAGCCAATTCTTTCTCTGCCCGTAAAAGCACATCCGCCCGCTTAATCTCGGCGATAATCGAATCGCCGATACCCGATATCTTCTCTAGCGACTGGCGCTTTTCCGTAAACACGGCCTCCGCATCTCCCAACGCTTCCAGAAGATGGCGGGCTAGGATATCTCCCACCCCATTAATCATAGTAAGGCCAATTTGGTAAATCTGTTTGTCTGTCATTTATGCTTGTTTTGATTCTATTCGCTTTAGCATCTCATCGAAATATTCTCCTCTGGTTAATTTGCCATTCTCTACGACAACGGATTCCACGACTCCTTTAGTAGCCAGCGCCCCATCGGATTCCCGGTAAATATCTTGCTCGAACACCAGTTTCACCCCTTTCTTATATACATTCAGGCAAGAAGTATACCGATCGCCGCTCCGCAAGGAGTTCTTGAACTGGATATCCACACGGGCCACAAAAGCATCGATGCCCTTCTCATGCATGGCGCCGAAGTTCTCACCCAACGACTCTAGAAACTCATGCCGGGTATGCTCCATATAATGCTGGTAATTGGAGTTATTCACCACGCCTTGCAAATCGCACTCGTAATCGCGAACCTTGTCTGTCAGTTTAAAAATATATTCCTTCATTATCGTAGTTCTTTTTCGATTTGTACTTTCTCCATTTTATAAAGACGATCGGACGGGCGGATCTTCTCGGACATCTTTATCGAGAAGCGTTCCCCTTTCACGGTCTCCTCCACCGGTTTCAGGTCTACCCGGATCTCATCGACGGTCTGCATAACGGCTCCGGTCGTGGGACCCGTTACCAAGATCTCATCGCCTACTCTCAAGGAACCGGACTCCATCTCAAACTCGGCGACACCGATTCCGCTGAAGTATTTGATACCCCGTGCCACGTACACTTTCTTACGGGTAGCACCGGAGCCATATTTACTGCTCCATTCACCCAACCGTTGTCCCAGATAGTAGCCATCCCAGAAACCGCGATTAAAGACCCTGCGCAGACGCTCGTCCCAAACCGCTACCTTCTCCTCATCGAAGGTACCTTCGCAATAAGCCTTGACCGCCTCTTTATAACATTCGGTCACGAGACGCACATACTCCGGCCCGCGGGCACGCCCCTCCAGCTTGAACACACGTACGCCGGCATCCATCATCTTATTCATGAAATGAATCGTCTTCAAGTCCTTTGGCGACATGATATACTGATTCTCCACATCCAGCTCGATCTGGCTATCCTTGTCATGCACCGTATAGGCACGACGACAAATTTGCATGCAAGCCCCCCGGTTGGCGGAAGCGTTCATCTCATGCAAACTCAAATAGCATTTACCGGACACGGCCATGCACAAAGCCCCGTGAGCGAACATCTCTATGCGGATCAATTCCCCTTTCGGGCCCTTGATCTGCTGCTTCACGATCTCCTGATAAATCTCATGCACCTGCTTTAAGTTCAATTCGCGAGCCAATACGACCACATCGGCGAAGCGGGCGTAAAACTTCAACGCCTCCACGTTCGAGATATTCAATTGCGTGGATAAGTGCACCTCTTGCCCGATGCTATTCGCGTAACTCATAGCGGCTACATCGGCGGCGATAATGGCGGAGACACCCGCATCCTTAGCGGCGTCTATGATCTCCCTCATCAACGGAAGATCCTCACCATAAATAACCGTATTAACCGTGAGATAACTCTTGATACCATGTTCCCCGCAAATAGCGACGATCTTGCGCAAATCCTCCGTCGTGAAATTATTCGACGAGCGAGAACGCATATTCAATCCTTCGATACCGAAATAAATGGAGTCGGCCCCTCCTTGTATAGCAGCCATCAACGATTCATAGGAACCGACAGGCGCCATTATTTCAAAATCCTTCTCTTTCAAGGTTATATATTTTAATATTACGGTAGCAAAGGTACGAATAATATTTGAGAAGATTTCTTATAAGCACAAACTCTCCATCCCATCATGAAAGAATAGTTCCAGTTGGAGAAGCACAAGATCCTAAATAAAGCGGGGCAATCCGAACTCTATCAATATATCATAAATGATCCGGATTATTAAAAACACCTGTTCCATCCACCGATCATCTTACGAGATGTAAAAATTATTCCCCAAAAAGAAGTACTTTTGTAATCTCTATTTAGTTAGCAAACAGAAGGTATGAAGATTGGTTCAATAGATTTAGGGGAGCGTCCGGTATTCTTGGCGCCTATGGAGGACGTGACGGATATCTCGTTTCGTTTGATGTGCAAACGCTTCGGGGCGGACATGGTATATACGGAGTTCGTATCGAGCGACGCGTTGATCCGCAGTGTGAACAAAACACAGCAAAAACTAAATGTCTCCGATGATGAGCGTCCGGTCGCTATCCAGATTTACGGTAAGGACGTAGCCTCGATGGTAGAGGCCGCACGTATTTGCGAGGAAGCTCATCCGGATATTTTAGATATAAACTTTGGTTGCCCCGTAAAGAAAGTAGCAGGCAAGGGAGCCGGGGCCGGCATGCTACGCAATATCCCGTTGATGCTGGAGATCACGAGAGAGGTGGTGAAAGCCGTGAACATCCCCGTCACCGTGAAAACCCGTTTGGGATGGGATGCCGACAACCGCGTTATCGTGGATCTGGCGGAGCAACTACAGGACTGCGGTATCGCCGCCCTTTCCATCCACGGACGTACACGGGCGCAAATGTACACGGGCGAGGCGGATTGGACCTTGATCGGTGCCGTAAAAAATAACCCTCGCATGCAAATCCCTATCATCGGGAATGGCGACGTGACTTCCGCCGAGATATGCAAGCAGCGTTTCGAGGACTATGGCGTAGACGCCGTAATGATCGGTAGGGCTAGCATAGGCCGCCCTTGGATCTTCCGGGAGATAAAACACTATCTTACGACCGGGAAATTATTGCCACAAGAGCCTTTCTCTTGGTATCTGGATATCCTAAAAAAACAAGTGGAGCAAAGCGTGGAACGATTGGACGAGCGTAGGGGAATCTTACATATTCGCCGTCATCTGGCAGCTACTCCGCTCTTCAAAGGTATTACCGATTTCAAGCAAACACGGATCGCCATGCTACGTGCGGAGACTGTTAACGAATTATTCGAAATTATGAATAATATTCCTAAAAAGTACGGAATTCTAGAATAACAAGCTTGATATATATCAAATTGAAACCTATTTGCGATATTTTTACAATAAAATGTTACAAATACTATTGACGCATATTATAAAACCCCTTATATTTGCATCGAGTTTTTTTCATAGTATTTTAGATCTAAGGTTAACAAGTCTTTGCAAGGGGGGAATCGTGAGATTGTTTCATTGAGGAGCAAAAAAAGCCGCATCCATATTGGGACTAGCGGCTTTTTTGTTTTTCCGGACTCTATATCCTAAATCAAGAAACTTATCGTATCTTTGTCAATAGGTCACATTAAATACTTGGCACTATGAACCAGACTATTTATCCCATCGGTATACAGAACTTCGAGAAGATTCGATCAAGGATTATGATTCTCGCTTTGGTATCTATAAAGTAGGATTTCCCAATTTAGAGGTAGAAGAAGGCTTTGTCAAATACCTGCTTCTTTTCTACACCAGTGTTAGCGCCCCAAAGACTCCTTTCGAAATCAGGCGTTTTGTCCGGGAGGTGGAATAAAAAAGCCTATGTTTTCGCACACACGCTATACATTATTCGAAATAAACCCTTACATTTGCGAAAAACATAATACTATACCACCATGAGTAAGAAAGTCATAACTTTCGGAGAGATCATGCTTAGGCTGGCTACTCCGGACTATTTACGCTTTTGCCAAGCCAATCAGTTCAACGCTACTTTCGGCGGAGGGGAAGCGAATGTCGCCGCCTCACTCGCCAACTATGGCATAGAGACTGAGTTTGTAACCCGTTTACCCCAAAATGACATCGCCCGTGCCTGCGTTATGGAATTACGCAAACAGGGTATCGGAACTTCCAAGATCATTTACGGAGGGGAACGGTTAGGCATTTATTTTCTGGAGACCGGAGCGGTCGCTCGTGCCAGCAAGGTGGTATATGACCGGGCTCATTCTTCCATCGCCGAGATCCGACCGGGGATGATCGATTGGGACGAGGTATTCAAGGATGCCTCTTGGTTTCACTGGACAGGTATCACGCCAGCCATATCCGAAGGTGCCGCCAACGTATGCTTGGAAGCGATACAGGCGGCAAACCGATTGGGCATCACGGTATCCTGCGACCTCAACTACCGGAAAAATCTCTGGAAATACGGTAAGACAGCCCATGAGGTCATGCCGGAACTAGTAGCCGGATGCGATATCATCCTAGGAAACGAGGAAGATGCCGAGAAAGTCTTCGGTATCAAGCCCGAAGGTTTCGACGCCGCCGCCACGGAAGGCGAGGTACACGCCGCTTCTTTCCAGTCGGTATGTACCCAATTAATGGCTCACTTCCCACGTGCCCGGAAAGTTATCATCACGCTAAGAGGCTCCATCAATGCCAATCATAACACATGGGGCGGAGTGCTATACGCCGACAACCGGTTGTACGAATCCCGCCGGTATGACATCACCCATATCGTAGATCGTGTAGGTGGAGGCGATTCTTTTATGGGAGGTCTTATTTACGGTTTGCTCTCCTACCCCGGTGACGACCAGAAAGCCTTGGACTTCGCGGTAGCGGCTTCCTGCCTGAAACACACGATCTACGGAGACTTCAATCAAGTAACCGTAGAGGAAGTAGAAAAACTCATGTCCGGCGACACCTCCGGCCGTGTCTCCCGCTAATTTTCAATTCTCAATTTTCAATTTTTAATTCCCAATATGGCTCGATTCAATAAAATACAAACATTACAGGCTATCATCCAAACCGGAATGGTGCCCGTCTATTATAATAAAGAGGTAGAGATCGCAAAACAAGTTGTAAAAGCCTGTTACGAGGGAGGCGTCAGAGCCTTCGAGTTTACTAACCGGGGAGATTTCGCCCACGAGGTATTTGGCGAGCTGGTAAAATACGCCGCCAAGGAATGTCCGGAATTAGTATTGGGCGTAGGTTCTATCGTAGACCCGGCCACAGCCGCCTTATTCATACAGCTAGGGGCAAACTTCGTAGTCGGCCCGCTGTTTAACCCGGAGATAGCGAAGATATGTAACCGTCGCCTCATCCCTTATACGCCCGGCTGCGGTTCCGTATCCGAGATCGGCTTTGCCCAAGAAACAGGTTGCGACCTTTGCAAGATATTCCCCGCCGGAAATGTAGGAGGTCCCTCATTTGTCAAGAACATAAAGGCCCCCATGCCATGGACCCTAATCATGGCTACCGGTGCCGTGGAGCCGACAGAGGAGAATCTATCCGCTTGGTTCAAGGCCGGCGTGACCTGCGTAGGAATGGGATCCAAACTCTTCCCCAAAGAAGCGATAGCGGGAAACGATTGGCAATCCATTACAGATTTATGCCGCGACGCCTTATCTATCATTCAAAAGTATCGCCAAGTATGAAAAACTTTTTAGATCAAGATTTCTTGCTCCAAACCGACACGGCCCGTGAGTTATATCACGAGCATGCGGCGAAGATGCCCATCATTGATTACCATTGCCATCTGGATCCCCGGCAAATAGCGGAGAATCATCAATTCGAGGATCTTACGGAGATATGGCTGGGCGGAGACCATTACAAATGGCGGGCGATGAGAGCGAACGGTATTCCCGAAGAATATATCACCGGAGATAAGCCCCCTTACGAGAAATTCCTTAAATGGGCAGAGACGATGCCTTACACGATGCGAAACCCGCTTTATCATTGGACACATCTGGAACTTAGCCGTATATTCGGAATCCATAAAGTCTTGAATCCGGCTTCCGCCGAGGAAATCTACGCAACTTGTACGGATAAACTGCGTACTCCCGAATATCGTGCGCAAGCCATCATGAAACGGATGAACGTAGAGGTTGTTTGTACGACCGACGATCCTATAGACTCATTGGAATTCCATCAAAAAATACGTTCAAGCGGATGCCACACCCGTGTATATCCGGCATGGCGACCGGACAAGGTACTCGCTATCGATAATTTCAAGGCGCTAAATGACTATTTGTCCAAGCTGGAGGCCGCCGCCGATAAGACCATCCTCACCTACAAGCATTTATTGGAGGCATTACAAAAGCGGCATGATTTCTTCGCCGCCCAAGGGTGCCGGTTATCGGACCACGGGTTGGATACTTTCTATGCCGAACCTTATACCGAGCAGGAGATTGAGGTGATTTTCCTCAAGGCTCGTATGGGTAAATCGCTCACGGAGCAGGAAGTTCGCAAATACCGTTCGGCATTGCTATACGAATTGGCGGCGATGGATGCCCGGAGTGGATGGGTACAACAATTCCATATCGGCGCTAACCGAAATAATAACAAACGGATGTTCAAGTTATTAGGACCGGACACGGGTTTCGACGCTATCGACGATCAGCCGATCTCCGTATCCATGAACCGCTTTTTCAGTCGTTTAGATCAAGAAGGGCTGTTAGCGAAAACGATCGTTTACAACCTGAACCCCCGCGACACCGAGTTGATGGTAGCCAATGCCTACAATTTCAACGACGGCAGTGTACCCGGGAAGATGCAATATGGAGCGGCTTGGTGGTTCCTCGATCAGATCAAAGGTATGGAAGATCAATTAAATGCGCTTTCCAGCCTCGGTCTTTTAAGCCGTTTCGTCGGTATGCTGACAGATTCCCGTAGCTTCCTGTCATATCCCCGTCATGAGTATTTCCGCCGGATCCTTTGTAATATGCTAGGCAATGAGATAGAGAAAGGCTTATTGCCTGCCTCCGAGCTTTCCTTCATTGGACAGATGGTGGAGGACATCAGTTACAACAACGCTAAACGATACTTTGATTTCTGATTACTGCAACCCGCATTGCAGTGTTACTGCACGCCTGTCGCAGTAACACTGCACGTGCGTTGCAGTAAGGCTGCAACAGCTTTGCAACATTTTATTCACAAACGCTTCATAAGACCTTCCACTATACTCGCACATATTACGCCTACTTTTGCGGCAGATTTAGATAAACACTAAAATACGCAAACATGAAACAACGGCTTTATGATTTCATCCCTGTCAAGCATCTATGCGTAGGGATGTCTTTATGTGGCATAGTGGCAGGTACCCAAACCGCTCAAGCTTCTCCCGTCTTCGGGCAATCATCGGGCTTAGAACATCTGAGTCCCAGCATCTACCAACAAAGTACGAAACAGATTTCCGGTATCGTCAAAGACCAGGCGGGGATTCCCGTAATTGGCGCGAACGTGATCGTAAAAGGGACGACAAACGGAGTAATCACCGGGCTCGATGGAGATTTCCTACTGGAAGTTCCGGAAAACGCTACCTTAGAGATCAGTTATATCGGTTATATGACGCAAAGTATCCCGATAAACGGGAAAACGACCTTCAACATCATCCTAGAAGAAGATACGCAGAAATTGGATGAGGTAGTCGTACTCGGTTATGGAGCGGGGCAACGCAAACAAGATCTCTCCGCTTCCGTGGGCGTGCTGAACAACACGGAAGACTTGGTGGCCCGTCCGGTTACCTCTACCGAAAGTATGTTGCAAGGGCAGTTAGCGGGTGTTACCGTACAAGCGAACGGTGGAGACCCGACGGCTACACCCTCGATCGTGATTCGTGGACAGGGCTCACAGAATGGCGATAACGTATTATGGGTTGTTGACGGTGTTCCCGGCGCACCCATCGCCTCTATGAATGATATCGAGACGATTGTCGTCTTAAAAGATGCTGCCTCTGCCGCTATCTATGGAGCGCAATCCGGAGCCGGCGGTGTTATCTTGGTAACCACCAAGAAGGCGAAAGAGGGCAAGACCTCGTTGAGCTATGACGCGACTTTCGGTGTTCGTAAAGCTAGCAACGTAATCGAGCCGTTAAATGCGGAAGAGCGAGATGCGAAAACTGTCTTACGCAAACGCGGGGCTTACATTGCCGACCGGTTGGGATTTGACCAAGAACCCATGGGTAGGTACCACACGTACCAACTGGATGGACGAGATCTTCCGCACCGCTTTCTACCAACGCCATAACGTAGCCTTGAATGTTGGTTCCGAGAATGCCTCCAACCGTGTTTCATTTGCTTACGATAACGATGAAGGTGTATTGATCAATACTTTCAACAAGAACCTTTCACTTCGTTACAACGGTAAATTCAAACTGAACAAATGGGTGACTATCACCGAAGACGTGGTTTGGAAAAACAACGAAAGCCGTTCAAAAGATACCGACAGTGGTTATACGGGAGTTGTCGCGGCGGCTATGTATATGCCTGCCAGCGCTACGGTTTACAATCCGCTGGATGGTACTTACGGTGGAACAACGACCGAAGACCCGGATTACATCGCCAAATATGGCTCCAATTTCGCAGATATCCACGGAGACGCTGTCAATCCGGTTCGCTTGCTGGAAGCGGAAAACCGCTATGACCGAACCAGCGACATCTGGAGTACGACCAGTCTGGAACTAGCTAATATCGTTACCGGCTTGAAGTTCACGAGCCGTTTCACTTACAACCTGAAGAATAATCTATATAAGAACTTCAGCCCGATCCGTGACGAGGTGGGAAAACCCTCCTTGACAAATAATCTGGATGAAACGACTTACCGTGCAGACGCATGGAAAACGGAAAACACATTGACCTACGACAATACGTTTAATGACATGCACACCGTGGGTGTCTTACTATCCACTACGGCCGATCATTACAGCAAGCGAGGATTAGAGGTTAATGGAAAAGATTTATCTGACGAATCCGCTTATTTACAATATCTATCCTATGCGAATTCCGTTTCCGCAACCGATTATTTGACCGGTCCTGACGCAAACGTATCCTTGATCGCCCGTCTGGCTTATTCCTTCAACGATCGTTACTTCGTTACAGCCTCTTGGCGTCGTGATTACGCAGGCCGTCTACCTAAAGATAATAACTATGGCGACTTTCCTGCCGTAACAGCCGGATGGAAAATCTCTAATGAATCTTTCTTCCCGAAGAGCGAGACACTGAATTTATTGAAGATCCGTGCTTCTTGGGGACGTGTCGGTAATCTAGGATCTATCGGTTATAATTACAAATCAGCTTTATTAGGTAAGAATTATTGGTCGGAGCAGGCACAGTACGGCGTAGAATCGAACAAGATTTGGGGAAACTTCGTCTATAACTCTACCGCATTAAATCCCAACTTAACATGGGAAACTTCCGAGCAATGGGACTTAGGTCTAGATGTGAACATGTTCGACAATCGCTTGAGCATGGCATTCGACTATTTCGACAAACGCACGTTCAACTTGATCCAGTCGCAAACGATGAACTGGCCGGGAACGATCGGTATCGATGCCATGTTAGTCAATCAAGGTGAAGTCCGCAACCGAGGTTTTGAGGCGCAAATCAATTGGAACCAACAGGTAAATAAAGATTGGTCGTACTTCGTTTCCGGAAACTTCTCTTATCTAAAGAACTGGGTTTCTGATATTGGGGTAAAGAACGCAGACGGAACCCCGGGTGTCTGGACAGGTATCACCAAGGACAATGCCTATTTCGATGGAAGTTATCGTAACCTTCCATATATGTATCAAACAGCCGAAGGAGAACCGCTGGCCTCTTTCTATCTGATCAAGACTGACGGCATTTTTCAAAGCGACGCAGAGGCAGCCGCTTATGTAAACAAAGACGGAAAACGAATCCAACCGGACGCTGTAGCCGGCGATTTGAAATTCGTCGATGCCAATGGTGATGGAGTCATCAATGATGAAGACCGTACCGTTATCGGTAACCCGAATCCGAACTGGTTCTTCTCTTTAAGCAATAATTTCTCTTATAAGGGATGGGAACTCTCCGTTTTCCTGCAAGGCGTATCGGGAAACAAGATTTATAACGCCAACAATGTTGACAACGAAGGAATGGCAGCCGCTTACAACCAAACCACAGCCGTATTGAACCGCTGGACGGGTGAAGGTACCAGCAACTCTATGCCCCGCGCCATTTGGGGGGACCCGAACCAGAACTGCCGTGTATCCGACAGGTTTGTGGAAAACGGTTCCTATCTCCGTCTGAAGAACATCACGCTTTCGTATACACTGCCTAAAAAGTGGATGCAAAAGATTCAACTGGAAAATGCCCGCATCTCTTTCTCTTGCGAGAATGTGGCAACTATCACCGGATATTCCGGCTTCGACCCGGAAGTGGATATTAATGGCATCGACA
>ERZ773110.2701-NODE-2701-length-11228-cov-2.860646_pt1 | contig 11228 bp, 7 predicted proteins | sample MGYA00580568_ERZ773110 | MGnify/ENA primary metagenome ERZ773110 (study PRJEB29015, sample SAMEA2737870) | human gut metagenome | biome: human gut; feature: human-associated habitat; material: faeces | place: China | collected 2012 ... | reverse complement strand
GAAAGAAAAAGCTCTCGCCCTTGCAGCAGATGAGACTTTTCCATTTGAAAAAATGTTGAAAGAACCTGGTATTCATTATATTTGTGAAGTCAAAAAAGCTTCTCCATCCAAAGGTCTGATTGCAGAAGATTTTCCATATCTGCAGATTGCAAAAGAATACGAAGCAGCCGGTGCAGATGCCATCTCCTGCCTGACAGAGCCGAAATATTTTCTCGGAAAGAAAGAATATTTAAAAGCGATCACAGATGAAGTTTCCATCCCGGTTCTGCGAAAAGATTTTACCGTAGACGAATATCAGATTTACGAAGCGAAAACACTCGGTGCAGGCGTTGTTCTTCTGATCTGTGCACTGCTTGATACCGAAACGATCCGCTCTTATATTGAAATCTGCGACCGGCTCGGTTTGTCCGCACTGGTCGAAGTTCACGATGAAAACGAAATGGATTCTGCAATCAAAGCCGGTGCCAGAGTGATCGGTGTAAACAACCGAAACTTAAAAGATTTCACGGTAGATATCTCCAACAGCACTCGCCTGAGAAGTCTTGCTCCGGAAAATGCACTTTTCGTGGCAGAAAGCGGGATCAAAACAGCGGAAGATATTCAGGTATTAAAAGATGCCGGTGTAAATGGTGTGCTGATCGGTGAAACACTGATGCGAAGTCCCGACAAAGCTGCCATGCTTGCAGCCCTCAATGGAGGAGCCTTATGACAAAGATCAAAATCTGCGGTCTGAAACGCACAGAAGATATTTCTTATGTCAATGAACTGCTTCCCGATTTTGCCGGATTTGTTTTCGCAAAAAGCAGCCGACAGGTCGATGCAAAAAAAACAGCAGAATTAAAAAAACAGCTTTCGCCAAAGATCAAAGCAGTCGGTGTTTTCGTCAATGCCGAACCGGAATTTATCGACAAATTATATCAAAAACAAATCATTGATCTTGCACAGCTGCACGGCGATGAAACCGCAGATTACATTCATAGATTAAAAAATTTATGCCCTTCCCTCCCGCTGATCAAAGCCGTTCGCGTACAAAGCACGAAGCAGATCCTGGAGACAGAAAAGCTTCCATGCGATTATCTGCTGCTCGATACCTGGCAGAAGGATTCTTACGGCGGAAGCGGCAAAACATTTGACCGTTCCCTGATCCCACCGCTTGCGAAACCATGGTTTTTAGCCGGCGGACTGAATACAGAAAACATTGCAGAAAGTATTGCTCAGTGTCATCCGTGGGCGGTCGATGTGAGCAGTGCCGTTGAGACAAACAGTGTAAAAGACAAAGAAAAAATCAAAACATTCATTGATCATGTACGAAGATAAAACATTGTATTATATATAGAAAGGATTCACTTATGAGCAAAGGAAGATTTGGAGAATACGGCGGACAGTACATCCCGGAAACACTGATGCCCGCTGTTCAGGAAGTAGAAGAAGCTTACAACAAATACAGCAAAGATCCGGAATTTATCGCAGAGCTGGATGACCTGCTGAAAAATTATGCGGGAAGACCTTCTCTGCTCTATGAAGCAAAAAAAATGACCGAGGATCTCGGCGGTGCAAAAATTTATCTGAAACGTGAAGACTTAAACCACACAGGAGCACACAAGATCAACAACGTACTCGGTCAGGTGCTTCTGGCAAAAAAAATGGGCAAGACCCGTGTCATCGCAGAAACAGGAGCCGGTCAGCATGGTGTTGCAACTGCAACAGCAGCAGCTTTAATGGGTATGGAGTGCGAGGTTTTCATGGGAAAAGAAGACACGGAACGTCAGGCCCTGAATGTTTACAAAATGCGTCTCCTCGGAGCAAAAGTCCATGCAGTTACAAGTGGAACAGCAACCTTAAAAGATGCTGTTTCCGAGACCATGCGTGAGTGGACAAACCGTATCTCAGATACCCACTATGTACTGGGATCTGTTATGGGACCACATCCGTTCCCGACCATCGTCCGTGATTTCCAGGCAGTGATCTCCAAGGAGATCAAAGAGCAGATGCTGGAAAAAGAGGGCAGACTTCCGGATGTTGTCCTGGCCTGCGTAGGCGGCGGCTCCAATGCTATCGGAACCTTCTACAATTTCATTGAGGACAAAGACGTTCGTCTCATCGGCTGTGAGGCAGCAGGACGTGGCGTGAATACTGCGGAGACTGCGGCAACCATCGCAACCGGTCGTCTCGGAATCTTCCATGGTATGAAATCTTACTTCTGCCAGGATGAATACGGACAGATCGCACCGGTATACTCCATCTCCGCAGGTCTTGATTATCCGGGTGTAGGTCCGGAGCATGCACACCTTTATGATATCGGAAGAGCAGAGTATGTTCCTGTTACAGATGACGAAGCAGTAGAGGCTTTTGAATATCTTTCCAGAACAGAAGGAATCATTCCTGCGATCGAAAGTGCCCACGCAGTGGCCTATGCGAAAAAGATCGCACCGACACTTGGAAAGGACAAGATCATGGTAGTTACTATTTCAGGACGTGGAGATAAGGACTGTGTGGCAATTGCCCGCTACAGAGGGGAGGATATTCATGAATAAGAGAATTACAGAAGCATTTGTAAACGGAAAAGCATTTATTCCTTTTTTAACCTGCGGAGATCCGTCTCTGGAGGTAACAGAGCAGCTGGTTTATGCAATGGAAGAAGCAGGAGCAGATCTGATCGAGCTTGGGATCCCGTTCTCAGATCCTACCGCAGAGGGACCTGTGATCCAGGAAGCTAATGTCCGGGCACTTGCAGGCGGCGTGACTACAGATAAAGTTTTTGCAATGGTAGAAAAAATCCGTAAAAATACAAAAATCCCAATGGTATTCATGACCTACGCAAACGTAGTATTTTCTTACGGAACAGAGCGTTTTATCAAGAAAGCAGCGGAAGTTGGAATGGATGGACTGATCCTTCCGGATGTTCCGTTTGAGGAAAAAGAAGAGTTTGATGTTGTGTGCAAACAGTACGGTCTTGACCTGATCTCCCTGATCGCACCGACCTCCCATGAGCGGATCGCCATGATCGCAAAAGAGGCGGAAGGCTTTGTTTACTGCGTATCTTCCCTTGGGGTAACAGGAATGCGTACCAGCATTACCACAGATATCGGAGCTATGGTGAAATTAGTAAAAGCCCAGAAAGACATTCCATGTGCAGTAGGATTCGGAATCTCCACACCGGAGCAGGCAAAAAAAATGGCAGATCAGTCAGACGGTGCCATTGTAGGATCTGCGATCGTGAAGCTTTGTGGTGCCTACGGCAAAGACTGCGTGCCGAAGGTGAAGGCTTATGTGAAAGAGATGAAGGATGCGATCAGATAAATTTCCGGCTGAAATCGGAACACAGATCACAAAGTGTAATAAAAATCTGCTTTATCCAAAAAGAAAGGATAAGGCAGATTTTTTCGTGCTGAGCAGATTTCGGAGAAATTACAGAAAAGATCTGCTTGACAGTCAGAGACCAGGTGATAGATGATATAAAAAAAGGTGAGGAGGAAATTGGGGATGAATCGGGAAGAAGCAAAGAAGAAAGCAGAAGTGCTGGTTGCCAGAATGACGCTGGAGGAAAAAGCCAGTCAGTTAAGGTACGATGCACCTGCAATAAAAAGATTGGGAATTCCGGCATATAACTGGTGGAATGAGGGACTTCACGGTATTGCCAGAGCAGGGCAGGCAACGGTTTTTCCACAGGCGATCGGAATGGCGGCAACTTTTGATAGGAAAAGTGTGGCAGAGATGGCCGGTATCGTGGCAACAGAGGGCAGAGCAAAGTATAATGCATATTCCGTAAACGGTGACAGAGATATTTATAAGGGATTGACGTTCTGGTCTCCTAATGTCAATATTTTTCGTGATCCACGATGGGGTAGAGGCCATGAAACTTATGGGGAAGATCCGTATCTTACAAAAGAACTTGGAGTTTCCTTTGTAAAAGCACTTCAGGGAAATGGGGATACAATGAAGGCAGCAGCCTGTGCCAAACATTTTGCAGTACATTCCGGGCCGGAGGCCCTTCGTCATGAATTTGATGCGGAAGCATCCGCAAAAGATATGGAAGAAACGTATCTGCCGGCATTTGAAGGTCTGGTAAAAGAAGCGAAAGTAGAAGCGGTTATGGGAGCTTATAACCGGACAAACGGGGAACCCTGCTGCGGAAGTCCCACATTACAGAAAAAACTCAGAGGCGAATGGAAATTTCAGGGGCATTTTGTATCAGACTGCTGGGCAATCCGTGATTTTCACGAACACCATATGGTAACGGATACAGCCGTTGAATCTGCAGCACTGGCTATTAATAATGGTTGTGACCTGAATTGTGGAAACACCTATCTTCACATTATGAAAGCATACGAAAAAGGGCTTGTCACAGAAGAAACCATAACCCAGGCAGCAGTGAGGCTTTTTACTACAAGGTATCTGCTGGGCTTGTTTGATGGAAGCGAATATGACAATATCTCCTACCTGGAGGTGGAATCTCCCAGGAATCTGGTTGCAGCGGAGAAAGCAGCGGAAAAAAGTTTTGTTTTGCTGAAAAATAACGGGATTCTTCCGCTTGATAAAGAAAAACTGAAAACAATAGGAATTATTGGACCAAATGCAGACAGCAGACAGGCGCTGATCGGTAATTATCACGGGACAGCTTCCAGGTATATTACCATACAGGAAGGTATCCAGGATTATGTGGGAGACGATGTAAGGATCCTCACTTCCAGAGGCTGTGATCTGTTCCGAGACCGGACGGAGCACCTTGCGTTTACCAGAGATCGTATTGCGGAAGCAAAGGTGGTTGCGGAAAACAGTGATGTAGTGATCTTATGCATGGGACTGGATGAGACACTGGAAGGAGAAGAGGGAGATACCGGAAACAGCTATGTATCGGGAGATAAAGAAGATATTGAACTTCCCGGAGTACAGCGGGAACTGATGGAAGCAATCGCAGACACCGGAAAACCGGTAGTATTCTGTCTGCTGGCAGGAAGTGACCTTGATCTGAAATATGCGGCAGAGAAATTTGATGCAGTCATGATGCTGTGGTATCCTGGATGCCAGGGTGGGAAGGCAGCGGCAAAGGTAATGTTTGGAGAAATCTCGCCATCAGGAAAACTTCCGGTGACATTTTATGAAAGCCTGGAAGAACTTCCGGATTTTACCGATTATTCCATGAAAGGCAGAACATATCGCTATATGGAACGAAAAGCACAGTTTCCTTTTGGATTTGGTCTGACGTACAGTAATGTGACAGTAGATAAAGCAGAGGTCAAAACATGTGGACAGAAGGTAAACGTGGAGGTAGAAGTGCGGAATAACGGCGCATATGATACAGAGGATGTTGTTCAGATCTATGTAAAAAATATCGACAGCAAAAACGCCATTCCCAATCCGATGCTGGCCGGTTTTCAGCGGATATTCCTGAAGGCGGGAGAATGCCAAAAAATAGAAATCCCAATATGGGAAAAAGCATTCACCGTAGTAGATGAAATGGGGAAACGGATGGAAGAAGGAAAGAAATTTGAAATTTATGCAGGCTGCAGCCAGCCGGATGAAAAAAGCAAAGAACTGACCGGAATCATGCCGGTAAAGATCATCTGGGAAAAATAATAAAAAAATCTAAAGTAACAGGAGGGCGATGCATCAGGCATCGCCCTCCCTTCATATCTACCGCATAAACAACCGTACCATTTTCTCATAAATCTTCCGATATTTCTGATATCTCATAGGAAGATCGATCCAGGTCTTTTTATCTACAATACTCTTATAATGAGAGAATGTTCGGAAGCCGTCGATGCCATGATAGGATCCCATACCGCTCTCACCAAAGCCGCCGAACCCCATATTGCTGGTTGCCAGATGTATGAGGACATCGTTGATACAGCCACCGCCGAAACCACATCGGGAAGTAACTTCCCGGGCATTTTTTTCATCTTCGGTGAAGATATAAAGAGCCAGCGGATGTGCCATGGAATTGATCTTTGTTACGGCCCCTCCGAGAGAGTCATAGGTGAGGACCGGAAGTACCGGGCCGAAAATTTCCTGCTGCATGACCGGATCATCGAAGGTTACGTTGTCAAGAACCGTCGGCTCGATCTGAAGTGTTTCACGGCTGGAACCACCGCCACAGACAGTTTTGGCAGGATCAATCAGACTGTTGATACGGTCGAAATGCTTTTCGTTGATGATCTTTCCATAATTCCGGTTCTTCAGTGGTTCTTTTCCATACTGGCGTGTGATCTGTCTGCGAAGCTCTGCGACCAGGGCTTCTTTGATCTCCGGATCACAGTAGATGTAGTCCGGAGCCACGCAGGTCTGGCCACAGTTCAGAAACTTGCCGAATACGATACGTTTTGCCGCAAGGCGGAGATTGGCTGTTTTGTCCACGATGCAGGGGCTTTTTCCACCCAGCTCCAGAGTGACTGGTGTGAGGTGTTCGGAAGCCTTTCTCATGACCTCTTTTCCCACAGACTGGCTTCCCGTGAAGAAGATGTAATCAAAGTGCAGACTGAGAAGATGTGTGTTTTCCGCACGTCCGCCTGTGACAGTTGCAACGTATTTTTCATCGAAGCATTCATGGATGAGAAGACGGATCACTTCACTTGTTGCCGGTGAGTAGGCACTTGGTTTCAGGATGACTGTGTTTCCGGCTGCAATGGCGTCTACCAGTGGTTCCATGGTGAGGAGAAACGGATAGTTCCACGGACTCATAATGAGAACCACACCGTAGGGAGATGGTTTACGGAAACTGCGGGAATGGAACTGTGCCAGTGGAGTTGGAACGGTCTGTTCTTTTGCGTAGGAGCGGATATTTTTCAGCATATGTGTGATCTCGGAGAGCACCAGTCCGGTCTCACACATATAGCTTTCGAAATTACTTTTTCCCAGATCCTTTTTCAGCGCGGCGTGGATCTGATCTTCGTGTTTCCGGATGGAAGCGCGGAGACGTTTCAGGGCGCTGATGCGAAAATCAAGGTCAAGAGTTGCGCCGGAGTAGAAGTACTGGCGCTGTTTATCTAAAAGCTGGTTGATCTGTTCTTTTTCCATGGAATTGTAGTCCTTTCTGAAAAAACTGTATTCGAAATATCGAAAAAATCTTTCTATGCCAATGGCTGTTTTAGCAATTGCCTGCCGGAGGCATCAGTCTGTAATACAGTGTCTCAAGTTCGCCGGCATCCATCAGCACAGGAACCGGGTACAGAGGATTGGCTTCTTTATCTGCGTAATGGGCAAGCTCCGGGATGTCCGTTTCCTGGATTTCCGGGATATAGTCTCCGAGGCCAAAGCGTTTTTTCATATCTTTTATTGCATCAATAAACATCCGGGCAGCAGTTTTATCGTCCTCATGTTTATCGCAGAGACCGGCAGTTACGGCAAGGTTGCGGAGTTTGTGAGTGATGGAATCTCCGTATGTTTCCAGTACCATAGGAAGGATCACTGCATTGGCAAGCCCATGTGGAACATTATATTTTCCGCCGAGGGAATGTGCAATTGCGTGGACATATCCAACGTAGGATTTGGTGAAGGCACAGCCTGCGAAATAGGAGGCGCGGAGCATATTTCGTCTTGCTTCAATATTATTGCCGTCTGTGTAGGCGGTATCCAGATTTTCAAAGATCAGTCTGACAGCATCCAGGGCATTTTTTCTTGTGCCAGGTGTAGTGGAATTTCCAATGTAGGCTTCCACTGCGTGAGTCAGGGCATCCATGCCGGTGGTAGCTGTGATAAACGGCGGAAGGCTTAAAGTCACTTTCGGGTCAAGGACTGCGTAGCGTGGGATCAGCGGAAAATCGTTGATGGCATATTTGTGCCGTGTTTCTGCATCGGTAATGACAGCAGCAAGTGTTGTTTCACTTCCTGTTCCTGCAGTCGTGGGGATGGCGATGAGAAGAGGAAGCTTTTTGTGGATCTTCAGGATTCCCTTCATCTGAGCAAGAGACTGGTGTGGCTTGGCAATGCGGGCTGCTGTGGCTTTTGCACAGTCCATACTGGAACCACCGCCGAAGCCGATGATCGCCTGGCAGTCATTGTCCAGATACATGTGAAGGGCTTCGTCCACATTGACGGTTGTTGGATTGGCAACGGTTTTGTCGTAGATGTGGTAAGAGATGCAGCTTCGCTTCAGTGTCTGCTCCAGCCTTTCTGTAAGGCCAAGGCTTCGGATCCCTGCATCTGTGATGATGAGTACATTGTTATAGTTTCTTTTTTCCAGAACTTCCGGAATACCTTTGACGCTTCCGATGATCTTCGGATTGCGGTAAGGAAGCAGTGGAAGGGCGAATTTAAAGACATTCTGGAAAACCCGGCAGTAAGCTTTTTTTAATGGATTCATGGTAGTTTTCTTTCCTTTTAAAGTCAAATTATTTTATTCTAAATATTATATATAGCAGTTGGAAGGGGAAAAGTCAAGATTGCCGTTTATGGAAGTGCATCGCGAAGCGTGTTGCTGAGAACAGAGTAACCGTAACGTCATAAAAAAGAAAACAGGAAATATAATATTGTCATGGTTGTAAATATCCTTTACACTAAGGGAGTCAAACAGAATCATTATGCAAGGATTGGATATCCAGCGGAAGGCAAATGTCCGCAGGATAGATATTGATCACGGAGGAAATCATGCCAGAAACAGACACATCCGCAAAAAATCCTCTTCACGTATCCGAAGTGGATGATAATTTAAAAGAATTAAGCCCTCACGGTTCCTTTGAGCTGCCGGTGGAAACCTATATGGCGAACTGTGAGATCTTTCATGCACTGTATGACCACTGGCACAGTGAGATGGAGATCATGTATATTGAAAAAGGCAGTGGTTTTGCCAGACTGAACCGGGAGAGCATCCGCCTGAAAAAGGGGGATATCCTGATCGTGAACTGCGGAGTTCTCCATAGTATGCGCACGGATCTTAAGAAGCCTCTTTATTATAAGAGTGTGGTTTTCAGCCTGGGTTTCCTTGCAGGTCAGCCGGGAGATATCTGCCAGGAATGTGTGGTATCACCATTAATAGAAAACAAGGCAGAATTCTGCCATCATATAGAAGAAGGAGATTCCGGATATGAGAAGCTACGGGAAATTTTTCTGGAGATCCATGACTGTCATACGGAGAAGAAGCCATATTTTTATGTGAAGCTGAAAATGCTGTTTTTTGATTTTTTTTATGAGATGCTGACGAAGCATTATATTATCCCGGTAAGTACAGAGCAGAACAAGAGCCTTGCAGCAGTAAAGGAAGTGCTGGATCATATCAGCCTTCACTACCAGGAGAATCTTACCGTTTCAGAGCTTTCCGGACTTTCCAATTACAGTGAGTATTATTTTATGAAGCTTTTCCGCCAGTATACGGGAAAAACCTTGGTGGAATACATCAATGACTTCCGTATGGAGAAGGCGAAGTATCTTCTTACGCATTCCGATGCACCTGTGACGGAGATTGCCATGCAGGTGGGATTTAACAGTACAAGTTATTTTATAAAGAAATTTCAGCAGTCCAATAAGGTTTCACCGCATAAGTACAGGAAGAGTATGAGACAGATCTGAGAAAGCTCCCGAAGCAACCGCATATGTATCGGTTACGTTTTTATCCAGAGCTACAGTAAAAAGTGAAAAACAGTCTGACAAATATCTTGCATATCATGACAGGATTGTTATATTTTTGAAAAGAAATGCGTGATATCCTAATATCATCAAAAACAAAGCAAACAACCTTGTAAAAACATATTTCATCCCATCAAGATCCATGAAAGGAGATCAAAATGGAAACATTAAGCAAAGTATTTGAAGACAAATATAACAAAAATGTAAAAGATTGTACAAACGAGGAAATCTATCACGGACTTCTCTCCTGGACAAAGGAGCAGCTGAAGGGCCGCGGCTACCAGGAAGGAAAAAAGAAAATTTATTATATTTCCGCAGAGTTCCTTATCGGTAAGCTTCTTTCCAACAACCTGATCAATCTGGGTGTTTACGATGAAGTTGCGAAATATCTTAAAGAAAACGGAAAAGAGCTTTCCATGATCGAGGAGATCGAGCCGGAGCCATCTCTCGGAAACGGCGGACTTGGTCGTCTGGCAGCTTGCTTCCTGGATTCCATCGCAACTTTGGGACTTCCGGGAGAAGGAATCGGACTTAATTATCACCTCGGACTTTTCAAACAGGAGTTTAAGGATCATCTTCAGTTTGAGACACCGAATCCGTGGATCCAGCCGGAGGGCTGGCTTACAGATGCAGGCGTTTCCTATTACGTGCCGTTTAAGGGCTTTATGCTGAAATCCACACTGTATGATATTGATGTTGCAGGCTATGAGAACAAAGCGATCAAGCTTCGCCTTTTTGATATTGATATTGCAGATGAGAGCATTGTAGGCGAGGGAATCTCCTTTGACAAGAAGGATCTGCTCCACAACCTGACACTGTTCCTGTATCCGGATGACAGCGATGATGCAGGAAGAAAGCTTCGTATCTATCAGCAGTACTTCATGGTAAGCAATGCGGCACAGCTGATCCTGGATGAGGCAACAGCAAAAGGCTGCAATCTTCATGACCTTGCCGATTACGCAGTGATCCAGATCAACGATACACATCCGAGTATGGTAATTCCGGAACTTATCCGTCTTCTCACAGAGCGTGGGATCGAGTTTGAGGAGGCATGCGAGATCGTATCTCATGTATGCGCTTATACCAACCATACCATTCTTGCAGAGGCACTTGAGAAATGGCCGATCTCCTATCTTGAGGAGGTTGTTCCGCATCTGATGCCGATCATCCGCAAGCTGGACGAGCGTATCAAAGCAAAATATCCGCAGGAAAATCTTGCCATCATCGACAAGAACGACCTGGTCCACATGGCACATATGGACATCCACTACGGATTTTCCATCAACGGTGTTGCATCCCTTCATACCGATATCCTGAAGGAGACAGAGCTTCATCAGTTCTATGAGATCTATCCGGAGAAATTCAATAACAAGACAAACGGAATCACCTTCCGCAGATGGCTCCTTCACTGCAACCATCCGCTGACAGAGTACATCACATCCATGATCGGTGACGGCTTCCGCAAGGATTCCTTTGAGCTTGACAAGATGCTTGGCTTCAAGGGAAATCAGGACGTTCTTGCAAATATCCTTAAGATCAAGCAGGATGCAAAGAAGAGATGTGCGGAGTTTATCAAAGCCAACACAGGTGAAGAGATCAACACACACAGTGTTTATGATATCCAGATCAAACGTCTTCATGAGTACAAACGTCAGCAGCTGAATGCACTT
>ERZ773110.2677-NODE-2677-length-11302-cov-17.350938_pt1 | contig 11302 bp, 9 predicted proteins | sample MGYA00580568_ERZ773110 | MGnify/ENA primary metagenome ERZ773110 (study PRJEB29015, sample SAMEA2737870) | human gut metagenome | biome: human gut; feature: human-associated habitat; material: faeces | place: China | collected 2012 ... | reverse complement strand
GGCAGCGCTTTGGTCTCGGCGCTCGCGTTCGGCGTGTAGACTGCCGAGCCGCCCGCGCCGCGTGTCACAAGCAGCAGCCTGCAGCCCTGCGAAAACAGAAGCTCTGCCGCTTCCCTCTCGGTTTTGCAGCCGGTGCAGAATTCAACTTCATCATCCGACAGCTTCACGAGGTCTGCATACGGCAGAAACTCACGAATCGCTGCCTGACAGCTTTCCGGGCTGCCCCACAGCGGCAGACGCACGTTAGGGTCAAACGAGAGGAACGCGCCTGCGTCCTTTGCCAGCCGGATGGCCTTGCGATGCGCCTGCTTGACAGGTGCATCCACCAGATCGACCGAGCAGAAGTGCAGGACCGCGCAGTTTTCGAACATTTCGGGCGTGATCTGTTTTTCGTCAAGGAACAGGTCGGCCGAGGGATTGCGGTAGAAGGAGAACTCACGGTTGCCCGCCGCGTCGAGCGAGACGAAGGCAAGCGCCGTATTGGCGCGATCCGTGCGGAAAACCGAGGAAATATCCACATTTGCCGCGCGCAGAACCTTGAGGATGTGTGTGCCGAAGGCATCCTCACCGACCTGCGAGATCATTTTCGCCTCGCTGCCGAGCCGCGCGACTGCCGTTGCAACATTGGCGGGCGCGCCGCCTGCCACACGCTCGAACTGCTGCACCTCGTCGAGCGCGCAGCCCTTCTGCTGCGGCACGAAGTCGATGAGCAGTTCACCGATCGCAACTGCTTTTTTCATAGCTTTTCCTCCAGAATATAGCGCTCGATCGCCTGTGCGACGCCGTTTTCCGTGTTGCTTCCGGTCACGACATCTGCCGTCAGACGAACGTTTTTTCTGCTGTTTGCCATCGCGATGCCCAGTCCAGCCGCGCGCAGCATGGTCAGATCGTTGTCGCTGTCGCCGAGCGCAGCCAGATTTTCCATCGTGCATCCGAGCTCCTTTGCGAGCCAGCGCAGTCCCTGCCCCTTGTTCACGCCGCGGCGGTTGATCTCGATATTGTGCAGCTCGCCGCCAAACATCACGGACGGCGCGATCTCAAAGCTGCCCATATGTTTCAGGCGGCTGATCAGCAGATCGGAAATATCGTGCGAGGGATAGAGGACGGCCTTTGTGAACGGAAGCGCCTCGTTTTCGAGCGCCTTCAGCCATTTTTCATGGCTGTCCAGATAAAAATAGCCCTCGTCCGCCTCGTTCATGACGATCTGTCCGCCCTGCTCCAGATGGCGCAGAAGCGCACGGAATGCGCCGCCGTAGTACAGCTCTGTAATGGTCAGGCCCATGTAGTTTGTCTGCATCCGCGTGGCAGTCAGGTACGGGAACACCGTCTGCACACCGGGAATGCCCGCGAGGAAGGTCACGGCTGCCGGGGCGATGCGCCCGACGGCAAAGCCGCGGCGGGTCATATCGTTGCTGGTCAGGTTGTAGTTGGCACCAAAGTCAAACGGTGAGCCGAACCGCGCGGCGTTGTACCACATAAGGCCGACGGCCACAAGCACAACGGGCAGGATAAACGCAGCGGCTTCCCCTGCGCCCCGGCGGGTGCACAGGCGCTTTTCCGTGATATAGCGCGGCCAGAGGATGGGCAGGGCCAGCGCGGCAAAAAGCACCATCTGGGGGCGGCAGCCCGCGACCAACGCCATGCAGAGAGAGCCGAACGCGAGGTGGAAAGTCAGCGCTTTGCGGCGGTTTACCGGCGTGTTTGCGGCGCACAGCCACTGCCACAGCGCCCACAAAACGAACGTGGCACCGCAGAGGATCGCGTACTCATACACCGACGGGCGGTGGAGCAGATAGTAGATCTGTGTGCCCGAGGCCGCGCCCGCGGCGGTGAGCAGGTAGGCTGCGGCGCTTGCCTGCGGGAACCAGCGGCGCACAGCCTGCTTCACAAAGCCAAAGACGGCAAGTATGTACAGCCAGGCAAGCAAAATCATCGGCAGTGCGGGCGGCAGGTCCCGGATACCGGTCAACGCCTCAAACGGAAGCTGGAACAGAAGGCAGGGCACGATGCCGAAATAGACGTAATAGCGTCCGTTATAGTAGGCCACATCCCACAGGGCATCGGGCGCGGCGGCCTGCCGGGCGGCGGTGTCGTAGGGGTTTTCCAGTTCAGCCATGGCGGCGGGCGGGTCCTTTTCAAGGTCAAGGCGGCCATTCAGCAGACTGTGCGCCAGCGCACCGTACTGGGCACCGGCGTTGGACGCCCAGTCGTTGATGTGCATGGTGAAGTCGATGCGGCTCGTACCCGACCAGTCGGGGGTGTTATAAAAGCTCGTGGCGACGCCCGCGTTGAAGCGGTCCCCGAAGGGCGCCAGGAACGCCGCCGCGCAGAGCGCCAGCCCCACGGCCAGCACTGCCGGGCGGTATTTTTTCTCATGGGTCAGGTAGGCGTCCTGCCACGCGGCACTGGCCGGGCGCAGGGCGAACGCCGCCAGCGCCAGTGCGAAGATGATTGCAAAGCGCAGGACGGAGAAATCCAGCGGACGGCGGGCGTTGGCGTAAACCGTGGTCAACTGAGCATTGAGCGGGTAGCTGCGGTACTCGCCAGTATAGCCCGACGCCGTCAGCGTCAGGGTGGACGCCTTGCCGGAGAGGTCAAGGCTGTGGGTCTGGCTGCGGGCGGACGCGGGGGCGGTCTCCCAGTTCCAGCTCTGGCGGGAGACCGAGCTGGCCTCATCGGTGGCGGCAACGTTGAGGGTCAGCAGAACGTTCTTCTGCTCCGGCGTGTTGCCGTCTGCCAGCGAGGTCAGGTCGTCGAGCTGCAAGTTGTATATTGCAAAGTCGAGGCCCGCAAATTCCAGCGTTGTCTGCTCATCGTTCAGCGTCAGCGGCGCGGCGGGGTCTGCGTCATTGACCAGATACGGGCGCAGGTCAACCGGCGTGTAGCTGTGGGTCGCCAGCCAGTTCAGGTTGCCGACGAATAATTCTATTCCAAGGCTGGCGGCCAGCAGCAGTCCGACAGCCGCCGGGGTGCGGAGCTTTTGCGGCAGTGTGCCGCGCAGCCGGAAGCCGCAGACCACACCGCAGGCGATTGCCTGCATGATTAAAATCGCGGCCAGCCGGAAGGCGTCAAAGCCGACGGACAGCCCGGGCTTGGACCAGACGCAGACCGCCCACAGCCAGACCAGCGCCGACACCCCCGCCCCGGCGTACAGGTCCGCGCGGACGGAGCGGCGGTGATGGATACGGGCGGGCAGGAGTGTAAAGAGGGCTGCGAGGGTGAGAGAGAGGAGGATGGTTAGAATCAGCATAAGGATAAATCCATTTTGAATTGTTGTTGCGCTGTAGGGGCCGCACATGTGCGGCCCGCGGCCTTACCGGAAATGCCGTTTTCCGTACAGTTGAGGGCCGGGCATACCCGGCCCCTACAGCGCGGCGATTACATTTTCATTATATACCATTCCGCAGCGCGTTGTACAGCATTTCCGCTTTGGCATGGCTGATGCCCTTGACCTCCTCGAGATCGGAGATGGAGGCAGCCTTGACGGCGGTGACGGTCTTGAAGTGCGCCAGCAGCGCGGCGCTCGTCTTTTCACCGACGCCGGGAATGGCGGTCAGGGTGGCGGCGTAGGACTTTTTCTTCATTGCGCGCTTGCGGTAGTCGTTGGCGTAGCGGTGGGTCTCGTCCTGAATGTTCGTGACAAACGTAAAGATATTGCGGTGGCGGTTGATGGCGATCTCGCCGCCCTCGTCGTCCACAATGGCGCGGGTGCGGTGGTGGTCATCCTTGACCATGCCGAAGGTCGGCACATGCTCCAGCGCTGTGCCGCGCAGGGCCTGCCTGACCGCGCCGACCTGTCCCCTGCCGCCGTCGATGAGCAGCAGGTCGGGCAGCGTCGCAAACTGGTTCTGCGGGCCGTCCGGCTTCTCGCCGCGGCGGGCCATCTCGTACTCCGCCGCGCGGCGGGAGAGCGTCTCTGCCAGCGAGGCGTAGTCATCGGTGCCCGCGACGGTTTTCATCTTAAAGCGGCGGTAGCCCGCGCGGTGGGGCTTGCCGTCCTGAAAGACGACCATGCCGCAGACGCTCGACCCGTCGCCCCAGTTGGAAATATCGTAGCTTTCAATCACGCGGGGCGGCTTTTTCAGGCCCAGCACCTGCGCAGCCTCCTCAAGCAGCTTTTCCTCGCGGGTATAGCGCCCGCTCTCGCGGCCCAGACGCTCGACAGCGTTTGTATAGGCCATCGTGACGAGCTTCGCGACGTCGCCGCGCTGGGGCACATACAGCTCCACCTTCGTGCCGCGCGCCTGGTTCAGAGCTTCATTCAGTGCCTCCGCGTCGGGCGGCAGGGCGTCCACGGCAATCGTTTTAGGGATCGTCTCGCCGTCGAGGTAATACTGCGGCAGAAATTCCTCCCGCACGGCGTCGATGTCCGTCGTGTCGCGGAACAGGAACTCCCGCTTGTCGGTCAGGCGTCCGTCGCGGTAGCGCAGCACGGCGGCGCAGACCGCGTGGGTCGTGCCCGCCAGTGCGATGACGTCCATCTCGGTGTCGCTCTCCATGACGACCTTCTGCCCGGCTGCCACGCGGTCAATGGCCATGATCTGGTCGCGCAGCAGCGCCGCCGTCTCAAAGTCAAGCCGCTCCGACGCAGCCTCCATCTTCTCCCGCAGCTGCCTGACGATGTCCTTTTTGCCGTAGCGGATCATCCGCAGTGCGCCCTGCACAGCGTCGTTGTAAGCAGCACAGGTGATTTTGCCGCTGCACACGGCCATGCACTTGCCGATGTGGGCGTTGAGGCAGGGGCGGCCCTTGCCGAAATCCTGCGGAAAGCTCTTATTGCACCGCGGCAGCAGGAAGCAGTCCTGCGCCGTTTCCACCATCTCCCGCACGGCAAACGACGAGGTGAACGGGCCGATGTAGTCGGCGTCGTCGTCATCCTTCTGCAGCGCGGCGGAGATGCGCGGCCAGGCCCCGCGCGTGACCTTGACATAGCTGTAGCCCTTGTCGTCTTTCAGCAAAATATTGTACTTCGGCGTATGGGCCTTGATCTGGCTGGCCTCGAGGACGAGCGCCTCAAATTCCGACTGACAGACAATGACGTCAAACGTGAAGGCGTGGGCGATCATCTGGCTGACCTTGGCGTCGTGGGGCACGCCCTCCCGGAAATACTGCGACACGCGGGTTTTCAGGCGCTTGGCCTTGCCGATATAGATGATCGTGTCCGACTTGTCCCGGATGATGTAGACGCCGGGCAGCAGCGGCAGCATACAGGCCTTTTTATAAAGTTCAGCTTTTGTCATGGGGTGTTGCCTTTCCTATACAAAAAAAGCGGCGGGTCGCCCCACCGCTGATTGTTCTGGAATAGATTACTCGGCAAAGCCGGAGCTGACCAGCTTGACCAGGCCGTCAACTGCAGCCTGCTCATCGGCGCCATCAGCAATGATGCGGATGGTGGTGCCGCCGACGATGCCCAGGCTCAGGACGCCGAGCAGAGACTTCGCGTTGACGCGGCGCTCCTCCTTCTCGACCCAGATGGAAGACTTATACTCGTTTGCCTTCTGGATGAAGAAGGTAGCCGGACGTGCGTGCAGACCAACCTGATTCTCAACGGTAACTTCTTTAACGTACATAGTTATTCTCTCCTACTTTTGAAAATAATATGCCCCTGCGTATCTACCGTGGGCGACTTCCAGGCGGTCTATTGCGTGTTAATACGCCGCCTTGATTGCCTCTATTTTATCCTATTTAGTCGATTTTGTACAGTGGAAAATTGCAATTTTGGCAGGATTCTGTAATTCCGCCAAATCTTCGTTCTCTCGTTTGTGCAATATTGCCAGTTTATTTTCAACAGGATTGTGGATTGACGACAAAAACAACGGTCAGCCCCGATACTGCATCTCCAATTCCTCACAATATACCGCTGCAAAGGTGCCTTCCTCGGCGGGGTCGTAGCGGTGCAGCACTGTGCCCGTCAGCCGCCAGCCCATCCGCTTGTACAGCGCGATGGCGCGGGTGTTCGTGTTTATGACCCCCATCGTCGGGTGGTCGTGCTCCGGCAGCTTTTTGCGGGCAAAGTCCAGCATTTTTGCACCGTACCCCCTGCCGCGGGCAGCCTCGGTCACAAACAGATGGCCGATCTCGCCGGTTTTGTGGCAGACGCCGACCATCCCGTCGGCAGCGTCCTTCGTGTAGTGCAGATAGAACGCCCAGCCGTTCTTTTTCTCATCTGTCAGGTTCGGCAGCCAGAAGTCCGGCGTCATTTTATCGAGATATTTCTCGTCGCAGACCGGCGCACAGACCGTGCGGCGGCCCTCGGCCATGAGGGCCGCGCAGAGAGCGAGCTGTTCGTCATTTTTCACAAGGCGCATATTTTCGCCGCGCTTCCACTTGGGCAGCTCGGTCAGCGGGTGGCTCTCGCACCAGGCGTCGTACAAATCGGGGCGGCGCTCGCGGGTGCGCTCCCGGCTTTGGGCCCCGCGCCACTCGTCAATTTTTTTGTGGTCTCCGGTCAGCAGCACGGGCGGCACGGCGCGGCCCTCCCAGACCTCGGGGCGGGTAAACTGGGGGTATTCCAGCAGGCCGTCCCAATAGCTCTCGTCCTGATAGCCCTTTTCCTCGGCCAGGACGCCGGGCTGCAAGCGGAGGACGCTGTCGGCCACGACCAGGCTTGCCAGCTCACCGCCGGTCAGCACATAGTCTCCGATGGAAATTTCCTCGTCGCCGAACGCATCGATGACGCGCTGGTCGATGCCCTCATAGTGGCCGCAGACCAGCGTCACCGCGTCATAGCCAGCCAGCTCGCGGGCCTTTTCCTCATTGTAGGGGCGGCCTGCGGCGGTCAGAAAGACGACGTGCGGCCTGGCCCTGCCCTGCGCGGCACACTGGGCCTGCACGGCGCGCAGGCAGTCGGCAATCGGCTGGGCGTAGAGCACCATGCCGCAGCCGCCGCCGTAGGGGTAGTCGTCGGTCTGCTTCTGCTTGTTTTTCGTATAGTCGCGGATCTGGTGGCAGTGCGCCTCAAACAGATTTTTGGCGCGGGCGCGGCCCAGGATGCTGGCCGAGAGAAAGCTGTCGCACAGCTCCGGAAAAAGCGTTACAATGTCAATGCGCATCGGTTCAGTCCTCGTCGCCGTTGACGGCCTCGGTGAACATGCCCTCGATGGGCGTCACCAGAATTTTGCGCGCCTCGATGTCGATATTTTTGACAAATTCCGGCACAGCGGGCAGCATGTGCTCCCCGCCAGCAGTGTCGGTGACGGTATAGATGTCCTGCGCGGCGGGGCGGTCCACGTTCGTCAGTCTGCCGTACACGTGGCCGGTTTCGGCATCGACGACCTCGCAGTCCAGCAGGTCGTCAATGAAGAAGCGGCCCTTGGGCAGGCGTGCGTCCGCCTTAGCCAGATAGTACACCCGGCCCACCTGGGCGCGGGCGGCGTCCATATCGTTGACGCCGTCGAGGCGCAGTAAAATCACATTGCCCTGAGCGCGCACGCCCAGCACGCGGGTCTCCCCTGCGCCGTCGGCGGTGGTGAACAGGCGCTTGAATTTTGCCAGAAACGCCGCGCCGTCGCAGAGCGGCAGGGCTTTCATTTCGCCGCGCACGCCGTGGGTGGACACGATCTTGCAGGCGGGAAGATAGTTTTGCATAGTTCCTCCTGATGTGTTGTAGAGGTCTGTTTGCGGTAGCGGAAACGCCCCGGGCGGATATAGAATCCGCCCCTACGGTGTAGGAGTCGATGCTCGGCATCTACCCGCGGAAGTCTCCGCTGCCGCAAGGCTGCAGCGGGCGAACAATGTTCGCCCCTACATTGAAAAAAAGCACTTTACCCTGCGGCAAAGTGCTTTGTAACGGGTCTTAGTCGATCTCAACGATGACTTTCTCGCCCTGACGGACGGCAGCGGCACGCACGACAACGCGGATCGCCTTGGCGATACGGCCCTGCTTGCCGATGACGCGGCCCATATCGGCCTCGGCCACCTTGAGGTGGTACACAACAGTGCCGTCCTCACGCATGGGATCAACAGTCACCTGCACGGCCTCCTTGTCTTCGACAAGGCCGCGGGCAACGGCTAATAAGAGTTCCTGCATGTGGCGTTCCCTCCCTGAAAAGCGAACAAATTACAGAACAGCGGCCTTCTTCAGGATCTCACGGACGGTGTCAGTGGGCTGAGCGCCGTTGTCCAGCCACTGCTTAGCCTTCTCAGCGTCGATCTTGACGACAGAGGGCTCCTTGGTCGGATCGTAGTAGCCGATCTCCTCGATGAAGCGGCCATCACGAGCGAAGCGGCTGTCAGCGACAACAACGCGGTAGAAAGGAGCCTTCTTGGCGCCCATGCGGCGCAGACGAATCTTAACCATAGTAATATTCCTCCAAAAATTGTTTACGGCCCTTGCGGGGCATCTGATTTATATTGTACATCCCGTGGGCCGTAAAGCCGAGCGGGTCATACCGAAATCGTGTCAGCGGCCAAAGCCGCGGAAGCCGCCGCCCCTGCCGCCTAAACTGCCCAGGCTGCGCATAAAGCCCTTGGGGTTGCGCTTGACCTTTTTCATCATCTTCTGCATCATCTCAAACTGGCGCAGCAGCTTGTTGATGTCCTCCACCGTGGTGCCGGAGCCTGCTGCAATGCGGCGCTTGCGCTTGGGGTTGATGATGTCGGGCTTGGCGCGCTCTGCCGGGGTCATCGAGTAGATGATGGCCTCGATGCGGGGCAGTGCCTTTTCGTCGAGGGAATCGGCGTCGATCTGGCCGCCGCCGGGCATCATGGCCAGCAGCGCCGACGCACCGCCCATCTTTTTGACCTGCTGGAACTGGGCGAGCAAATCGTTCATGTCGAACTTGTTCTCCATCAGGCGCTTGGCGGCGGCCTCGGCCTCCTTGTCGTTCTGGAGCGTCTGCGCCTTCTCGATCAGGGAAAGCACATCGCCCATGCCAAGGATGCGGTTCGCCATCCGCGCCGGGTAGAACGGCTCCAGATCCTCGAGCTTCTCGCCCGTGCCCTGGAAGTAGATCGGCATGCCGGTGACGGCCAGCACCGAGAGTGCCGCACCGCCGCGGGTGTCGCCGTCGGTCTTGGTCAGGATGACGCCGCTGATGCCGACCTTTTCATTAAAGGTCTTGGCCACGTTGACGGCTTCCTGACCGGCCATGGCGTCCACGACCAGCAGCGTTTCATCGACCTCGACAGCCTGCTTGATGCGCACCAGCTCATCCATGAGCTGGTCATCGATCTGCAGACGGCCTGCGGTATCGAGAATAACAATGTCATTGCCGTGATCCTTCGCGTAGGCAAGTGCCTTCTGCGCGATGATTTCGGGCTTTTCGGTGCCCAGCGTAAAGACCGGGACACCGGCCTGCTCACCGACGACCTTCAACTGCTCAATGGCGGCGGGGCGGTAAATATCGCAGGCAACCAGCAGCGGGCGGCGGCCCTGGCTGCGGTAATATTTGCCGAGCTTGGCGGCGTGGGTGGTCTTGCCGTTGCCCTGCAGGCCGCACATCATCAGCACGGTCTGGCCCTTGTTTTTCAGGCGCAGGTACTTCGGCTCGTTGCCGCCCATGAGATTGGTCAGCTCTTCGTTGACGATCTTGACGACCTGCTGGGCGGGGGTCAGACTCTCCATGACCTCCTGCCCCATGGCGCGTTCCGAGACCTGGGCGCAGAAGTCCTTGGCGACTTTATAGTTGACGTCGGCCTCGAGCAGGGCCATGCGCACCTCGCGCATCGCGGCCTTGATGTCGGCCTCGTTCAGCTTGCCCTTGCCGCGCAGCTTCTTGAAAACGCCATTCAAGCGCTCTGTTAAAGACTCAAAGGCCATCGGCATCCTCCTGCGTGTCCAAGCGGTGTAAGATCGTGAGCATCTCCGCGGTGTCGTTCGTGATCCGCGGGTCCGGCGTGAAGGAGCCGGAGTTCGAGCAGCGAATCTCTGTGACGAGCAGCCGCAGGCGGTCCAAGTCGGCCTGCATCCGGGTGTGGTGGCGGGCGTTGCCGAGCTTTTGCTCCAGCTCATCGAGCGCGGCCTCACCGTGCTTGATGGCGTCCCGCACCCCCTGCCGCGTGATGCCGAGGTTCTCGGCAATTTCGGCCAGGGACAGATCCTCATCATAGTATTCTGTCAGGATGACGCGCTGCTTGTCCGTCAGGACCGGACCGTAGAAGTCCAGCAGGACGGAGTAGGCAAGGTTTTTCTGCGGCTTGCCGGCCATGCCCGCGCCCCCTTTGCTGCTTGTGAAGGCCGTGTAAAGTATTTTTCTTTACATCAGCCTTTGAATTATAACAGGCGCAGGAGGAAAAGTCAAGGGGTCCGGGCGGATTTTGTGCCGATTTCCTGCGATTTTTTGAGGAAATCCGCGGACCTTCCGCAGCGGCCCCTACAGCATTGCCCCACAATATTTTGCCAGACCCGTGGCAAACCCTGCCGAACTATGCTATAATAAGAATACTTTTGTTTACGGAAAGTGAGGTGCCCCGCTATGCCCATCCTGCACAGCTATTATCAGGACGTCTACCGCTGCCCCATCGTGCGGCTGGACGGCTATTCCGCGCAGCACGGGCTGAGTACCGGCATCCTCGCGTATCTCGATTTCGGCGGCGCGACGGGTTCCTCCAAGGACGGCCTGGCCGAGACGATGCTTGCCTTTGCCACCGAGCGCGGCACGCTGCAGCCCGGCATGCCTGTGGTGGAGGCCAGCTCCGGCAGCTTCGGCGCGGCGCTGGCCGTCAGCTGTGCCACAACGGGGCACCCCTGCATCCTGGTCGTACCCAGCAACCTGCCCATTGCCCAGCGCAAGCGGCTGCAGGACCTGGGTGCGCATATCATCGCCTGCAGCAGCAGCGGGCGCCGCGCCATGGAGCGCGTGGCCGAGGACACCGCCAAGCGCTACGGCGGATATTACACCCACTATTTTTCCAACGACGACAACCCCGAGTACCACCGCCGCGTGACGGGGCCGCAGATTTACAAAAACGCAGGGGATGCCATAGACGCCATCGTCATCGGCGTGGGCAGCGGCGGCACGATCACCGGCGTGGCCGAGTACATCAAGGCATGGAACAGCATGGTGCGCATCGTCGCCGTGGAGCCTGCCGAGTGTGCCGCCATCTCGGGCGGGTTCATCGGCCAGCACGGCATTTCGGGCATCGGGCCGGGCTTTGTGCCGGAGAACTACAACCCTTATGTCGTGGACACCGTATTGACCGTGACCACCGCCGACGCCGAGCGCGCCGCGCGGGAGGTGCTGTTCTTTGACGGCGTGCCCGCCTGCACCAGCGCCGGGGCGACGCTCGCCGCTGCCGTGCAGCTGCTGGGCATGGGCAAGGCCAAGCGCCCCCTGTGCGTCTTTGCCGGGCGGCATATCTA
>ERZ773110.2670-NODE-2670-length-11332-cov-17.778310_pt1 | contig 11332 bp, 9 predicted proteins | sample MGYA00580568_ERZ773110 | MGnify/ENA primary metagenome ERZ773110 (study PRJEB29015, sample SAMEA2737870) | human gut metagenome | biome: human gut; feature: human-associated habitat; material: faeces | place: China | collected 2012 ... | reverse complement strand
GTTCCTCGACCCGATGACGGGCGTCTATTCGCGCCGCTATTTCGAGACCTACCGCGCTCAACAAGCTCGAATTTACCCGCAACGAGATGTATTTCGTCATCTCGAAGTATGTTTCGGTCAACGGCACGCCCTGCGTGCTCGAGATGATCTCGCGGCTCAACGAGGGCCGCTGGATCGACGCGAACGGCTCGCGCTTCCTGCTCGACCGCACGCGCGGCGAGGATATGCAGCTGTTCCTCGACCCGATGACGGGCGTCTATTCGCGCCGCTATTTCGAGACCTACCGCACCCACCTCGAGGGCATGGAGGGCGTAGCGCTCATCGACGTGAACAGCTTCAAGCGCATCAACGATACCTGCGGCCACGCCGCCGGAGACGCGGCGCTGCGCGACATCGCGGGCGCGATACGCTCGTGCATCCGCAAGACCGACATCCTCATCCGCTACGGCGGGGACGAGTTCCTGCTCCTGTTCCCGCGCATGACCGAGGAGATCTTCCTCGCGAAGAAAAAGCAGATCCAGCAGGCCGTGCGCAGCATCCGTATGTCCGAGTTCGCGGATATCCGGCTCTCGGTCAGCGTCGGCGGCGTCTGCGGCGTGCATCCGATCACCGAGGCCATCCGCAAGGCGGACTGCCTGATGTATCTGGACAAGGCGGAGCAGCAGCCCTGATAAAAAGCGAAAACCCCTGCCGGGGAGACAGAAAGCCTGTCCCGGCAGGGGTTTTTCTTTAGTTTTTCTCGACCGAAATGACCGTGCCGTCGAACGGGTCGGCCTCGGAGACCGTACCGGTGTAGGTGACAGTGACCGAATCGCCTTCCGCGACGTCGTCCAGACCCTCCGGCTTTGCCGAGGCGTCGAAGGTGAATTCATACGCCGCGCCCTTTTCGTCGGTCACGACGAACATGAAGTCCTTCTTCTCGTCGAGCGTACCCGAGAGCTTGCTCTCGGCCGAGGCGCTGTCCGCGGACGAAGCCGCGCCGGTGTCCGTATTTTCAGCCGGCTTGCTGCCGCAGGCCGTGAGCGAAGCCGCCAGCAGCGCGGTGCACGCAAGCAGCATAAGTGTTTTTTTCATGATAAATGCCTTCTTTCCCGAAGAGACGCCGGTGTTTCTGTCTCTTCGTCAGACTTAGACGCAGCGCGTTCGCGAAAGTTCCGGTTCCGCAAAAATTTTTCTGAAAATTTCACGCCTGATTTTCCGCCTGCATCTCCGCGCTCCCCGTGAGCAGCCGCAGCAGGTCGTCCGGCGGCAGCGGACGGGAGAAATAGTAGCCCTGAATCATGTCCACGTTCCAGCTGCGCAGCAGCTCCATCTCCTCCTGCGTCTCCACGCCCTCCGCGACGATGCGGTAGCCGAGGCGGCAGAAGGCCGCGACGATGCTCTGGTAGAAGAGGGCGGCCTTTTTGTCCGTGCAGATATGGAACAGGAGCGAGCGGTCGAGATTGATGACCGAGAAGGGCAGCTGCATGACCGTGTTCAGGTTGGCGTAGCCCGAGCCGAAATCGTCCAGACACAGGCCGATGCCGGCCGTCTGGAGGCTCTCCGCCACGCGGGTCAGGCTCGCGGAATACTCGGTCGCGACGGTCTCGGTGATCTCGAACTGGAAGCAGGAGCAGGGGAGACCGTACTCGCCGAGGATGCGGACGAGGTGGCTGCCGCTCTCGCTTTGGATGAGGTCGAGCGGCGAGAGATTGATCTTGACGTTGGCGATGCTCGCGCGGAGCGCCGGGTTTTCGCACAGAAAACGGCAGACGCGCCGCAGCTGGAGCTCGGTGATCTGGGTGATGAGGTGGTTCTTTTCCGCCAGGCGGATGAAGATATCCGGGGAGATCCAGCCAAGCTCGGGATGCCGCAGGCGGCTGAGCGCCTCGAGGGTGACAAAGCGCTGCTGATGCAGCGAATAGACCGGCTGATAGTAGACCTCGAACAGATCCTCCGCGATCGCGCGGTGCAGGAACTGCTCGACCTGCTTGTTGTAGTGGAAGCTGTCCATGGTCTTGCGGTCGTTCTGGATGACCTGGGTCTCGCCGCTCCGGGAGACGAGGGACTCGAGATATTCCGCGTAGTCGAGCACGAGACCGCTCGTGCCCAGCTTTTCCGCGTTCACCACGCCGCACAGGATGACCGGCGTGGGGGCGGCGTGCGCGTCGTCCGGCTGCGTATGGAACAGCTGCCGCAGGCGCGTCAGGCAGGTCTCGTACTCGCGCAGCGAGAACGTCATCAGCAGGAAGCGCTTGCCCGAGATGCGGAACACGTTCCGATCCGCGATCTCCTGCATCCGCTCCGCCGCGCGGCGCAGAAATTCGTCGCCGTTCTGCACGCCCGCGACCTTGTTCATGTGGTCGAGCTGATAGGCGTAGACCGTGATGATGTGAAAGGCCTTGTGCGCGTCGGTCAGCTCGTCCATTCGGCGCAGCAGGTACTGCTTGTCGTTCAGGCCGGTCAGGCTGTCCATGCACGCGCAGGGGTTGTTGATGGTCAGATACATGGCGAGGATGCTGAGCGAGAGGCCGAAGCCGGTCGTCAGCACCGAAGGATTGACGGCCTGCGCGGCGATGCCGAGGGCGGTGTCTCCGCCAACCTGACCCGCATCCGCGCCGCCGAGGGTGCGCATGTAGTTTTGGTGCAGGTGCAGCTGCTGGGCAACCGTGCCCGCCGCTGGAACGCCGTTGCCATTGAGCAGGGCACCTCCGCCCGCGTGGAGCAGGTCCGCATTGAGCTGGGCGGCTCCGTCGTCGCCTGCGGTGCCCGCACGCTGCTGAACCACAACAAGTGCGAGTACGATCTCGATGCCGTCTACTTCGGCCACGGCAATGACGTGCTGGACTTCAACGACGTGTCCGTCCACACCGGCAGGGATACCCTGTGCGAGATGCACACCGCCGGTGTGCTGACCGGCAGTGCCGATAAAATTCTGCGCGGTACTGTCGATTTCCAGCGCGGTGCCAAGCGCGGCGTCGGCCATGAGAGCGAGGACGTGCTGCTGTTCAGCCCCAGCGCCCGCAACCGTACCGCCCCCCTCATCCTCTGCGGTGAGGAGGAGGTTGAGGGCCAGCACGCCGCCAGCGTAGGCCGTCTCGACGAGAACAAGCTCTACTATCTGCGCTCCCGCGGCCTGAGCGAAGCACAGGCCCGCCGCCTGATGGTGGACGCCCGCTTTGCCCCGGCCATTGATAAGATCCCGTTGGATTCTTTGCAGGATGAAGTACGTGAAAATGTTGCACGGAGGCTGAATGATGAACTGGACGGCTGATTTTCCGATTCTGGCTGCCGACGAAAACGGCAATCGCCTTGTCTATCTGGACAGCGCCGCCACGACCCAGCACCCCATGCAGGTCCTGAACGCGGTGGTCGATTACTATACGAAAGAGAACGCGAACCCCCACCGCGGCGTTTACGAGCTGGCCATGCGAGCCACCGACGCCCACGAGGGAGCCCGCCACACCGTAGCGCAGTTCTTTAACGCAGAGGACGACGAGATCGTGTTCACCCAGAACACGACGGAGAGCCTGAACCTCGTCGCCTACAGCTACGGCATGAATTTTCTGCATGAGGGCGATGAAATCGTCATCTCCGTGGCCGAGCACCACTCCAACATGGTGCCGTGGCAGCGCGTGGCCAAGGCCACCGGCGCGAAGCTGGTTTATATGTATCCCGGCGAGAACGGCCGCCTGACCACCGAGGAGCTGGACAAAAAAATCACCCCTAAGACGAAGGTCGTCGCCGTGGCGATGGTCTCGAACGTGCTGGGTCTGCGCGCGCCTGTGGAAGAAATTGTGAAGCGTGCCCACGCCGTGGGCGCTGTCGTCGTGCTGGACTGCGCCCAGAGCGCGCCCCACACCCCCGTGGACGTCAAGAAGCTGGACGTGGATTTTGCGGCCTGCTCTGCCCACAAGCTGTACGCCCCCATGGGCGTCGGTGCGCTGTACGCACGCGCCGGACTGCTGGAAAAGATGCCCCCGTTCATGAGCGGCGGCGATATGATTGGCGCCGTGCATGAAAGCGGCGCGACCTGGGCCGACGGCCCCCGCAAGTTTGAGGCCGGCACCCGCAACGTCGGCGGCGAGGTCGGCTTTGCCGCCGCCATCGACTACATGAAGGGCATCGGCTGGGAGGCCATGGAGACCCATGAGCATGCGCTGCTGGACCGTATGCTGGCCGGTATGCGCGCCATGCCGTGGCTGACCGTCTACGGCGAGCCTGTGGCCGAGAGCCGCTACGGCGTTGTCAGCTTCAATGTCAACGACGTACATCCCCACGATGTAGCGACGATTCTGGACGCGGGCGGCGTGGCCGTGCGCGCCGGGCATCACTGCGCCCAGCCCCTGATGGAGTTCCTGGGCATCGGCAGCTGCTGCCGCGCCAGCGTGGCGATCTACAACACACCCGAGGACGTGGACGCCCTGCTGGAAAATCTTGAAAATGTCAGAAAGGTGATGGGCCTGTGAACCTGAACGAACTGTATACCCAGATCATTACCGAGAACAGCCGCAGTAAAGAGAACCGCCACCCCGTCGAGGGGGCGACCCACAGCCTGGAGGGTGTCAACCCCAGCTGCGGTGACGACATCACGCTGCAATTGCGCGTAAAAGACGGCAAAATCGAGGACGCCGGGTTTATCGGCAGCGGCTGCGCCATCTCGCAGGCGTCGGCTTCGCTGATGATCGACCTTGTGAAGGGCCGCACCGTCGAGGACGCGCACCGCCTCATCAGCCTGTACTTCCAGATGATCAAGGGCAAGATCACGCCCGAGGAGCTGGACGACCTGGAGGACGTAGCCGCTTTGCAGGGCATCGCCCACGTCCCTGCCCGCGTCAAGTGCGCCGTGCTGGCCTGGCACACGCTGGAGGAAGCGCTGGACGGCGAGGGAAAAACCGATAAGGTGACGACGGAAGAGGAAGCGTAACGTTATATTTCTGTGGCAGGATGTTTCGGCATCCTGCCGCTTTTGTTTGTCAGGCCTTCCCCTGTGGGGGAAGCCATTTTGCGCTTCACTTTTCTTCACATATTTTCCCCGTCTACTTTTCTTTTCCCTTCATCTGTGGTACAATATACAAATATATAAGTTAAAATCCTATGATTGCGCCTATAGAGAGAAAGGGAATGTACCATGTGTGGTTTTGTTGGCTTTACCGGTCTGCGTGAACAGCGCGAGGCCATCCTGCACAGAATGGCGGACCGCATCATCCACCGCGGCCCCGATATGGAAGGCTACCATATCAGCGGCGACGACCCGCGCACGGCCATTGCGCTGGGCTTCCGCCGTTTGAGCATCATCGACCTGGCCGCAGGCAAGCAGCCCATGTACAATGAGGATGGCACCGTCGTCTGCGTGTTCAACGGTGAAATTTACAACTTCATGGACCTGCGCACCGAGCTGCAGGCCAAGGGGCACATCTTCAAGACCCACTGCGACACCGAGGTCATCATCCACGGCTATGAGGAGTACGGCACGGCGCTGGCCGCCAGGCTGCGCGGCATGTTTGCCTTCGTCGTATGGGACACGAAAACGAACGAGATGTACGGCGCGCGCGATATTTTCGGCATCAAGCCGTTCTATTATACCCAGACCGACGCAGGCGAGCTGCTGTTCGGCTCCGAGATCAAGAGCCTGCTTGAGCACCCCGGCTTCCGCCGCGAGGTCAACGCCGAGGCCCTGCGCCCCTACCTGACCTTCCAGTACAGTGCCATGAACGAGACGTTCTTCAAGGGGACCTACAAGCTGCCCCCGGCCCACTGGTTCACCTACAGGGACGGCAAGATGCAGATCGAGCGCTACTGGGATGTCGATTTCCGCCACCCCACGACGCTCTCCTACGAGGCCGCCGCCGATGAGATCGACGCCCGCGTGCGGGAGAGCGTGGCCGCCCACCGCATCAGCGACGTCAAGCTGGGCGCGTTCCTGTCCGGCGGTGTCGATTCCAGCTATATCACGGCCTGCCTGATGCCCGACGAGACCTTCTCCGTCGGCTTTGCAAGCCCCGACGGCACGCATAAATTTGACGAGACCACCGAGGCGGGCGAGCTGAGCCAGAAGCTCGGCATCAAGAACTACCGCGAGATGCTGACGAAAGAGCAGTGCCTCGACGCCTTCGCCGACATCCAGTACCACATGGACGAGCCACAGTCCAACCCGTCCAGCGTGCCGCTCTACTTCCTGTGCCAGCTGGCGCGCCAGCATGTCACGGTGGTGCTGTCCGGCGAGGGCGCGGACGAGATCTACGCCGGTTACGAGTGGTACGCCGACACCCCGCTGATGCAGAAGTACAAGCACATCCCCGCGCCGCTGCGCCATCTGGCCAGCGATGCCAGCCAGCACCTGCCCTACTTCAAGGGGCACGACTTCATCATCAAGGGCAGCGGCCGCCCCGAGGACTGGTTCATCGGCCAGGCGCACGTCTTTGAGGAGAAGGATGCCTACGACATTCTGAAGCCAAAGTACCGCGTCGGCCCCACGGCCCGCGAGGTCGCCGCGCCGATCTATGACCGCGTCAAGGACTTGAGCGAGCTGGAAAAGAAGCAGTACCTTGACCTGAACCTGTGGCTGCCCGGGGACATTCTGCTGAAGGCCGACAAGATGAGCATGGCACACAGCCTTGAGCTGCGCGTGCCCTATCTGGACCGCGAGGTCCTGCGCGAGGCCCAGACCTACCCCGACAGCTATAAGCTGCGCGGCGACACGAAGGCCGTGCTGCGCACCGCCGCCAACAAAACCCTGCCCGACGCCTGGGCCAACCGCACGAAGAAGGGCTTCCCCGTGCCGATTGCCAAGTGGCTCGAGGACCCGGCGTTTTCCGCCAAGGTGCGCAAGAGCTTCATGAGCGATGTGGCGGCGGAGTACTTCGACCAGGACAAGCTCGTCGCCATGCTGGCCGACCCCAAGCACGAGCGCCGCAAGATCTGGACTGCCTACACCTTCCTGACCTGGCATGAGCAGTTCTTTGAGAAGTTTGATGCGTGAGCGGGAAAGCGATGCTTTCCAAATAAAAAATAAGAAATAATAAATAATAAATGCGGTGGACCGCGTCGCTGCGCTCCGCTCAAAAGAATCCTGTAGGGGCGCATTCCATATGCGCCCGCGAAAGTATGCGCCGCCGCAAACGGGTACGGGCGGATATAGAATCCGCCCCTACAAATTTCGTTTTCGACCAGCGGGAGAAAACTCCACAATATTTATTATTTCTTATTTATTCTTTATTATTTGAACAAAATCCTATTGAAAATTGGAGATGCACATAACCATGTCCGACATTATCCCTGTATTCCTTGGTGCAGACCTGAACTGCTACAACTTTGCCCGGGCGTTCCATGAGGCTTACGGCGTCGAGAGCTACGCCTATGGCCGCTACCCGATGGCTCCGACCAAGTATTCCAAAATCATCCACTTTACCACCGTGCCCGATATGGACAACGAGGACACGATGCTGCGCATTCTGCACGAGTTTGCGGCACAGCATAAGGGCAAGCGGCTCTATCTGTTCGGCTGCACCGACGATTACGCCGCGATGATCATCCGCCGTAAGGCCGAGCTGACCGAGTATATCGCCCCCGGCCCTGCCGCCGACCTGTACGGCTCCATCCAGAAAAAGGCCGAGTTCTACGAGGTCTGCGAGAAGTTCGGCATCCCCTACCCCGACTCGAAAATCCTGACCGCGCCTGTCGATGCCGCCGAGCTGACCGAGGATAAATTGGGCTTTGCCTACCCCATCATCGTCAAGCCGTCGTCCAGCGTTGATTACTGGAAGCATCCGTTTGACACGATGAAGAAGGTCTACACCGCCGCCACCCCCGCCGAAGCCGCCGAGATCGTCAAAACGATCTATGCCAGCGGCTACCCGGACCGCATGGTCCTGCAGAAGATGGTGCCGGGCGGCGACGACCACATGCGCGTGCTGACGGCGTTCTCCGACGAGAACGGTAAGGTCCGCGCCATGTGCCTTGGCCATACGATGGTCGAGGAGCACACCCCCCACGGCCTGGGCAACCATGCCGCCATCGTCAGTGAGGACACGACCTCCCTGCCGCTGGTGGAGAACATCCGCAAGATGCTGGAGGCCTGCCGCTACACCGGTTTTTCCAACTTTGACATCAAGTACAGCGGCACCCCCGGCGACTACCGCGTGTTTGAGATCAACCTGCGCCAGGGCCGCAGCAACTACTATGTGACCGCCACCGGCATGAACATTGCCAGGCTGGTTGTGGAAAAGTGGAACGACGGCGGCACCGACTGCGTGCTGAACAAGAATGAGGTGTTCTGGCACCACGTCCCCGCGCAGGTGGCCTTCACCTACACCGAGGACAAGGATCTCGTCGCCCGCGCCAAGGCGCTGAAAGCGCAGGGCAAGGAGGCGTGCAGTCTGCTGTACAAGCCCGACCTGCTGTGGAACCCCGTGCGCTATGCCTGCGTGCTGGAGCAGCTGAGAAGGCAGTTCAAGAAGTTTAAGACGTATTACCCGGTACACAAGTGAGTAAAGGCTTTCCCCTAGGGGCTGCGCCCGCAGGCGCGTGTCGGAGCGCAACCGCCGAAGGCGGCTCTTAGCGCGTAGACTGAAGCTGTCACCGAAAGTGACTGATGAGGGGCGACCTTACCACTACAGCCTGCAAACGGGACAATCCCGCAAGCCTTGCCCTCATCCGGCGCTTTGCGCCACCTTCCCCCTCGGGGGAAGGCTTTTTAATAAAAAGGAAGTTTCACATGAAATTAAACGACCTTGTCCAACATATCTCCCACACAGGTGCCTCCGAAACGGACATCACCGCCATCACCTACGACTCCCGCAAGGCTTGCGCCGGTTCGCTGTTCGTCTGCCTTGTCGGTGCGTGGCTGGATGGGCATACCTACGCCGAAAGCGCCTACCAAAACGGCTGTCGTGCGTTTTTGGTGGAGCATAGGGTCGACCTGCCCGCGGATGCCGTGCAGATCGTCACCGACGACACCCGCGCGGCGCTGGCCGTCATCGGTGCGGATTTCTACGGCAACCCCGCCGACGAGCTGCACCTCATCGGCATTACGGGCACAAAGGGCAAGACGACCACCGCCCTGCTGACCGCGGCCATCATGACCGAGGCCGGTCTGCCCTGCGCCTACATCGGCTCCAACGGCGTGGACATTGCGGGCGTGCACGAGGCCACCGCCAACACAACGCCCGAGAGTCTCGAGCTGCACCGGCTGTTCCGCAAGATGCTGGATGCGGGCGTGCGCCACTGCGTACTGGAGGTCAGCAGCCAGGCGCTGCGCCACCACCGCGTGGACGGCGTGCCGTTTGAGGTCGTGGCCTTCACGAACCTGTCGGAGGATCACATCGGACCCGGCGAGCACCCCGATTTTGAGGACTACAAGTGCGCCAAGCGCCGCCTGTTTGCAGAATACAACGCCCGCACGATGGTTTACAACGTGGATGATCCCTACAGTGATTTCATGCGCGAGGGCTTTAAAGGCGAACAGATCAGCTTTGGCATCCAGAATGCCGCCGACTATCACGGGCAGGATCTGGCACAGTACCGCAGCCAGACCGCCCTCGGCGTTGACTTTGACTGCGTACACGCGGGCGAAACGACCCACATCGAGGTCATGTCCCCTGGCACGTTCAGCGCTTCCGATGCGCTGTGTGCCGTCGCACTGTGCGGCGCGTTCGGCGTGACGCCTGCCCAAGCCGCCGCCACCCTGGCCCACACCCCCGTGCAGGGCCGCTTTGAAGTCGTCGAGGGTCTGCCCGGGCGCACCTTCATTGTGGACTACAGCCACAACGGGCTGGCCCTGACCAGTGCGCTGAAGACGCTGCGGGCGTACAATCCGCACCGTTTACTTTGTGTATTTGGGTCGGTGGGTGGCCGCACGCAGGTGCGCCGCAAGGAACTGGCCGACGCATCAAGCGCCTACGCTGACTATACGATTATCACGAGTGACAATCCCGACAACGAGCCGCCCGAGGACGTCATCCGCGATATTGCGGGCCACATGGCTCCCGGCGCACCCTACACCTGCATCACGGACCGCCGTGAGGCGATTTACGCCGCGGTGAAAATGGCCGAGCCCGGCGACATTGTGCTGTTTGCGGGCAAGGGCCACGAGGATTACCAGCTGATCAACGGCAAAAAGCTGCATTTTGTCGAGCGGGAGATCATTAAAGAGGCTTGCGCGGAGATAAGCAAATAAAACAGCGGCCCACACTTCGGGAGATACGAAGCGTGGGCCGCTGCTGCGTTGTAGGGGCCGGGCATGCCCGGCCCGCGGCATGTATGGCAGACGGGTTCTGCCGGAAGGCTGCGGGCCGCACATGTGCGGCCCCTACCGTGTTGCGGGATTTTTATTGTGCGTCACAATGGTAAGCGGGCACGGAGGGGTCTTGACCCCTCCGCACAAGTTTTCGACAGCAGAAGCAGACAGCTTTTACGCCCCGGCTCTTGGCAGCAGCAACGCGGCGGCCAGATACGCAAAATACAGCGCCAAACACATCCACCCCTGCCCGCGCTTCAGCTTGTGCCTGCACAGCGGCGGGAGCAACAGCACCAGCGCCATGGCGGCGCAGACGGGGACTTCATAGCTGCGGAACTGCGCACCGACGGGCAGCTTGTGGCGGTACATCAGGCTGGAAATCGGCAGCGCCAGCGTCAGGTTCAGGATCGCGCTGTTCAAAAGCTGGATGGGCAGCGAATCCGGCGGGTAGTAGCGGCAGCGAACCGAGAACCACTTCCAGACCGAGCCCAGCGGGTGATTCAGCGCCTCGACCAGCAGAGGGATACAGAACCCGAAGCTGATGAGCGTCGCCGCCCAGAGGGCCTGGATCGTGCCTGTGAGGTTTGCCAGCGTCGTGGCACTGTAGAGCAGCGCCTGTGCACCGCCCGCCAGCAGGGCCAGCCCGCCCGCGACGCCTGTCAGATTTGTCAGTGCGTTCCGGACGTTCATGACCGGGAAGGCCATCGTGTGGGCGGTGTAGCCGTATTCCTGCGCGGCCAGCTGCGGGCTGGGGTGCTTTTCGGACGTGGAGACCGCCTTGATCGTATCACCGTAGGTGAATTTGTGCTGGAACACAATGCTCATCATGACAAAGAGCACGAACAGCAGCATCAGCAGTCCGGTGCCGGTGTAGCTCAATTCGCCGTCCCGCACAAACACGGCCAGCACGCCGCAGGCCGCCAGCAGCAGCAGGCATTTACGGCAGAACTCGTCCCGGTCCGCCACGGCGCAGTGCCTCTTGCGCAGCAGGCAGACGGAGAGCGCCAGCCCCAGATTCGTGACAGCGCCCGCCAGTGCGGTGCCGACGGCCAGCGCCGTGACCGACATACCCGCCGCCAGAAATGCCAGCATCAGCTGCGGCAGCGCCAGGCAGAA
>ERZ773110.2665-NODE-2665-length-11344-cov-18.684294_pt1 | contig 11344 bp, 8 predicted proteins | sample MGYA00580568_ERZ773110 | MGnify/ENA primary metagenome ERZ773110 (study PRJEB29015, sample SAMEA2737870) | human gut metagenome | biome: human gut; feature: human-associated habitat; material: faeces | place: China | collected 2012 ... | reverse complement strand
TGACACGCTTGCCGCCCAGCGGGAAGTCCTTTTTGGCACCGTAGCTTTCCAGATGGTTCTCACCGTGGAACAGGCGGGCCACGATGGTGTCAATGGCCTTGTTGGAGGCACAGCCCACCACAGCGTCCACCTCGGGGATCTCCTCCTCGATCTGGCTGCGGTAGCGCTCGGCCAGGCAGCCGGTGACGATGACCTTCAGCTCCGGGTTCTGCTGCTTGTAGGCGCAGGCCTCCAGAATGTTCTCAATGGCCTCGGTCTTGGCGCTCTCGATAAAGCCGCAGGTGTTGACCAGAATGACATCGGCTTCACCCAGGTCGGCCACCGTCTCGTGACCGGCCGAAAGCAGGATGTGCACCATCACGTCCAGATCGACCTGGTTCTTGGGGCAGCCAAGGGAAATACATGCAATTTTCATAAGGGATGATACTCTCTTTCTCTTTTGAGGGATGCTTTTGATTTTTTACGATTTGCTCCGGAAAAGCTCCCCCTTCGGGGGAGCTGGCAAAGCCGCAGGCTTTGACTGAGAGGGTTATTCCCCCTCCTCCACCCTGCGAATGGCTTCTTTAATGACGGAATACGAAAATCCCCGCCGCTGCAGGGCCGCAATGACCAGATCCCTGCGGCCCGCTTCCAGCTTTTTGCGGTAATGCCCTTCCACCAGAGCGGCGGCGGCTTCCAGCTCCGGGTCCTCGCCGGAGTCATCGGGGGTGTAAACAGCATCCAGCGCCTGCTGGATCTCGCCTGCGGCCAGCCCTTTCTGCCGCAGATTCCGGGCAGCGGCGCGGCGGCTCTTTTTTGCCGCCAGCAGGGCGTGGGCACGGGTCTCGGCATAGCGGGCATCGTTGATATACTCCCGCTGCACCATCTCTGCCACCACGGCGGCACTGGTCTGCTGGGTATAGCGGCGGTTCAGCCGCTCATACAGCTGGCCCGAGGAAAGCTCCTGCCCGGCCAGCAGCTCCATGGCCCGGGTGCGGGCCTTGGCGGCATCGGTGGATTTTTCCTCTTCGGCCAGCGGGCGGCGGCCACGGCTGTAAAAGGCCATTTACTCTTCCACCATGATATCCAGCTCACTCTCGCTGCTGCGGGCGGGAGCCTTGACCACCGGCTCCTTTGCTGTAGCAGGAGCTGCCGGTTCCCCCTCTGCAGGGGCGGCAGCAGCCTTGCCCCCCGGGCGGCGGGTTGCATAGAGCTTGTCGGCATTGGCGCGCACCTGACCCTCGATATCGTTGGCGATCTCGGGGTTATCGCGCAGGAACTGCTTGGCATTGTCGCGGCCCTGACCCAGGCGGATATCGCCGTAGTTGAACCATGCGCCGCTCTTCTGGACGATGCCCAGCTTGACACCCAGATCGATGAGTTCACTCATCTTGGAGATGCCCTCGCCGAACATGATGTCGAACTCAGCCTCACGGAACGGAGGAGCCACCTTGTTCTTGACGATCTTGGCGCGGGTGTGGTTGCCGATGAACTGGCCGGAAGAGTCCTTCAGGCCCTCCACGCGGCGGATGTCGATGCGCACCGAGGCGTAATATTTCAGGGCGCGGCCGCCGGTGGTGACCTCCGGGTTGCCGTACATCACGCCCACCTTCTCACGCAGCTGGTTGATGAAGACGCAGACCGTGTTGGTCTTGCCGATGACCGAAGTCAGCTTGCGCATGGCCTGACTCATCAGGCGGGCCTGCAGGCCCACATGGCTGTCGCCCATTTCGCCCTCGATCTCAGCCCTCGGCACCATGGCGGCAACCGAGTCCACCACGATGGCATCGATGGCACCGGAGCGCACCAGTGCTTCGCAGATCTCCATGGCCTGCTCGCCGGTGTCCGGCTGGCTGACCAGCAGATTGTTGATATCCACGCCCAGCGCTTCGGCATAGGTGGGGTCCAGTGCGTGCTCCACGTCAATGAAGGCCACTTCGCCGCCCTGCTTCTGGGCTTCGGCCAGGATGTGCAGAGCCAGCGTGGTCTTACCACTGGATTCCGGGCCGTACACCTCAATGATGCGGCCGCGGGGCACACCGCCCACGCCCAGAGCCAGATCCAGACCCAAACTGCCGGTGGAAATGGCATCCACCTGCATGGAGGCGTTATCACCCAGCTTCATCACGGCACCTTTGCCGAACTGCTTTTCGATCTGGGCCAGCGCAGTGGCCAGCGCATCCTTTTTGGCCTCCGGCTCGGTCTTTTTGGTCGCCGGGGCAACGGTGTTGTTGTTCTGATTTTTTGCCATAGCGTGCTGCTCCTTTTCTTCCTGCTGCCCGCCGTGCGCGGGCTGTCCGTATACTTTCCAGTATAGTATACCACAAAATCAAAATATTACAACAAGAAGTTGTTTCTATTTTCACTTTTATTTTTCGGGTCTATGGGCGATCATGCACCGATCATTGTCGCCAAAATCCTTGCGGCACTCAATGTCTGCCCAACCGTTTGCAGCCAGCAGTGCCGCCACAGCCTGCCGCTGCTGCCAGCCGATCTCCAGCACCAGCGCTCCGCCGGGCCGCAGTGCATTCTGGTAATGCTCTGCAAGGGCACGGTAGAACATAAGGCCGTCCTTTCCTGCTTCCAGCGCCATGGCCGGTTCCTGCGCCACCTCGGGCTGCAGGTGCCGCATCTCCTCGGCGGTGAGGTAGGGCGGGTTGGATACGATCAGATCAAGCTGCCCTTCCGGCAGGCCCTGCCAGTATGTGAACAGGTCGCCCTCCACCGGCTGCACCGCATAGGCTGGCTTTGCCTTTGCGCGCAGAGCGTTCAGCGCCGGCCCCCAGTCAAAGGCCGGGGCATCTGCCTGCTCAAACGCGGTAGGCTCCAGCAAGTCCTCTGTCTGCCCGCCCTGCCCTTTCAGGGCGCAGCGGCAGTTCTTTTCCAGATAAACAAAGGCTTCCGGGCTTTTTTCCACGCAGGTCACCTGCGCCGCCGGGCAGAAGCGCTTGATGCCCAGCCCCAAACAGCCGGTCCCCGCGCAGAGATCCAGCACCCGGGGCGCTGCAATGCCCGTCAGGGTATTGGCAGCCGCTTCCGCTACCACCTCAGTGTCTGCCCGGGGGCAGAGCACACCGGGGCCAACGGCAAGGTCAAAATCCAGAAAGCTCCAGATCCCGCACAGGTATTGCAGCGGTTCCCGCTGCTCACGGCGCGTGCAGAGGGCTTCCAGCTTTTCCGCTTCCTCCGTGGTCAGCACCCGGTCGGAAAGGCGGGCATCCCGCCCGGCTGCCACGCGGAACAGCTCCCGTGCATCGTAATCGGCATCCGGACACCCTGCAGCGGAAAGCCGGGCTTCCACGGCCCGCACCGCTTCGCGCGGGGTCAAACCAGCAATTACCATCTGCCATCCTCCGGGTCCTCGGGCAGCACAGGGGTCACAGCGGTAATGGCCACCTCGATCATGCTGTCGTCCGGTTCAAACACGGTCAGGTGCTGCACCCAGATGCCGGGCTGGCGGATGATGCGGGTAGCAATGTTATCGGACCGGCCGCACCATTTGAGCAGCTCATAGCTGATGCCCATGACCAGCGGCAGAAGCAGCAGCTTGAACAGCACCCGCAGGCCGATGCTGCCCCACGGCAGCACGCTGTAGAGGAACACGCTGACGATGACCACCAGAATGAGGAAGCTGGTGCCGCAGCGCGGATGGAACCGAGTGTACTTGCGCACATTCTCCACGGTCAGCTCATCACCGGCCTCATAGCAGGCAATGGTCTTGTGCTCGGCACCGTGGTACTCAAACACGCGGTGGATCTCCTTCATCTTGGAGATGGCCACCATATAGGTGAGGAAGATGCCAACTTTCAGCACCGCTTCCAGCACCACCTTGGCCCAGCGGCCCAATGTTACAAAGTGGTTCACGCCGCCCACGATGAGGGTGGGCAGCACGGTGAACAGCAAAATCGCCAGCAGTCCGCCCAGTACGGCGGCACAGGCCAGCAGTGCGTCCTCTGCCTTTTTGCCCAAGTGGTCGCCCACCCATTTTTCAAAGGCAGTCTCTTCCTCTTCGGGGTCGTAGTCGTCACCCATGCTCACCTGAGCCGAGTACATCATGTAGCGGTAGCCCACGATCAGGCTTTCGATCATGGAGATGGCACCGCGCACCAGCGGGATCTTTGTCCAGATGCCGTGGTTCTTCACAGGGTCGATCTTGGTCTCAATGGTGCCGTCCGGCTTGCGCACGGCGCAGCAGATGAGCTTCGGGCCGCGCATCATGATACCTTCCATCAGCGCCTGCCCGCCGACGCTGGTCTTAAAACGTTCCTTTTTGGGTTGATTCATTGGGTTCTCCTATCGGATCATATTTTTCCCGGTTATTTTACCACAGAATTGTGACAAAATCTTCACGCCTTATGGTACAGCGGCAAGCCCAGTGTGACCACTGTGCCCCGGCCCAGCGTGCTCTTGATGTCCATGGTGCCGTCCAGTGCAGTCATGATGGAATCCACCAGCGCAAGGCCGATGCCGCTGCCCCGCACCGAATTGCTGCCCTTGTAGAACTTGGTCTTGACATTCTCAAGGTCTTCCGGCGGGATGCCGCGGCCCTGATCGATGATCTCCGCAAAAGCCTTGTATTCGCCCGCCCACAGCTTGACCGTGATGCGCCCGCCGGGGGCCGAGTACTTGATGGCGTTGTCCATGATGTTGATGAACACCTGCCGCAGACGGTCCGGGTCGGCATAGACCGGGATCATCTCCTCCGGCTCGGTGTAGCTGAGCACAAGGCCCTCGCGCTGGATGCGTGCTTCACAGAACAGCACCGCATCGGTCAGCTCTGCCACAAGGTCCAGCGGGCGGCAGTCCATACGGATGCGGCCGTTCTGCAGACGGCTGAAATCCAGCAGCTCTTCCACCATGTTGTACAGGCGGCCCGTCTCATTGTTGATGATCTCAAGGCCCTTGCGGTAGTTCTCGTCTGCCGGGTCGTCCAGTGTGCGCAGGGTCTCCACCCAGCCCCGGATGGAGGTGAGCGGCGTGCGCAGCTCGTGAGAGACGGAACTGATGAACTCGTTCTTCATCTTCTCGGTCTCTTCCAGCCCTTCGGCCATCTGGTTGATGGTGCCGCGCAGGCGGTCCACCTCGTCGTGCTCGTTGCCGGTGACCGGCAGGCGCACATCCAGCTCACCCCGGGCGATGCTGGCTGCGGTGCGCTCCACCTGCCCCAGCGGCACCACGATGCTGCGGATGAAGTACAGGCCGGACATCACGGTGAAAGCAAGGATCACCGCCGCGATCACAACACTTACCGCGATGGCGTTCTTGATCTGCGCTCCCACAAGGGTCAGGCTGGTGACAAGACGCATCGCCGCCACATCCTCGGCGGCATAGGGCACCAGATAACAGGCCGCCATCACCAGCTCACCGGACTGGGTGCGGTAGACCGCCACACCAAGGCCATCAGAAGCCTCCTGCGCCTGCTCAAAGTCGATGCCGGTCACAATGCCGTCCGCATTTGTGCCGCTGGAGGACGCAATGACCCCGCCATAGCTGTCCAGCAGCATGAACTCGTATTTGTCCTTATCGGCAAACTGCTCCACCATGCGGCGCAGGGCCACGCTGCGGGTAGCCGCCGTGCTCTGCACCGTATCGCCGGTGTACATTTTCAGCTGGCCGGACACCGAAGAGAACCGCCGGTACATGGTCTGCTGCACGCTGTTATAATAGCTGCGTGTGTAGTTGTACAGGAACATGGTTTCGGCCAGCAGCACCAGCAGCACGGTGATGAGCAGATTGCCCCGCAGCCACCGGCGGGTGATCCCGCTTCTCATTCTTCCCATCTGTAACCGTAGCCCCACACAGTAAGGATATGGGTGGGATGGCTGGGTTCATCCTCCACCTTCATGCGCAGACGGCGGATGTTCACATCCACGATCTTCACGTCACCAAAATAGTTCTCGCCCCAGACACCCTTCAAGATCTTCTCGCGCACCAGCGCAATGCCGGGGTTGCGGAAGAACAGCTCCATGATCTGGAATTCCACCTGCGTCAGCTCAATCGACTGGCCTGCCTTGAGCAGCACGCGGCGGTTCTCGTCCAGCACAAATTCGCCGCTGGTGAGCATCCCCAGCGGGTTTTCCTTTTCTTTTTCGTCCCCGCCTGCAGTACGGCCGACGCGGCGGCACAGCGCTTTCACACGGGCCAGCAGTTCGCTTACGCTGAAAGGCTTGGTCATATAGTCATCGGCACCAATAGAAAGGCCGCGGATCTTGTCCTGCTCCTGTCCCTTGGCGCTGAGGATGATAATGCCGATCTTCTGATCGGTGCGGCGGATGGTCTCGCACAGGGAGAAGCCGTTCATGCCCGGCAGCATCACATCCAGAATGGCCGCATCGCAGCCCGGCTTCTTCTCCAGCAGCGGCAGAGCCGCCTCGGCGCTTTCGGCCTCCACAGCCTCCATGCCCGCAAGGCGCAGGTTCAGCGCGATCATCTCGCGGATGTTGGCTTCATCTTCAACGACAAGCACTCGTACCATGAACTGTTCCTCCGTTCTTTAGTTGAGCAGATACAGCGCCTTGGACAGGCGGTAATTTTTATCACGGATCTCCACATCCGGGGCAAGCTTCGCCTGCATCTGGCGGGATGCCACGATGCCAAGGCGGGTCCAGCCCTTCAGGCTGGAGGTGGTGCGCACCAGACGCAGGGTCATTACCAGCTGGTCTTCGTCCACCGTGCGCAGCTCCACTGCACCATCATATTGTTCGCTGTCGGTCAGTTTGAGGTTTCCCTCCCACTCCATGGGCAGCTCGATATAGCAGTTGGTCTCTTCGTCCAGCAGCCCGAAGCTTTTTTCCGGGTGCGGGCTGGTATAGTCCATCCACACGATAAAATCCATGCGGCGGCTCTGGCTCATGTTCAGCAGGCCCGCTTCGTCCGGCTGGGTGGGGATCTCCACGATGCCGTCGCCGTCCAGATCCTGACTGACCAGACTGGGCACATTGCGCAGGGATGCGGTGTAAAGCTTTTCGGTGCTGATCTGATCGGCAGGCACCATCTGCTGCGTGTCCTCGTCAAAACGCAGCAGCACGCTGGCCAGATTGTTGCCGGAAATGCCGGTCCAGCCATCCAGCACCAGATAATGCCTGCCGTCCGCACCCACACCCGCCGCCACCGAGGCGCAGCCGGCGAACCGATTGGCGGAAAGGCCCATAACAGCCACCTGCTGGAAGCTGCCCTCTTTATCCACGGTCAGCAGTTCGATCTGCACGCCGCCGTCCTCCAGCGTGGACATCAGGATCAGGTCCTGATTGCCGCCGCCGGTGATATCCTCCACCAGATACTGCTGGTACTGCTGCTCCAGGATCGTGGAAAGCACGCCGTCGGTGTAGGAATACACAGCCAGATAATGGTCGCCCTGTGCCGCTGTATAACCCACCACCAGTTGGGTGGCATCGCCGGGCTGCAGCTGGGCCAGCCCCACCGACTCTACCGTGTCTGCAAGGCCCTCTACGTTCTGGCGCACATGCCAGATGTCGGCATCATCCTTCTGCAGGATGGCAATGCACACGTTGGAGCTTTGGGCGGTGGTGTAAAGCACGGCGGCATCCTGCCTGCCGTCACCGTCCAGATCCTGCAGCAGGAAAGGCGAAAGCAGGTCGCCCTGCATGGGATATTTGAGCTGTGCGCTCTCCCCCAGCCAGTCGTTCAGGGCAGTCTGCACATCGCCGTAATCGCCGGAAAGCTTGGGCGCACGCAGAAGCTCTTCCACCTGCACCTGTTCACCGGGCATGCTGCAGCCTGCCAGAAGCAGGCACAGCAGCACGCAAGCCAACCACCGGCCAAAATGATTCGGATGTTTCAACCGCTGCGCCTCCTCTGTGTGGAAAACTTGTCCGGCCAAAGGCCGAAAACATGCTATTGTCAGTATACCACGGGGCGGGCGCAATTCCAACACCCGAAAACGAGAAAAGGGGCTGCCGCACCACATTTGGTGCAGCAGCCCCTTCGGGGTCCTGATTTTTATTCTTCGGTCTTGTCAAACAAGCCTTTTTCTTTTGCGGCGTTCCAGGTCAGGCAGGTGCGCAGCTTGCTGACGGGGAAGGCCGGGTGGAATTTATTGTTGTCCGCATCGTCCTTCATCAGATCCTGCTCCACTGCCCAGCGGGCGGCCTTTTGTGCGTCGGTATCGCCCTCGTCGATGTCGCTGTAGAGGGCGGTGCTTACAGGCTCAGGCTTCCCGGCGTGCTCCCACAGCAGCTCGGCCAGCTCGATGCGGTTGGAGGGCATGGGGATGCCGGGCATATTGATGACGCGGTAGATGCCGGTGCCGGCTTCATAGATAATAGCACCTGCGGCAGCACCGATCACCACAGCAGAGATCGCGCCCTGAATGTTGCCGGTATCGCTGGGTCCAACCGGGTCGGGTTCAGGAATGGGGTCATCCGCGAAGGTTGCCTTTACTTCCACGTTCTTATCCGGCATGGTAAAGGTCACCTTGGTGGGGTCGTTCTCGTCCGGGGTCGTCAGGAAGGTGTCTGCTTTCTGTTCCTCACCGCCTACCTTCACCGTCCAGCCGGTGAAGTGCTGTCCCTCCGGCGCAATGGCTGTCAGGTGCACGGTTTCACCCACCGGCACAGTGCTGCCGCTCGGTACGGACGCATCGTTGCCTTCAATGTTCGCAGTCACATGATCGCCGATGTTCAGCGTGGGATCCCCCTCAAAGTTTGCCTTCACTTCCACGTTCTTATCCGGCATGGTAAAGGTCGCCTTGGTGGGGTCGTTCTCGTCCTGGGTCAGGAAGTTGTCTGCTTTCTCACCGCCTACCATCACCGTCCAGCTGATGAAGTGCTGTCCCTCCGGTGCAGTGGCTGTCAGGTGCACGGTTGTATTCTCCAGCACGGCGCTGCCGCTCGGTACGGGCGCATCGCTGTCTTTAATGTTCGCAGTCACATGATCGCCGATGTTCAGCGTGGGAATCCCCTTGAAGTTTGCCGTCACCTCTACATCAGCATCCGGCATGGTAAAGGTCACCTTGGTGGGGTCGTTCGCGTCCGGTTTCGTCAGGATGTTTTCCGGGTTGTCTTGCTTAACACCATTCAACTTCACCGTCCAGTCGGTGAAGGTCTTGCCGGGGATCTCTTTGGCGGTCACGGTCACGGTGGTATCCGCATCCACAAGGTCCGTAGGGGACACTACATTCTCACCGACCTTTGCTTCGGCATCCACGGCATTTACGGTGTGCTGCGCGATCAGATAGCGGTATTCCTTGTCAGCATCGTTTTTCTGATAGCCAATGCGATAGTTCTCGTTCTTGCTGATGAGGTTCAAGTTGTTCTGATAATTTGTACCGTTCGTTTTCGCTGTGACCTGACGGCCATGGCTTGGGTCTTCCGTCAGGACGGTCAGTTGTGCATTGTATTCTTCTGCAATGTTGATCTGCCGGTTCTTGCCCAGATAAATATCTGCTTCATCTCCGGAGATCGTGCCAGCCTTTATTGTATGCTTCAGGTTTTGTTCTTCTGTGAGAGAGCTAGACCATTCCTTCAGCTTAATACCATTTTTACCTGTGATTGTACCACCGGTAATTTCCATCGATGCCACGCCATCAAGAATAGCATTGCCCTTTGGTGCTGTAACACTGCCGCCCTTCAGAAACAGCATACCGATATTTTCAATCGCATTTGCATCTGCATTCGGATTGCTGATTGCTGTCACCATTTCACCGACTTGATCAATATACAATTCATCCTCATTGCAAATTGTCGTCGACTCGCTTCCTCCATCGGAAACTTTAAAAGTGCCGCCATTGATACACATCTTTCGACTGTTGTAAATTGCACAACCTCCTTCTGTTCCTGTGAATGTACCTCCATTGATATAGAGTGTACTTCTACCATTACCCCGCATATTATAGACTGCGCTTTCATTTGCACTATAAGTTCCGCCATTGATCGTTAGTGTTCCGTAATAATTATCGATTGCGTCGCAGTCCGTTCCTGTTACTGTCGCATTGTTCACAGTCATTTTTGTGTCTGCGCCAATATTTCCCAGCACGCCGTTGGAAATATCGTTAAGAAAGGAATAGTATATATCGCTTCCAGTATAAGTACCCCCGTTAATAACCGTCTCAGGTTTAGTTTCTGTATGCGACTCCCAGATGTGCACGCTTTCGTTCAGGACGGCTCCCTTATTCTTTGTTCCGGATACCGTTGCGTTGTTCACTTCCAGGTGTCCGTTGGTATTGTAAAGTGTTGCTTCAAGTTGATCTGCTGTTCCTGCACCGCCAGTTGCGCTATATGTGCCGCCTTCAATCGTAACTGTTGCGCCGTTGGTAACGAGCACTGCGCTGCATCCGCCCGTATGGGACACGGTTGCACCTGTTAAGTTTGTTGTATTTGCACAGCGAATCGTTGCAATATAAGAATTATACCAGCTGTTTGACGAGCTACAGTAATTACCTCCTGTAATTTTAGCAATTCCCCCATTATATACAGCCGTCGGTTCTCCAGAATACTTAATATCGTTCAGGTATACTGTTGCATTCGGATTTTCCAAATCGAACATGAACTCCTGTGTACCATCGGCTTCCGTTGTATAGGTTCCGCCATTGACATAGATCGTATATGTATGCGTATGGACAGTCGCAAGAGTTTTCAAAAACGCCTGACCATAACTGCTGACAGTATGTCCGTTATTCTTGATCGTCAGCGTGCCAACATCGTAGACAGTAATACCAGCAAATCCTGTTATCTCCCCTGTAATTTCAATTGTTACGTCCTGACCTGCTGCGTCAATATTAACGCCGCTGCTGTCTACCGTTTGAGGAAATCCATCATCATCTGTATAGTACCTTGCATAGTCTCCGCCTTTCAAAATATATGTACCGGCCGTATTAATCTCATGAAACAGCTTCGTATTATCCAGCACGGTTCCCGTATCTGCCTGCGCACTTACGCCATTTTCCTGTTCTTCCGCCCCCGGCTCCGCCGCAAACGCGCCCACCGGCAGAACCGACAGCATCATGCACACCGCAAGTGCTGCACTGAGAAGTCTCGTACTCTTTTTTCTCATGTTCTCTTCCCCTTTTCGTTTGTTATTTTGCAGGCACCCACCCCAAAAGGCACCGTCTGCTCTTCAAGTTTACCCCCCCATACAACATATCAAGAGGCATTTTGGCCGAAAATAGGTTCGAGTTTTTAGTGGAATTGTTGAAATGTTTACAGTTTGGCCCGCTATTCCCGGGAACATTCAGAAGCAATGAAAATGCCACGCAAAAAAAGCCCTCTCCCATTGCTGGGAAAGGGCTTTTGAACACTGTATCAAACAGTCAGAGCAGATCAGACGAGCTCCAGAACTGCCATCTCAGCAGCGTCGCCGCGGCGAGCGCCGATCTTGATGATGCGGGTGTAGCCGCCGTTGCGGTCAG
>ERZ773110.2664-NODE-2664-length-11346-cov-2.980693_pt1 | contig 11346 bp, 10 predicted proteins | sample MGYA00580568_ERZ773110 | MGnify/ENA primary metagenome ERZ773110 (study PRJEB29015, sample SAMEA2737870) | human gut metagenome | biome: human gut; feature: human-associated habitat; material: faeces | place: China | collected 2012 ... | reverse complement strand
CGTCACTTGGTTTCCGAAGGACGCCAAAAGCTTGGTGTTTCGGCCGGCGCCGCAGGCCATATCCAGCACCTTGGCGTTGGGAGAAAAGAGCGGACAAAAACGCTTAATCCATGCCGAAGGTTCTGCGTTTAACCCTTTAACAACATGCTCGGACGGAATATATGGTGCTCTCATGATGCTTGTCCTCAAACTAAATGAACCACTGAACGATGGCCTGCCCCATTCTCATAAAGGGGCGCATGAAAATAGACAATGTTCCGGTCAGAATCAGTGCAAACAGAATCCACATTCCGTACGGTTCGATTCTCGAATACTGCCAAGCCATTCCCGGAGGCAAAAGTCCTGTGACGATACGGCCTCCGTCCAGGGGAGGAATCGGAATTAGGTTTAAAGCCATGAGCACGATGTTGCAGCTGACGCCTGCCACACACATTTTTATGAAGAAGTCTTCGTAAATGCCCATGGAGATCAAAAACTTGAGCACAATTGCCCAAAGAATGGCCTGGATCAAATTCGCACCGGGGCCTGCTGCCGCCACCCAGATCATGTCGGTTTTCGGGTTGCGAAGATTACGGAAATTGATCGGCACGGGCTTTGCCCATCCGAACACGAGACCGCTCATGCCGGTCAGCGCACTGCCGATCAGCAGTGCACCCGGAACCAGGATCGTACCCACAGGGTCAATGTGCTTAATCGGATTCAGCGTTAAACGGCCGAGCATGTAAGCGGTCTGGTCGCCGCAGAGCTTAGCGACGTAACCGTGCGCCGTTTCATGAATCGTGATCGCGAAGATCAGTGGGATCGCGTAAACCGCGATAGTCTGAACAATTGAAGAAATGTCCATATATCTCTTTATAGGTGCTAATTAAGGAAGGCTGACTACAGACCTAAAGCCGAAACCGAGCCTAAGCCTTCACGGATAACCTCAGGTTCGTCTCCGGAAAGATCGACCACCGTCGTATCTCCGATCACGGAAGTACCGTCATCCAAAATGAACGCCAGCTGATCACCGATTCGATCTTGGATTTCCCAAGCGGAAGAAAGCGGTGCTTCTTCGCCCGGCATGATGATCGTCGTACCGACAAGCGGTTCACCGATCTTTTCCAGTAAAGCATGAAGTGCTTTGTTGGAAGGAACTCTTAAACCGATTGTTTTTTTAGACGGATGAGAGAGCCGGCGAGGAACTTCTTTTGTCGCTTCCAAAATAAAGGTATAAGGCCCCGGCGTGACACTTTTTGCCATGCGGTAGCCGGTATTGTTGACGCGAGCGAGCTTGCTCATCTGAGACAGAGAGTCACAGAAAAGCGTGAAGTGCTTCTTCTCGCTCAGCTGACGAATCAGACGAATCTTATCCAGCGCTTCTTTGTCGTCCAAACGGCAAACCAAAGAAAAACCGGTGTCGGTAGAAACAGCGGCCACCTGCCCTTTTGTCAGGAGCTTCGCGGCTTGTTCGATGCGATGAGGCTGAGGGCTCTCAGGCATCACTTGCAATATGTATCCCATTACTTTGACCTTTTCTATATATAAATTCGGGCGAAGAGAAACCGCCTGATTTTTAGGTCAGTATTGTATAGGTGTGCGGTTCACGACGCGCGAAAATGATTCCAAACGGGCTCAACTGTTCTCGGTAAATCGCCTTGAAGACCGGGCTCGCAGCGGTTCATAGAACGGTGGAAGTCACTGCCGGTAGAGGCCCAAAGATTTCTCGACTGAGCGAAATCGCAAAAAAGCAAATTCTGTCCGGGGGTATGACTTCCCGTCGTCACCTCAATCGCGTGGCCTCCCGCTTCGGTAAACTCCTTGAACATGCTGTCGAATTCCCATTCATTAAGCTTGTATCGGCCCGGGTGAGCTAGAACGGGAATACCTTTTGCCTTGAGAATCGCCGAGGTTGCTTCATGGATGGAGGTTTTAGCGCGTTCTACATAACCGGGTTTACCGCGGGAGAGATACTTGGAGAAGGAGGCGTTGTAATCTTCGACATAACCGTTTTGTGCGAGCCACGCGGCAAAGTGCGGACGTCCGATGAGTCGGGGATTCGTCACAATTTCCAAAACGCCTTCCCAAACGCCTTTCATGCCAAGCCTCTCTAATTTTTCGGCCATCTGCACTGCTCTTTCAAACCGGTTAGCGCGGATGCGTCCTAAGAGCGCCTGGAGCATTTCATCTTCAGGATCAAAGTCGAGCCCCACCACATGAATGGAAACTTCCCCGTAATCGGCGCTGATTTCTACCCCGTTCACAAACTGGAGCCCGTGCTGAGCGGCCGCTGCTTTCATGCGTTCAAGTCCACCCGTCTCATCATGGTCGGTCAGCGAAATCAGTTCGACTCCGTTGTTTTTTGCTCGAACAACCAATTCCTCCGGTTCTTCCACACCATCGGAAAATGTCGAATGCATATGCAGATCTGCGCGTTTAATTTGCTTCATCAACGACCATCCATCAGTGAAACGCTTAGCTCTTTGTCCGTTTTGAACATATCGGGGGTATACCCCGAGCGAGCGAAATACTAAAATTCACGAGTTAGTGAAAATATGTATAAGTTTAGGTAACCACATCAATCTATGACAGAAAATAAAAAAGAAAATCTTAACAACCGCATGATTAAATTTTTGTTCGAGGGTGCGCCGGTTCGCGGTGCCTGCGTACAAATGGCCGAAGAATGGCAGGAGATGATTAAATTCCATCACTATCCTGAAAACGTGGCCGCTTTGCTCGGACAGTTCACAGCCGGGGCTCTTCTTCTTTCGAGCACCATCAAGTTTGAGGGCAGCCTGATTCTTCAGGTTAAGGGTTCCGGCCCGATCGCCTTCATTTACGCCGAAGTCCGCAATCCGATGAGCGTTCGCGCAATGGCCGAAATCCGTGAAGGTGCGGAAATTAAGCCGGAAATGGATCTGCAGGAACTGATCAACAAAGACGGTAAAGGTCTCTGCGCCCTGATCCTTGACCCGAAGGACCGCAGACCGGGAGTTCAGCCTTACCAAGGCATGGTTTCTCTGGAAAGCAACTCCGTTGCCGAAAATCTTGAAAACTACATGGCCAAGAGCGAACAGCTCGAAACCAAGCTTTATCTTGCCGCTGACAGCAAGAAACTCGGCGGCCTTGTCATTCAGAAAATGCCGTCGGTGGGCGGCAACGTTAGCGAAATTTCAGATCCGGATGCCTGGGGGAGAATCCTGCAGCTCGCTCACACCGTTACTAAGGATGAGCTGCTCAACGTTCCTGCGACAGATGTTCTTCATCGCCTCTTCTGGCAGGAAAAACTCGTTCCCGTCGCAGAAACCGACATCACTTTTGAATGCAACTGCTCCCGCGACAAGACTGACAGCATGCTGCTGCAGTTGGGCAAGCAGGAATGCATGGATATTCTGAAGGCAGAGGGCAAGATTGAAGTTAACTGCCGATTCTGCAACCGCAAGCAGGTTTACACGCCCGAAGAAGTGGAAGCCTTATTCGTGGAGCCGAATATTGATGCTGCCGCCATGGGAACCGACCCGAAACGTCCTCAGTAATTTTTGAAAGCTTCCCATAAAAAGAGCTCGGCTGAAGATACATAGCCGAGCTTTTTTGGTCTCTAGGGAGACCTAGGAGGGATTCTTTACTTCGGATCTTTCATATTCCAAGCTTTAACGTCATGGCAGGTTGCACAGTCGTTAACACTCGGACGATGTTCACGATGGCAGTCGGTGCAGTCTTCCATCTTGCCGAAGTGATAGCTGTCATGAGGATTGATTCTGGCGAGGTGTTCCTTGACTTCGCCGGTCTTCGGATTCTTCATGCGTGAAATGTAGTTGAGGCGGTCGGTTTTTTGGGCCAGCTGATCCTGGTTATGGCAGGTCTGACACTGTTTTGTTTCGACCGGTTCAAACTTTCCGGTGGTATGACACTGCGTGCAGTTCACACCGCGCTGAGCATGCTTGCTGGACTGCGGCATTCCAGCGGCCTGAACGGACATAGCGAAAACGGACGAGCAGATTAAGAGTGCGGCTTTATAAATAAATTTCATGGCTTCCTCCTAGATACTTTTGCGTTGAGCGGCACTTTCACCGGCAATCATGCCGAAGACTGCGCATTCAGGCATCGAGCAGCCGGTCATACGTTCCTGACCGTGCAGTCCGCCGCTGGCTTCTCCGACCACATACAAACCTTCGATCGGTTTACCGTCCTTCAGCGCAATTGCTCTGCCCTGTAAATCCGTGCGAATTCCGCCCGGTGTGTAGTTCAGCCTCGGGTTGATGACCATCGCAAAGAGCGGTCCCTTCAGATCGAGCGCTTCAACCTTGCGGCCGGAACGTTCGAGCGGTTTATCAAACTGAGCGTCTTTGCCTTCCAAGATCATGGCGTTGTATTTAACGAGCTCATCTTCAACAATCTTAGGATCAGCACCGAAGGCCTTGCAAAGTTCGCTCAGATTGTCGTACTTGACCATTGTGCCGTCGATGCCGTTTAAGCCGTTAAGACTGCGCTGGACGCGATTGAGGTTGTGGAATTTACCCAGAGACTTTTCGTCATAAATGATGAACGGTTTCTTGTCTCCGTTCTGCAGTCTCTTCAGAAGAACTGCCTGTGCAAGCGCATTGCGGGTTAAACCTTCATTGATAAAACGGCGTCCTGTCGCCGGATCGACCATCATGCCCCAGATCATGTCTTCGGTCGGCAGCGGATAAGCGAAACGGAAAAGAGACAAGTGCATCGGCTGGGCACCGGCGTTGACCAAAATCTTTAATGCTCCGGCGGTTGCGCCCGGGTTTGTGGTGGTGGCTACGCCCGCTAAGAAAGGAACTTCCGAAGAACGGAACGCTTTATCTCTGGCATAACCGCCGGTTGCGAAAATCACGCCTTTCTTAGCTTCGATGCGTTTTTCAACACCGGTCTTGTTTTCGTTGTCGTCCGTTTCCGGCGTGTCAAAGAAATATTTTTCTCTAACCTTTACACCGACCGCAACGCCTTTATCGTTAATGAGAACTTCATCGGCCTTCACATGGGTGCGAACCGTCACGTTCTTCAAACCTTTCATGTAGGTCCAAAGAGCATTAAGCAGGCCGGCGCCGTCACCTTCGGAGACAAGAACACGAGGCTGAGAGTGACCGCCTAATTTCAGCAGGCGGCCGTCCCACTTGACGCCGCGCTGTGTCATGAAAGCTTCGGCGCGGGCAGTGTTCTTTGCCATTTCAAGGGCCTTTTCATAATCGCCCATGTTGCCCGAGACTTTATACATATCGGAGGCGAGCTGCTCAGGCGTGTCTTTGACGCCTTTAGCCTTTTGAGCGGGAGAACCGACACAGGCAAAGTTCAGACCGCTGATGCGGGAAGTACCGCCGAGGCGGCTCATCTTTTCAATCATTAAAACATTGGCGCCTTTATCGGCGGCAGAAAGTGCGGCCATCGTACCGGCAATACCGCTGCCTACGACGATCACGTCGAAGCTTTCATCGAATTTGGGTTTGGCAGCTTCGGCGGCAACGGCCGGAGTGGAACCGATAACTGCAGCCGCAAGCAGAGATCCTTGGAGAAACGAACGGCGTTTCAGAGCGGATGTTGTCATATTTTTCCTCTTGCTATGGGTTGAGGTGGTCTATGACTGTTATTTTCTAAAAATAAACTTTCAGCGCCGCCAAAAAAAAATCGAAAAGATTACAAAAACATTACAAGTCCTCTTCCGAAAGGTCTTCGATGTAATAACCGATCCCTGAATAAGAGGAAATGGCCGAGCCCGGGAAACCTGCCGCCGTCAGTTTCTTTCTTATTCTGGAGAGAGACACACGCAAATAGTTGAGTTCTCCGATAAATTCCGCGCCCCACACTCGGCGCAGCAAATCTTCATGGGTAAATATGGTTCCGGGGCGTTTAACCAAGATAAACAGAAGACGGAACTCAGTATCGGCAAGCCTAATTTCCTGATCCTTGTATCGGCATGTACGTTTATCGGGATCCATAACGAGAGGTCCGTTAACTGCCTGTACGGTCGCTGCCGACCCGGTCTTCACGCCGCCGGAGCGTCTCAGGATAGCTCGGATGCGAGCCGTCATTTCTTCGATGGAAAATGGTTTGACGACATAGTCGTCGGCCCCGAGTTCCAAGGCTTGGGTTTTCTTAGCAATTTCTTCTCGAGCCGAAAGCATGATCACGGGAATTGACGATTTCTTTCTCAATTCTGCTAGGAACGCCATACCGTCGATCTCGGGCATCATGTAATCGAGGATAATAAGATCACAATGACCGTTCTTTAAGAACTCAGAAGCGCTCATTGCCGAATCGGCAACAGCAACATCAAATCCTTCTGTTTCCAGAGAGCGGGAAAGCAGTCTGCGGATCTTGCTTTCATCATCAACTATCAAAATCGTCGTTCTTTCCGTCATTCGTCTTTCCCTTTTTCGGTCTCTGTCGGAAGCGCCGGCAGTTCGAGCGTAAAGACAGTTCCCTCGCCCAAGGTACTGGCAACCGTAATCTTTCCTTTATGCAGCAGCACCAATTCTTTTGTAATGTATAAACCCAAACCTGTTCCGCCGATTTTTCTGGCCGGGTCCATTCGGACCTGATAGAACCGATCGAAGATCTTATCAATAGCAGATTCAGGGAGCCCTATTCCTTCATCTTCTACCTTGAGCTCCAAAAAATCTCCTGACTTCCTGGTTTGAATTTTCACTCGGCAGACACCGCCCTCTTTTCGATATTTATAAGCATTGGAAAGAAGATTCTGAACGATCTGCATAAAGGCCTGTTTATCGACGTTCGCCGCAGCAGCATCAGGTGAAATTTCCAAAGAACACTCAAAATCTTTAAAGCCGGAAAAATGTTTGAGCGCCTTTCGTATCATGGGCTTAATCAAACAGAATTCCGGGTGAATTTCATAAGAGCCTGTCTGAAGTTTGGCAACATCCAGCCAACGAGAGATCATGTCTTTCATTTCGTCGGCGCTTTCCAGAAGCTCGGCGGCCGTCTCTTTACTCTCTGGGTCCTGAACCGTTTTGACCAGGCATTCTGCCGCCATGCGCACTCCGGCAAGCGGCGTTTTAAGTTCATGGGCGGCGATTCCGATTAATTCATCTTTCAGTCGATCGATCTGCAATTCGGATGTCGCATCCCGCACAAACACACAGAAAACGTCTTTGGCTCCGCTCTCAAACATTCGAAGCTCAAGATCAAAACCCTGTGACTGAATAAAGAGATGTTTATCCCTGCTCTGATGCATTTCTTTGACCAAAGCCAAAAAGCGTTTTTTCGCTTCTTCCTCAGAAAGATTGAGAAGCCGAACGGCCGAGGGATTACAGAAACGCATTTCAAGTTTCTCATTAAAGAGAACAATGCCCTCCTTCATATCTGAAAACAAGGAAGTTAGAAGCGCCTCATGACGCTGGATTGTTTGAACTTGCTTTTTGATCTTCTCTTCAAGAGAAAAATTCAGTTCCTTCAGGCGGTTTTGCGCCGTAATCAGTCTTTCCTGCATTCGGCCGTATGTGCGCTGCAGCTGAACAAGCTCTCTCGGCGACTTAATTCTTTCGCTTTTGTCCGGAAGAATTCTTGCGGCTGTCATTTGGCGCGTCAGTTTTTCAACGGCTCGAACGACAGAGATAGAAGCCAAAAAGCCGATCACAATCGCCGTCAGGAACGTGGCGAGCCAAACGAATACGTTGCGTATAAAAAGCTGGACCAGAACGGCCTTTCTATCAACGGTTCGAGAAAACACACCTACAGACCAATCCGTGACAGCCAGAGGTCGGACATAACCGTAGTACTCCGCATTCGAGAAAGTAAAGCTGCGATGGGTTCTTTCTTCAATCGTGAGATTGTGAAGCGGAACCGACTTTCCGGAAGAAAAGATGACTTCTCCGTTCCTGCCGAAAATACCGATTTGATAAGCATCTGTCGCAAAACCCTTTAGAACCTGTGCGGCAATCTGCTCAAGATCGAGCGCGGCAACAGCCAAACCGACGAAGCGCCCGTTCGAATAAACAGGCTTAGTAATATTCACAATCTTTCTGTCAGATGCTCCGACCGCTTGAACAAGGCTGGAAACCGACAGTCCATCCAAGACATGAGGGTTCTGCCAGTGAGATCGCTCTTTATGAGAGACGCCGATATTCGATTCCCCGTGTTTATTTTTCTGAGGAGAGAACGCCATGCTTACCGCCGACGGATTGTCGAAATGCATATTCAAAATATCCGGGGAAGCCTTGCGCAGCTCTTCTAATATCTGATTCAGTTTTTCAGTGGGCACTCCTTCTTCGGATTTCAAGATTTCTGCAGCGGCGGTTACCAAGGAAACAGCATTGTCGACTTTCGCCTCAAGACGCTCAGAAACCAATAATGAGATCTCAGCCCGCGTCCTATCATCTTCGGCGAACTCTCTTTCGACCGCAGTATATTGAAACCATCCCATGACCAAACAGGGAATGGTTACGGCCGCAGCCGAGATAAAAAATAATAGAGTCCGGAAACGCATGGGAAGTTCAGAGAAATAATCTTTAGAAATTATCCCCCGAGAAACTCAGGGACTCTCTGAGGATTTTTACTTAAGAACATTTTGGCTTTTGACAATTTCGGACGAGCATAATTTCTTCATTATTAAAACACTGCCTCGATCCGAATCATGGACATCACTCTTACCGTCATACTCGTCTGCTTCGTTGTTTTCTTTATTGCAGGCTTTATCGATGCTATTGCGGGCGGAGGCGGTCTCATCACAATGCCGGTCCTTTTGCTCTTAGGCGTTCCCGCTCACTACACGCTCGGAACCGGAAAGCTCGCTTCCAGCCTCGGTTCAATTACAGCGTTGATTACCTTCTGGAAAAGAGGCGCCGTCATCAAAGAAGTCGTCCTGTTGGGCGTGATTACTTCCTACTTCGGCGCAGTAATCGCCTCTGCGACGACACTTCTCATTTCCAATGAGAAGATGACAATCATCATGATTTTTCTTCTGCCAGTTGCGATTCTCCTTTCGCTTTTTTGCGGAACTCTCAAACTGACGGAAGAAGACCTTCCGAAGAAAGGGTTGTGGTGGAGAGTCTCGGTAATCGGTTTGTCCGTCGGTTTCTATGAAGGCTTTTTCGGTCCCGGCGCCGGAAGTTTCTTTTTGATCGGCATTCACCTCTTGCTCAAGGCCGGTTTGGTTAAAGCTTCCGGTACGGCAAAATCATTTAATATCGCCGCCAATTTAGGTGCGGTCACAACGTTTGCTTCCGCAGGAACGCTTTATTACTCGTTGGCTCTCCCCTGCGCGGTTGCCAGCATCTTGGGCAACCGCTTAGGCGCAATCTATGCCGTCAAAATCGGTCCGACGCTCGTACGCAGCATGCTCTACTTCGTGTTAGTCATGCTGCTGATTTCTCTGATAACGCGATTCGTTATTTAATTAGAACGCGGGGTACACGCTGGTTCACGTCGCAAAGAAGTTCATAGCCGATCGTGCCGAATCCCTTTGCGACTTCATTGACCGGCAGGTTCTTACCCCAAATTTCCACTTTAGAGCCTAGCCGGGCATTCGGCTGGTCGGTGACGTCAATCGTCAGCATGTCCATAGAAACGTTGCCGATAACAGGAACTTTCTTGCCCTCTACCACGACCTCTCGGTGCGGGTTGTCTTTACGGGGATAACCGTCTGCATATCCGCAGGCAACGACAGCCAGTCTTGTCGGCCGATGCGCAATAAACTTGGAGCCGTAACCGCAGGCCTCGCCCGGCTGCAGATCCTGGAAGGCAATGATTTCGCTCTCCAGCGTCATCACGGGATCGATGCCTAAAGAAGCAGAAGAAATATTGCCGTCGGGGCTTACACCGTACATCGCAATACCTGCGCGCACCGCTTCATCTCCGGCTTCATGCCACAAAATGCCGCCTGTGTTGGATAAACACATCGGCAACAGACCGCGAAGCTGAGTCAGCGCAGAAAGCTGATTTTGAACGGTAACCGGTTTGTCCTGTCCATAGGTCACTTCAGCGTTGGCAAAGTGCGCCAAAAGGTCGACGACTTCAACTTTAGGAATATGGTTCAAGCGGAATAAAACCTGCGGGATGGCATCCGGTCTGAAACCCAAACGGTTCATACCGGTATTGCACTTCAAGTGAAGACGAAGCGTGTTCTTGAGTTCGGCTTTTTCCAGCCATTCAATCTGTCTTTCGTTGTGAATGACGGTTTCAAATCCGTATTCATCCGCGATGTCGATATCGGAGGCTGCAAAGACGCCTTCAATTAACAATACCGCTTTCGCCCAGCCGGCCTTGCGGATATCCACACCCTCTTTCGGATCAAGAAGCGCCAGTCCGTCGACCCAGTTATCAAAGATTGGAAGCAGACCGATCAAACCGTGCCCGTAAGCGTTGGCTTTAACAACGCCCCACAAAAATCGATTACCGCTTTTTGCACGAAGCAAGGACAAATTCTTTTCAAGTGCGTATGTGTCAATGAGGGCTCTAATCGGTCTTGTCATTCTTTTTCCTATCTCGCTGAAAGCTATTGCGATATTTTAGAGTGAACTGCAAACCGACAGAGACCGAAGCAAAGATTTTTCTAGCTGAATATTTTTTCCAAAATCATCATCAGGCCGAAGCCGCACATCAAACCGATCGTGGCCGTACTGTGGTGGCCTCGCCGATGCGTTTCCGGAATCACTTCATGGAAAACCACAAACATCATGGCTCCTGCCGACAAGGCCAAACCCAGCGGATAGACATATCCCAGGCCGCCCGCTAAACTCACGCCGAATAAAGCGCCGACCGGCTCCATCAAACCGGAAAATACTCCGATCGCGACGGCTTTCCCTCGAGAAATATTGGTCGTGCAAAGTGCAAGCACCACGGCCAGCCCTTCCGGAAAATCTTGCAGCGCAATAGCGATCGTCAGAGGCACACCGATCTGCATATCTTCTGCGGAAAAGGAAATACCCATCGCTAAGCCTTCGGGAATGTTATGAATGATGATGGCAAGAACAAAAAGCCAGATGCCGCTCTTAACTTCGATCTCGGGACCTTCATAGGTCTGATCCGCATGCTCATGCGGAGTCAACGCATTAATGATGAGGAGAAAAACAACTCCCAGAAAAACACCGAAGAGAACCCAAAGAGTTGCTGCCAACTCAGAAGTAAAAAGCTTTTCACTGGCATCTATACTGGGAAGTAAAAGGGAGAAGATGGCCGCAGCAAGCATCATGCCGGCCGAACTCCCGAGCATCCAGTCTTCCGCTTTATCGGAAAGTTTATGAAAATAAAAGCCCGGCAGCGATCCCAGAGCCGTCGCTCCGAAACCGACCATACCGGCGGTGAAGGCGTATAGCGGTGCCTTTGCGCCATACACCGTCATATCGTAAATCGCTTTCAGACAGAAGAAAGCGACGAGTGCAAACAGGA
>ERZ773110.2662-NODE-2662-length-11352-cov-3.089935_pt1 | contig 11352 bp, 8 predicted proteins | sample MGYA00580568_ERZ773110 | MGnify/ENA primary metagenome ERZ773110 (study PRJEB29015, sample SAMEA2737870) | human gut metagenome | biome: human gut; feature: human-associated habitat; material: faeces | place: China | collected 2012 ... | reverse complement strand
TTGTAACAACCGATACAGCGACAATAACAGGATACAGATAATCGTCCGTTACTTTCAAGCTAACTCCCAATGAAGCAATAATGAACGCGAATTCACCTACTTGAGTCAGGGAGAATCCTGATTGCAGGGCTATCTTCAAAGATTGTCCGGACAAAAGGATGCCAAGGCTTCCGAAAAAGACTTGTCCGACGATTACCAATATGGTTAAGATACAGATTGGGATAAGGTATTCGATTAATAAGTCCGGTTGTATCATCATACCTACAGAGACAAAAAATATGGCAGCAAACAGATCTTTTACTGGTTTTACCAGCTTTTCTATCTTTTCGGCCTCAATAGTTTCCGCTAATAATGATCCCATGACGAAGGCTCCAAGTGCAGAGGAGAATCCAGCTTTAGTCGCAATCATAACCATACCCAGACAGAATCCTAATGCTATGATCAATAAGGTTTCGTCGTTAAGAAACGGTTTGACCTTTTTTAGAAAACTTGGAATAAGATAGATTCCGAGTAATGACCAAAATATAAGAAACGCTCCTAGCTTTAGAATGCTTTTCAACATTTCCATTCCTTCAACTTGCTGGCTGACTGCTAAAGTCGAAAGCAAGACCATCAGAACAACGGCAACTAAATCTTCGACAACTAAAACACCCAATACAACTCCGGTAAATTTTTGCCCTCGAAGTCCCATGTCATCAAATGCCTTGAATACAATTGCCGTGGATGACATAGAAAGCATACCCCCTAAAAATATGCTGCTTATATGTGAGAAGCCAAGTGCGTTTCCTGCTGCATAGCCTAGAAACATCATTCCGGAAACTATGGTTATAGATGCAATAACGGCTGTGCCTCCTACAGTCATCAACTTCTTGAAAGAGAATTCTAACCCCATGGCAAATAAAAGAAATATAACGCCTATGTCTGCCCATATTTTTATATTGGCAGGATCGGATACTGTTGGTATATAAGGTACGGCAGGTCCGGCAATAATACCGGCAACAATATACCCCAAAACGACAGGTTGTTTCAACCATTTAAAAACCAATGTAATTATTCCCGCAGCAATTAATATAACTGCCAGGTCGGAAATTAGAGGTGCAATTTCAGACATGTTATTTATTATTATGTGCTTGCAAATTTACATATTAACTTAAAACTTTGTTGGAACAAAATAAAATACTCTTGTTCTAAAATCATAATATAACGTAAGTTCGAAACAAGCATAAATATCGTCTGTTTCAAGCATTATTACAAGTAGTATGTCTGCAAACGTCTGAAGCACTTATTGTTACGGAGCGTTTGCTGGGTACGGAGACTTATGTCAAGTAGATGGCAGGTTTCTTGGCAGTCTACCCATTCCCCCCATTTTTTCATCGTACATTTTGCAGATAGGATTAAAAAATAATAATGCAATAAAGATATATGTATTATATTTGTGGCAATCAGTTAAACAGTATTTGAATGTATCCAAATACTGTTTAACTGATTCTATATTAGAGAAAAGTCGAAAAAATGAGATATGATACAGATATATTGATAATAACTAAAAAAGAAAGGATTTTTTATGAAAATGATTTTTTTATGGGCTATATTTGGGGTTGTCATGATCAGTTGTAATTCTTCTCAGAAGAATAATGCCCCAATTAAGAACCGCGAAATAAAAACAGAAAGCCAAGCCCATACTTCTAATTTATTTGGAACTTATGAGGGAACTCTTCCTGCAGCAGATTGTGAAGGCATAAAAACGATATTAGTTATAAATGAAGATAAAACCTATACCTTGAAGAGCGAATACATAGGGAGGGAAGATGCAACATTTGAAACTAGTGGTATATATCATATAATAGGGGATTCAATAATGGAATTAGTCACTCCTTCTTCAGGAGAAAAGACCTATTATAGAATGCTAAATAATAGACAAGTAATGCTGTCCGATAAAGAAGGAACCATTAGTCAAAGTCTTTTGGCTGAGCATTATATTTTAAATAAAAAATAACAGCCTATTCTCTTTGTTATTCTCTAAACAAGACGGAAAGTAAGACAAGAACTGCATTGGACAAATAGAATAAATGAAAAGTGAGAACAAATGCCCTGTTAATATGCTCTCTAATCTCAAGTGCAATCATTTCATGGGATGATTGTACTTGAGACGGGCGATTTCAAATGTGGTCCGTTTGTCCTTCAGCCTTTGTCGGATCGAGAATTTGCTTCTTATCCCTTTCATTTCTTCGGAAACGGTCTGGTCCAAAATCCTCGTGTATATTTTGTTGTCCTGATGTCTGTATGTCCGAGCATTTTCACAACAGATTCCATTGAAATCCTGTTGGCTAGCGCGACGGTGGCGAATGTATGTCTAGCCATAAAATGATGTTACAAAATTAATTTCGAACTATGTAAAAAAAGAAAAGGTCTTCAAGACTGAAGACCTTCTTTGGTGATCCGCCTGGGGTTCGAACCCAGGACCCCATCCTTAAAAGGGATGTGCTCTACCTGCTGAGCTAGCGAATCATTCTGTGCGTTACTTCTGTAATGCGGGTGCAAAGGTAGGGCTTTTTTTTATATATGCAATAGCTGATGCAAGTTTTTTTATTCTTTTGGGAATGTTTTTTTCTTTTGGACCTTTGACAACTCGTGCTTCTCTACAAGAGACTGGTCTTCTTCCATAAGTATAAAACGTTTATAATAAGAGAGAAAGAGAGTTGTCAGGGGGAGAGCGATGATTAAGCCGATAAAACCTAATAAAGTTCCCCAAATGGATAAAGAAAGAAGGATGATGGCCGGATTCAGTCCCATAGCCTTTCCCATAATGCGGGGAGTGAGATACAAGTCTTGTATGCACTGCACGATGCAAAGGACGAGAATTCCCGATCCGAAGATCAGCCAAAAGTTTTCTCCGGTCTCCGCAGCTTTGAGGAGACTCAGCAAGATCATCGGGATGATACCGATCGTTTGCATATAAGGAATGAGGTTGAGGAAACCGATGAATAGCCCTAGGATAACGGCCAGCGGGAAACCGACGATCTTAAATCCGATGGCGAAGAGGATGCCGACACATAAGGCAATCAATGACTGTCCGCGGAAGTAGCGGTTCATACTATATTCGACATCGTCGGCTAACCCTTGGACAAAGGGGCGGTAACGTTCGGGAATCAGGCGGATCCAACCGTTGACAATCCGTTCATAATCCAACAGGATAAAGATGAAGTAAAGGAAGATTACAAACACGATCGTAATACTGAACAGAATGGAGAAAGTATTAGTCAGTACGATCCACATTTTGGGAGCGATCTGTTTGACCGCCTTTTCTATGTTCTCTTTGCTCAGGAGCTGTGCCAACTGGTCCGGGTCGATATTCTTTTCCAGATACTCTGCCCATGACTGCGGAATCATCGGGATATGTCCGTAGCCGCTGTTATGTTCCTGCATCAGTTCCAAAGTCCGGTTGAACTCCTGGGTGACAGAGGGGACGATCACGACACCCACCAGCGAGATCACCAGAAGGGTAGACACGAGAACGGCCAGGATAGACAGCAAACGGCTTTTCAGCTTGACTTTATACTGGAAGAACTTGACGAACGGCTGCATCATATAAGCCAGCAGCCAGGCAATCAGGAATGGTAACAAAGCATTTCGCAGGACGGCGATCAGATAGATAATACCACTGATAACAGCCAGGCCGAACAGAATACGTGCCACCCTGTCGAATGTGAACGGTTTATCAAACAATGGGTTCATATTAAATTCTTATCTTTGCAGGCAAAGATAATGCAAACCGACTTATCTTTGCCTTTATGGCAAAGATAAAATAAAGTTGAATAGAAAGGATGATACGAAACAAAATAGTACTGCTTTGCCTGTTGATTTGCCTTCATTTGCTTGCCGGTGCACAGACTCCCGCCCCCGTCAAATGGTTATTGCAGGCCCCTTATATGCGGGGAGCCTCTTTTTCTCTGGTAGTGAAAGATGTGCAGGAGGGAAGAACGGTCTACAGTTATGATACGGACCGGCTGCAATCGCCCGCTTCGGTGTTGAAGACGGTAGCCACGGCGACAGCGCTTGAGATATTGGGAGAAGACTATCGCTATCCGACCACGTTGGAATATGACGGAATACTGGAAAACGGCACGTTGGAGGGAAACCTCTATATAAAAGGAAGCGGTGATCCCTCCTTGGGCTCTTCGCATTTCGCACCGGGGCAGAACAAGTTTTTGTCAACCTGGATAGCTGCTTTGCAGAAAGCCGGCATCGAGCATATAACAGGATCGGTCATATCGGACGAAAGCATTTTCGACACCGAAGGCGTCTCTATTAAATGGCTCCGGGAAGATATGGGAAATTATTATGCCCCCGGAAGTTATGGTATTTCCATCTTCGACAATATGTATAAGCTATCCTTGCAGACTGGGGCTGCCGGGACGCGGCCGGTCCTAAAGGGGACAGAGCCGGATATCCCTTTTATCCGGTTTAAGAACTACCTGAAAGCCGCTCCGGTTTCTTCGGACAGCGCTTATATTATCGGTGCTCCGCTCGATGACGTGCGCTACCTGTATGGTGTCCTGCCTGCGAACCGGGAGGCGTATGTCTTGAAAGGAGATATCCCCGATCCTGCCTTATATTTGGCACGCTATCTGACGGACCAGCTTCAGCAGAAGGGAATACGGGTGGACGGGTCCCCTTCCTGCTACCGTATCGAGGTGGAGGAAAACCGGTGGAAGAAGGGAGAGAGGAAAGAGATTGTCACGACCTATTCGCCCACGCTGCGGGAGATAGCAAGCGTATGCAACCATGTCAGCCATAACCTATATGCGGATGCTTTGGTCAAAACGGTCGGATTGCAATACAAACCGCGAAGGAACGAGATGATCTCCTCGTTTGGTCGTGGTGTGCAGGTCGTGAAAGAATATTGGGAGAAGAAAGGTTTGGATGTCTTTCCGCTCCGGATGAACGACGGCAGCGGCTTGGCTCCGGCAGATAAGGTGTCGGCCGGATTTATGGGAGAGCTGTTGGTCTATATGGCGACGGAATCTGCTGTTTCGGATGCTTTCATAGCCTCTTTACCACAAGCCGGGATAGAGGGATCAGTGCGCAATTTCTTGAAAGGATCGAAGTTGCAGGGAAAAGCCCACCTGAAAAGCGGGGGCATTACGGGTGTCAGGAGCTATGCCGGCTATATCACGAAAGATGGAAAGACGTATGCGGTAGCCGTTTTCTCGAATAACTATTCTTGCCCGATGAGCCGGATGACTAGGGCTTTGGAAAAGTTGCTGTTACAACTTTTTTAATTAATTGAGAATTGGGCTACGCCGTATCATCTTAACAAAGTTAATTGTCCATTGTCAATTGAAATTGAGTGACCGTTGCGCCAGAAATTCGACAAGCCTCGGTTTGTAGTTGTCGGAGATCGGGATATATTCTTTTCCGAACACGATCCGGTTCCGTTCGATCACCTTGATCTTTTCAGGCTGTACGATAAAGGAACGGTGTACGCGGATAAAGCGGCTTGCCGGCAGCATCTCTTCCAGTGACTTCATGCTCATCAGTGAAAGGATGGGATGCGGTTCATCCTCGATAAAAATTTTGACATAGTCTTTCAGCCCTTCGATATAGAGTATTTTGCGCAGTTCGACCTGTACCTGCTTATACTCAGTCTTGATGAAGATCGACTCGATCTCTGCCGCAGGCGTTTGCATATGCTCGTACCATTGCAACGCCTTGTTGGCCGCCTTGAGGAAATCCGGGTAACTGATCGGTTTCAGCAGATAGTCGAGGGCGTTCACCTTGTAGCTGTCGAGGGCATACTGTTCGAAAGCCGTCGTAAAGATGATGCGGGTATCTGCCTCCAGTATCCGAGAAAATTCCATGCCGCTCAACTCCGGCATCTGGATATCGAGGAAAAGCAGCTCTACCGGCTGGGCGCTCAATACGGGCAATGCCTCAAGGGCGCTGTTGAACTTTGCCGTGAGGCGGAGGAACGGAGTCTTGTTTACATAACTTTCCAGCAGACTGATGGCCAGTGGTTCGTCATCGATGATTGCACATGTTAACGTCATAATTTGTTGTATTGATGTACCGGACAAAAATACAATAAATCCTTATGCCTGCAATTCTAACAGGCAAACATATTCGTCTCCTTTTTGCCCGTACGTGAAAATATGATGCGACGGATACAGCAATTCCAACCGCCTGCTGAGATTCTGCAGCCCAATGCCGGAACCGCTCTTGTCCTGTCCGTTGTCTTTCGGGAAGTCGCTGTTGCGGATAGAGCAGACGATCCGTGTCCCTTCCTGGTGAATCTTCAGGTCGATAAAAGAAGGTTTGTTGTGGCTTACCCCATGCTTGAAAGCATTTTCGATCAGGGAGATGAAGAGGAGAGGCGCCACCTGAGTTTCTGGTGTGGCAGCCGATATGTCGGTGGTCAGTTTCACATGTTCCGGCAGGCGTATACGCATCAGTTCCACATAGTTCCGGATAAAGTCGAGTTCCTTCTCTAACGGAACCATCGGCTGGCTGCTGTCGTAGAGCACGTAGCGGAGCAGGCGGCTTAGGTCGTGCACGGCTTCTTGCGCTCTTTCTGGGCTGAAAGCGATCAGACTGTAGATGTTGTTTAGTGTGTTGAAGAGAAAATGGGGGTTCAACTGGCTCTTCAGATTCTGCAATTCTGCTTCGGCACGGCTTTTCTCCAACTCCCGGCGGGACGACTCCATCTGATACCAGCTCCCGGTCATCTTGATGGCGACACTTAGCCCTGCCACCAGCATATACAGCATGGCGTTCACCATAAAGAAGCCGACTATCTCCTGCCATTCTCTTTCCGGCCTCGGATGCTCCCATCTGGGATGCGGGAGCAGTTCGAATATCAGATGCACGGCTCCCATCGCGAAAGCGATCAACACGACATTGTACAGAAAGTATTTCCAGGGACGCTTGGCGAACAGGAAATGGTCGATCAGCACGAAATAGTTGGCATAGAACACCAGCATGAACGACAGCGGGACGATCATGGAGCGGACGTAGCTCAGGACCGTCACCGTCTGCGACTCGCGTCCGGTGAAGAAGAACGGCAGCCCGAAGAGGATGGCCCAGGCTGCGATATGGATCAGCTTCCCCATGCCTTTGAAGGGGGGAGCCGGTAATGTGTGCATTGTCTCTGTTGTTCCCATTTATGCAAAGATACTGTTTATTATATATCAGAGAAGCATCGGGCATGGAAGAAGTGTTGTTTCTCTGTCGAACGCCAGGCGGCATCGGTCATGGAAGAGGCTCTGCGTCGAGCATGCCTAATAGCTATGAGGTATATTGCCTCGTACCTATGAGGTGAGTTGCCTCATATCTTTGAGGTACGTTGCCTCATACCTATGAGGCATGCTTGACGCAGAGCGTCTTCTTCCCTCGATGCTTCCCGCCTGCTATTCGTAACGTATTGCCTCTATCGGGTCGAGCTGTGCCGCCTTTTTGGCCGGATACCATCCGAAGAATACACCCGTGACGGTACATACGGCGAACGAGAGGACGACGCTCCAGGGCTGGATGTAGATCGGAAAGTGGGCGACTCCGTTCACGACAAGGGCCGCGCCCACTCCAAAGACTACACCTATCAAACCGCCTGTCACACTGATCAGGATGGACTCGATCAGGAACTGTGCCAGGATGTCGATGCCTTTTGCCCCGATACTCATACGGAGGCCGATCTCGCGTGTACGCTCCGTCACGCTGACGTACATGATATTCATGATCCCTATACCGCCTACGAGGAGCGAAATACCCGCCACAGCCGCCAACAGCACGGTCATCATATCCGTAGTGCTTGTCAACATCGTGCTCAACTCCTGCTGACTACGGATGGTAAAATCATCATCGTCACTTTCCTTCAACTTATGGTTGCGGCGGAGTATTTCAGAAATCTCGTCGATGGCCTGGTCGGTGTATTCCTCCTTGAGGGCCGAACAGGTAATGCCTTGCAGATGGGTGATGGCCAGGACCTTTTTCTGAATAGTTGTGTATGGAGCTAAGATTAGGTCGTCCTGGTCCATTCCCATGCTGTTGTATCCTTTGCTTTCCAGCACGCCTACGATGCGGAAAGGTAATTTCTGAAAACGTATGACCTTGCCTACCGGGTTGCTGCCGTCGGGGAAGAGGTTGTCGACGACGGTCTTGCCGACCACGCATACTTTGGCGGCTGTCTGGATGTCCTGTTCGGTGAACATGTCGCCGTCCTCGACTTTGTAGCGCCGTATCTCCAGGTAGTCGGGACTGATGCCGTAGACCGTGGTCGGGGCGTTGTTGGCGCCGTAGATCGCCTGCCCGCTGCTGTTGACGGAAGGAGAAACGGCCGAGACAAAGCGTGTTTCGTCCACAATGTCTTCGTAATCCTGTAGTTTCAGGGTTTCCATCGCGGAGGCATCCTGCCGGACACCACCACGCACGTCGGCGCCCGGATGTATCATGATCATGTTGGAACCCATCTCGCTGATCTGGGCCTGTATGCTTCGCTTCGAGCCTTGTCCGATGGCAAGCATCGTGATCACGGAGGCTACGCCGATGATGATGCCCAGCATCGTGAGGAAGCCGCGCAATTTGTTATTGGCGAGTGCCCGGATGGCTATTTTTATTAGGTTTGTTCCGTTCATTGTTATTGTTGTTTTATGAGTGATTCTTTAAACACCTTTGCCTCCTTCCGCTTGTATCGGATGATTCCGGTATTCGCATAAAGGGCCCCCACGGAAGGGTGGCAAGATCAATCGTCATTCTTCGGCAGCCGCGCCAACGCTTCTGCCGCGTTCAGGATATTCCGGTTGACCGTGTCGGAGGTGACATGCCCGTCGCGCAGCGTGATGTTGCGGCTGCTGTACTGGGCGATCTCCGGGTTGTGGGTCACGAATATGATGGTACGTCCCTCGGCATGCAGTTTCTGGAAAAGAACCAGTATCTCGAAAGAGGTACGGGTATCGAGATTTCCGGTCGCTTCATCGGCGAGGATGACGGCGGGGTCGTTTACCAGCGCCCGGGCGATGGCGACACGTTGCATCTGTCCTCCGGACATCTGGTTGCTTTTATGCATCAGGCGGTCGCCCAAACCTACGGCAATCAGCGATTCGACTGCTTTCTTGTGTCGTTCGGCTGCACTGTAGGACGAATTGTACATCAAGGGCAGCTCCACGTTCTCGACCGCTGTCGTCTTAGGCAGCAGGTTGTAGTTCTGGAAGACGAACCCGATTTTGCGGTTGCGCAAGGTGGCGCGGGCGTTCTTACCCATCGTGCGGACCGATGTGCCGTCGAGGTAATATTCTCCGCTGGTCGGTGTATCCAGGCAACCTAACGTGTTCAGCAGGGTACTCTTTCCTGAGCCGGATGTCCCCATGATGGTGACAAATTCGCCTTCGTAGATCGTGAAGGAGACACCACGCAAGGCATGGACCGTTTCGTCTCCGACCTTGAAGTCACGCTTGATGTTTTCTAATTTGATTATCTCTTTCATATTGTTGTACTCCTTGTTTGGAGGGCAGATATATAAAGCCTGCCCCTACTTGGCACTCTTCTTGTTCTTATTGCTTCCCGGAGGGCCTGGCATGAACGGGCTTCTTTCCGTTTCGGCTTCGGCTGCCGGAGTAATGGAGGAGGCTTCGAGATCGACAGCCAATTCTTCACCTTCGTTCAGGCCGTCGGTTATCTCGATCATGTTTCCGCTGGTGGAACCGACGGTAACGGCTTTCGGCTTCAGCTCCTGCCCGTTCTTGATCCATACGAGACGTTTCCCGGCAGGGGCTTCCTTGCCGGCTTCGGAGACGATGTAGCCTAGTTGCGTCAACATTTGTACATCCGGTACGAAGCGGAGTGACTTGGTTGGGACTGTCAGTACGTTATCGCGTTCCAGCGTGAAGATCGTCACGTTGGCTGTCAGGCGCGGCTTCAATTTAAGGTCGGGATTATCGGCCGATATCACCACTTCGTAGGTAACGACCGTCGAGGTCGAGGTGGAAGAAGAGCTGCTGGTGCTTTCGCTGTCGCCGAGGCGGATTTGCATGACCGTACCTTCGAATACGTCGTTCGGATAGGCGTCGACGGTGAAGGATACACGTTGCCCATTTTCTACGTTACCTATGTCGGCTTCATCCACGTCGGCTATCACCTGCATCTTGGTCAGGTCTGCCGCGATGGTGAACAGGGTCGGAGTCTCGAAGCCGGCGGCCACGGTCTGTCCTTCTTCAACTGCGCGGTTGATCACGACACCGTCGATCGGGCTGGTGATCGTCGCATATTCGAGGTTGCGGTTCACTTTGACCATTGCCGCTTGGTTTTGTTCGTAGGCGGCTTTTGCTTTCTCATAGTTGTATGTGGACGTTTCATAGTCCGAGTCGCTGATCAGCTTTTTTTCGAAGAGGATCTTGTTGCGGGCGTAATTCTTCTGTTGGTACTCGAATTCGCTTTTGCTTGATTTCAGGTTTGCCATTTCCGATTTCAACTCGGCTTCTAGTAGTTTCCTGTCGAGTTCCGCGAGTAATTGTCCTTTTGTTACGACTGAATTGTAGTCCACGTAGATGTGTGAAATCGTTCCGGATACCTGTGTACCCACGTCCACCTTGGTAATCGGTTCTATCGTTCCCGTGGCGGTCACCGTGTTGTTGATGGATCCTTTTTTTAGTTCGACAGTCTCGTATGTCGTCACTTTTTTATCTCCCGAGCGGAAGAAGAAAAAGGCCCCGACAATAACAGCTATGACGATGATTATGGTAACAATCTTTTTCATGTTGTTCTATAATTAATATTTTACATTAGATTTCGATAGGTTGATTGCGGTAGAAGTTGAGTAGTTTGAGTGAAAGAATCGCCTCGAACTTTGCTTGAATCTGTTCCTGCAAGGCGGAAAGATAATTATTTTTTTCTGTGAGTAATTCCACCGTGTTTTTCATACCGGCGTCGAATTGGGCTTGAACGAGGTTGTAACTCATCGTGGCCGATTTCACGCTGTTCGTGGCAGCGACGTACCTGCTTTGCGCGGAGATTACGTTCTGGTGGAGTGTCTCTACCGTTTTCCACAGTTCTTTGCGTGTATTCAGTTCTTCCAGACGGGCTGTTTCCGTTTGTAATTTTGCTTTTTCAACGGCTGATTTGATCTGGCGATTTTTAGAAATGGATGTTGATCCCCACGTTCTCGTTTAATCGATTATTTAGTTGTTTTGAAAAAGAGTGGTCTGATTCCGAGTCATGGTTCGTGCCCACGGATGCGTTGAGCGAGATGCTGGGTAAGCGATCTCCTGCCGCGATCTTTTCTTCCAGCTGTGCCGATTCCACGTTCAACTGGCTGTTTTTCATTTCCGGCATGGTTTCTAGGGCGATCTGGTAAACTTCCAAGAG
>ERZ773110.2661-NODE-2661-length-11357-cov-3.248186_pt1 | contig 11357 bp, 8 predicted proteins | sample MGYA00580568_ERZ773110 | MGnify/ENA primary metagenome ERZ773110 (study PRJEB29015, sample SAMEA2737870) | human gut metagenome | biome: human gut; feature: human-associated habitat; material: faeces | place: China | collected 2012 ... | reverse complement strand
TCCATATCATACCATACCATTTGCCAAGTTTGTACCCACATTTTGTAAAATTCGAATAAATCTCCTACAATAATAGATTCAATAAACCAATGACAAATCCAATCAGTGCTCCAAGGTTGATTACCGTATGAAGTTCTTTTTTCATAATACTCATCAAAATATTTTCTACTTCCAGTACATCCATCTGGTTTACTTTTTCTTCCAGCGTCATGTCGGCCAGAAGCTCTTTTAATTTCTGCTCGGTCATTTTTTCTCCTCCATACCTCGTTTTTGCTGTATCTGCTTTTTCAGAAACCCCTAAAACGTCAGAAAAATACCGTTTTTCCGTTATTTTTCTGAATTTTATACTGAAATTTTACCACATCTGATCCGAAAAAAATATTCCCTGATCTGACCTTTTTCTTTCACTATTCTGACCTGTTTACTGCTGTTCCGCTATTGCTCTCCAAAGCTTCTTCGGTATTCCAGCGGTGCGTATCCCGTATTGTCCTTAAACATCTTCGTAAAGTACGAGAAATTGCTGTACCCCACATACAGCGACACCGTATTGATCGGCAGCGTGCTCTGTGTCAGAAGCTTTTTTGCCTCCTCCACCCGCTTTTGGATGATATAATTACTGATCGAAATACCCTTTTCTTTTTTAAAAATCCGGGACAGATAATCCGTATTCAAAAAGACAAGCTCCCCAAGCTCCTCCCGGTGAATCTCCTCCCGGTAATGTGCATCGATATAAGCGCATACCTGACTCGTAACCGAATCTGATTTGTTGATGTACTGTCTGTACTGAACTGCTTTCCGAACCAGTACCCCGGCATATTCCATCATCTCTTCTCTGCCATAAAGGGAATTCCGATGCAGGTTTTCCATGTCCGCATCTGCAAACAGCGCGTACGCCTTGATCTCCCGTTCCGAAAGCCATGCATACACCACCTGGGTCAGATCGGTACGGAGCGCTACCAGAAATTCTCTGGTAATCATTCTTTCCCGTTCCGTCCGGTCAAGGTATTTCTGCAGCCGCTCCAGCAGCTCCTCCGGTTTTTCCTCCGAAAGCAGAGCTTTCCACACATCCAGCTCCCTATTTTCGTAGCTGGTCTGCGGAGCCCGAAACTCGTTCAGAAACAGCACCTCGTTCCGCACGGAAAGGCTTCCCTCCCGCATTTTCTGAAGATTCCGGCTCTGCTTTTGCATCCCCAGCACAGATTCCCACTGCCCGGCACCGCACCACAGCTCCGAGTAGATTTTTTCATTCATCCACGCAACAAACTGCCGCAGAATTTCACCGTCCCGCCCGCCGTCCTGCGGGAATGCTTTTTCCCTTGACTGTGTAACAATCCAGTAGATGCCCGGTTCCTGGTAAAAAACAGTATCTACCGCAATATCCGTTTCCTCATACAGTTCCGACAGCACATTTTCGATCACAAATTCCATGGTCGCGGTATCCCACATTTCCCGCTTATTGCTCTTTATTTCCGGCATCAGACAAATCAGCCGGAAATAGTGTCCCGGTCCGTATGGAAGCTGGCGCTGTGCTGCCGTTTCGCAGAACTTTTCCTCGGAGAAGCCGTTTTTCAGCACATTTTTCCAGATATCCTGCTGCAGAATTTTTCTGTTCTGGTTCCACTTGATGCTTTCCTGCCTGAGATCCTGTATTTTCTTTTCTTTCGCAACGGATTCCGCCGCACGCTGTACGGCCTCCTTCAGCTTGTCAAAATCGATGGGCTTCAGCAGATAATCGACACTGTTCAGCTGAATCGCTCTTCTGGCATAGTCAAACTCCGCATAGCTTGTCAGGAATATGACCTGGACCTTCAGCTCCTCTTTTCTGACCCACTCCACAAAGTCGAATCCCGTTCCGCCCGGCATCACGATATCGCTGATCACGATATCAATGTCCACCATTCCCATGATGTTCTTCGCCTGCTGTACGGAAAACGCGGTATACACCTCGTTCACCCCGGTCTCTGTAAGATCGAGGTTTCTTTTGATACTTTCAATCACGTACTCTTCATCATCCACGAGCAATAGTTTCATGTTCTTCTCCCCCTGTCTTGTATGGAATATGGATATCTACAATTGCTCCGCCGAGCGGGCTGTTATCGAAATGAATCTCTCCTGTATCACCATAATAATAACGGAATCGTTTCAGGCAGTTTTCAATCCCGATATGCTTTCCATGCTCGGAAATATCTTCCCCTGCTTTCAGCCTTTGCAGCGTCTCCTCCGGGAAGCCGTTTCCGGTGTCCGAAATATAAATGTTGACATACTTTTCTTCGCCGCGGTCCTCCGGGTAAACCGTCACGGAAATCAGCGGAACCGTCTCCAGCGTCAGGGCATGTTTTGCCGCATTCTCTACAAACACCTGAATCAGAAACGGGAAGATTACCGCGTCTTTCACTTCTTCATGGACTTCAAAATAATAGGTGAATTTTTCCGGATAGCGCAGCAGCAGAATTTTGAGGTAATTTTCGCAGTGGTTCGTCTCCGCCGTCACCGGCACCATCTCGCTTGTATTGCGGAAAATATAGGCGAGATAATCGGACGTAATACGGCTCATCGACTTTGCATGGTCGTACTGTCCGAAGTCAATCATGCTGTAAATAAAGTTCAGACAGTTCATGTAAAAATGCGGACGAATCTGGATTTTGAGGTAATCCATCTCGATTTTCTGTTTTTCCAGCTCCTGCTCATACAGCGTGATCTTCAGACGTCGGATCTGATGAATCATGTTTCGGAATTTATCGTCAATCTGCTCCAGCTCTACCAGATTTCCTTCCGACATCTGATAGGTGAGATCCCCATTGTCATATTTTTGAAGATTTTCCGTAAACATAGCGACCGGCTTCAAGATTTTTGTTTTCAGATGGAACAGCAGCACGGAACCGGCAATCACCATCAGAAATGCAACGCCGAGAAGAGCAAACACACTTCCCGTCATCAGATTCAAAACACCGGTCCAGGAGATTTTAATCCGTATTTCAAACGGCGCCTGCGAAAGTTCCTGCCGGAAGGTGTAATTGTCGGTATTAATTTTCGAATTGTCCGTTACAATTCCTTTTTCCGTCAGTGTTCCGATGCTTTTCCCGTTCTGGTCAACGAGACTGACATAGCCGCTCTTTCCAAGAGACAGTTCAGAGAACGGTTCCAGAATTGTCTTCAGATTGACGTAGCAGCCGAGTCCAATGCCCTGACTCTGCGCTACCTTGAGCATATAAACATCGTCTCCCTGGCACATCACGGTCCATTTTTTCTTAACTGCATACGTCTGCTGCGACAGGCTTTTGATCCTACGCTTCAGCGCTTCCTGCAAATAGGGATCAACGGCGTAAAGCCCGTCGGAGGAAATGCTCAGCTGATATAAGCTGTCATCCTTCTGCGTATAGAGAAAAACATTGTAATCCGTTCCAAAATCCCACGCTGCAGATACATAATTCCTTCGCAGCTGCGTAATGACATATTCCTCATACTGATCCTTCTCCATCAGATCCATATATTTCCAGAACGCAGAATCCGGGTTGGAGCTGTCCATTACAGTCGAGAACAGGTTTCGGCTGATTCGAAAAAAACGGTTATCCAGCTCATCCGTATACAGCTTTGAAATCTCTTCCAGCTGCTCATATACCTGCTGCTGCGTCCGGTTCAGAATAATCATGCTCCCAGCCAGAAAAAGCAGCAGCATACTCAGCAGGCAGATCAAAAGATAACGCCCCTGCTGCGCCAGTGTTGTTTTTTTCGTCTGTTTTGAAATACGCATGATATTTCCTCCTTTTTTCTGTTCCGGTACGCTCGAAATTTTTCCGTGTTTGATTTTACGAACTGATCTTTTTTTCTGAATATAATACAGCAGAAAAACAGTACACCTCATGTTTCCATGAGTCTGTACTGTTTTTCTGATTTATGTCGGAAACACCGAAATGTTTCTCTTTTTTATTCCTGCATGGAAAATCATCCCTTTACCGCGCCAAGTGTGATACCTTCTGCGAAGTATTTCTGAAGGAACGGATAGATGATAAACAGCGGCAGCATGGCGATAAATGCGATTGCCATACGGATGGAAGTTGTCGGCAGCTTTGCCACCTCCGCGCCGATATTTCCGATTACTTTTCCGCTTGACAGATACTGAATATCGGTGATCATCTGATTCAGCAGGTTCTGGATACTGTAAAGCTTCTGACCGTCATTTCCTGATAAATAGTATAAACCATTTGTCCAGTCATTCCAATAGCCAAGTGCGGAAAACAGTCCCATGGTTACCAGAATCGGTTTTCCAAGCGGCAGTGTGATGCTGGTGAAAATCTTCATGTGTCCTGCGCCATCGATTTTGGCCGCCTCGAACAGCGCGTCCGGGATACTGGTGTTAAAGTAGCTTCGGATCATCAGCACGTTGTTTGCGCTTAACAGGAAGCCCGGAACAATCAATGCCCAGATCGTGTTTTTGATGTGAAGATAATTTACATACATCAAGTAGGTCGGCACCAGTCCGCCGTTGAACAGCATCGTAAAGAATACGAAAAAGGTAATTGCTCTGCGGTACGGCAGTTTTTTAACAGAAAGCGGATACGCCAGAAGAGAGGACATCGCAATATTTGCAGCCGTACCAACGATCGTTACAAAAATGGTGATTCCGTATGCTCTCAGAATTTTCTCGCCCTGGCGGATGATATAGGAGTAAGCATAGAAGCTGAATTTCTCCGGGAAGAACGAATATCCGTTGCGGATCAGTGTGTTTTCATCGGTCAGTGAGGAAATAAATACGAGTACAAACGGCAGTACAATGGATAAGGTAATCAGAATGAGTACTACATTAATCCAGAACTGGAAACGTTTTGCTTTTTTTGAATTTGTCATACTTCCATCCTCCTAGAATAATGCCTGGTCTTTGTCTACTTTGCGGACAATCCAGTTGCTCAACATTACGACACAGAAGCCTACCAGAGACTGGTATACACCGGCTGCTGATGACATACTGATATTTCCCTGTTCAATCAGGGCACGGTATACGTAGGTATCGATAACGTTTGTGGTCGGGAACAGAACACCGGAGTTCATTGGTACCTGATAGAACAGACCGAAATCGGAATAGAAAATTCTTCCGATGCTGAGAAGCAGCAGGGTAATGATGGTCGGAACGAGGCTCGGCAGTGTGATTTTTGTGATCTCCTGCCATTTGCTTGCGCCGTCCAGTCTGGCAGCCTCATAGAAGGAAGGATCAATACCGATCAGCGATGCGATATAAATCAGGCATCCGTATCCTACGCCCTTCCAGCAGTTCGCGATGATCAGGATCGCCGGCCAGTATTTCGGTTTCTGGTACCACTGGATCGGGTCAATATGGAAGAACGGAAGGATCGAATTGTTGACAAGACCATTTTCCGCACTCAGAAGCGCATATACGATGTAGCTTAAGATAACCATGGACATCAGGAACGGAAGAAGAATTGCACTCTGGTACACTTTTTTGAGCTTTGTGTTTCTTACCTCCGTAATCAGAATCGCAATGGCAATTCCGACTACCATGTTTACAAGAATAAATGCGACGTTATACAGCAGCGTGTTTCTTGTAATGATCCATGCATCCTTCGAGGAAAACAGGAACTTAAAGTTGTCGAGTCCTGCCCATGGGCTTGCCCAGATACCTTTTGCAAAGTTCAGTTTTTTAAACGCAATCACCATACCTGCCATCGGGATATAGTTGTTGATCAGCAGATACAGAAGTGCCGGAAGCATCATCAGATAAAGCGGCCAATATTCCTTCAGCACGTTTTTCTTTTTCTCTTTTTTAACCTCTGCTTTTTTCATAAAGCGTGTCTCCTTTTATGAGGGCTGTTTTTTCAGGTTCTTTCACAGAGAAAGCTCCACATCTTTTCGGGTAAGAGTGGAGCCTTCGGTTACTGTATCACACCGGATTTTCTTTTGCCCCGGTCGTGTTCTTTTTCCAAATTATGGTGCTTATTTCGCTGCAAGAAATGCATCCAGCTGCTCCTGCTTTGCAGCAATGACATCATTGATTCCCGCATCATCCAGTGCCTCCAGGAACTGTGGAAGCAGTTCTTCCGGATCTCCAGAACCGCTGTAAAGTGCTCCGCTGTACTGTTTTACAACGTTGGACAGAGCCGATACCTGATTGGTATATTCGCTGTTATCAAAGATAAATCCAAGTGCTTTCGACTCGATACCGGAATCATTAAACTCCTGCATTTTGTCCCAGAGCTGCGGGTCAGATCCGTTCCATTTGTATGCGATAAACTGGTTCGGAAGCTCCCATCCACAGTTAAAGCTGTAGCCTACGTTGTCTGCTGTTACGCCATCCGGGTAGTTGATGATTCCGTTTTCTTCATCTTCTACTACGTAGTCGGTTCCCTCTTCGCCCCAGTTCAGAAGGTTCATGACCTCCGGGCTGCCATAGATATAATCCAGAACCTGCATTGCTTTTTCCGGATTTTCGGAGTTCTGTGCTACAGAGAAGATAATTCCGCTGTAGGAGGAAGAGTTGATTATCGGTGCATCATAGAACGGTACGATTTCAAAATCATATCCGGTAGAACTCTGGAACTCAACCGGAGTACCTGGATGATAGGCGAAGAACAGGGAGAACAGGTTTCCTGCTTTGCATACGGTTCTCCAGTTTTCTGTGTTTGTTCCGGCATCCTTGCTGATATAGCCTTTCTGATACCAGTCATACAGCATCGTTGCGGTATCTTTGAACCAGTCGGTCGCAAAGAAGTTCTCTACGGTTGTGCTGTTGGTCTGATCCATCAGAACGCCCGTGTTGGCATCGCCAAGTGCATCACCACGGAACAGACGGGTCAGTGGGGTATCACCTTCGTTGATGGAATACAGCATTGTCATGTCAGGCTCGCCTGCCTGTACGGTCTCAAATACTTTCTCCATATCCTTCGGCTCTTTGATTTCATCGGTATTGATGTTATATTTCTCTACCAGGTCTTTTCTCATGAAAATAGCCGGAATGCTACCTCGCTCGATCTGACCTGGAACGCCATAGACAAATCCGCCAACCTGATTGGTTTTTGCAATATCCTCGCCATAGATATCTTTCAGGTTTGTGCCGTATTTGTCAATCAGTTCAGACATATCCATGATCTGGCCGGAATGCATATACTGTACAGCTGTTGTTGCATTTGTGTACAGAAGATCGATTTTCTCATCGCCGGAAAGCATCAGCTGTAACTGCTGTGTTGCGCTTGCCCACGGAAGAACAACGATATCGAGCTTTGCGTTCAGCTCCGGCTCCAGAATCTCGTTGATTTTTTCTTCGATTCTCTCTTCATCCTGCTGCTGGCTGCCCTGCAGTACCATAGTTACAGTGTACGGCTCGCCTTTTTCCTCTGTCTTTGCTGTGCTTCCGGAAGCTGCGGAGGAACCGGAATCAGAACTGGATCCTGTGCTTCCGCATGCTGCCATGGAAAATGCCATGGTTGCTGCAAGAATGCCTGCTAACACTTTTTTCTTCATACTTTTTCTCCTTTTCACGTATCGTGTTATGTGACCTTTGATGGTTGTATTATAGCAGGCTTTTAACTTGCAACTCTATAACTGATTTGACTTTGAAGTATCACTCTTCCGACCTTTGTGTCTTTTTTGTGTCTTTTTTCTGTCATTCCCATCCAACGAAAAAAATGGCTCCTCCTCCATCTGTTTTATGAAGGAAAAGCCATTTTCTGTCAAAAATCTTCCACCATCTTTGCCCCTTCTGCCCCATCGAGTTCGGTCACGGTTCCATTCATGACACGGTAGACTCTCTGGCAGAGGCTGAGGACACTCGGACGGTGCGTCGTAACGATACAGGTTTTGTTGGGACGCTGACGGATGATGTTTCGGAGGACGTTTCGTTCCGTCGTGACATCCAGTGCCGAGGTGGCTTCATCGAGAAGCAGCACCGGAGCATCACGGAGAACGGCGCGGGCGATAGCAAGCCGCTGGGACTGACCTTCGGAGAAACCGCGGCCACGTTCCCCGACGCGGCTGTTGATGGTGTCCGGCAGATGCTGAACAAAATCCCAGGCGCAGGAGATTTTGAGCGCTTCAATGATCTCCTCGTCGGTCGCATCCTCTTTTACCATGCGCATATTTTCGGCGATTGTGCCGGAAAGGATCGTATTTCCCTGTGGAACATAGGCGAAGAGATGACGCGTTTCGGCGTTCATGGGAACCGTTTTTCCGTTTGAGGCAATGATCACGGTTTCCCCCTCCTGCGGGCGGATAAGGCCGAGAATCAGGCGAATCATCGTTGTTTTTCCCTCGCCGGACGGGCCAACCAACGCTACAATCTCGCCGGGGGCGGCCTGAAACTCCGATTTGGTAATTACTTTGTTTCCTTCTATATAGGAAAATTCTACCCCATGCATCTGTACCCGGAAGCCATCCTTGGCCAGCGGATCAAGCGCGGCGCTATCCGGGATATGGACCTCTTTTGGCAGCTCTACGAGCTCACGGATCCGGTGCGCCGAGACGGAGCTGTTGAGGAAGGACGGAATAATTGAAATCACGTTTCCAAACGCGCCGGAAAGGTTACTCCGCTGCTGCAGGAACAGCGTCATGGTTCCATAGGTAATGTCGTGCGTCCACAGACGGAACAGGCAGTATCCGAACGCCGTAAACTCCACCGCACTCCCGAGAATAGACATTACGATATTGGTTTTAATCGTAAACAGATTATATTTCAGGCTGATGTCTTTGAAAAGTCCCTGCCACCAGCGCATCTTTTTGCTGTAATACGGTGCGATGCCAAACGACTTGATCGTATCGAAATTGTAGAATGCTTCTACCTCAAAGCTCATCAGGTTGCTGCTCATCTCGCGCACTTTTTTGCTGTATTCCCGCTGACGGCGGATCATAAAACGGGACATCAGAAGCAGAAACGGTGCGCTTAAAAAAGCAATCAGTGCCATAACCCAGTCATAATGCAGGATTACGAAAAAGGTGGCAATAAACCGATACACGGCAATGATAATCGTCGGGAGCCAGCTGATTGCGTTGCCGCTGACCGTTCCAATGTCGCCGTTGAAACGGTTGAGTACGTCACCGTTTGCGTATTTGCTGATTTCCAGCCAGTCCGCATCAACGATTTTGTCAAAAATATCCGCCTGGATGTCGTTGTTGATGGCGATGCCAAGCTTCGTTGAAATGCGGTTGATGACACTCTCAAACCCAAGGCTGAACACGGTGCTTCCGATCATGATGCAAAGCAGCAGCGGGAGCTTCTGTATCTGGTATCCGGTGATGATATCGATCAGGTATTTTCCTGCCACGCTGCTGACAAGGCCAAGAGAAGTGCTTAAGATGCCGAGAATCGTGTAAAAAACGATCGCACCTTTATAGCGCGCACTGTAGCCAAAAATCCATTTCCAGTCATCGATGATTTCCGAGAACGTTCCGTTTTTCCATCGCTCCGACAGGATGCGGATAGACTCAAAGGGAGCGTCTTTACTTTTCTCTTTGGATTCTTCCTGCATGCGCGCCTCCTCTCTTTTTCCCGTCTGCGGTGCGGATCATATCGTATTTCTTCAACAATTCGACACGTCCCGCACCCACTTCAATGCTCAATTTCTGTCCTTTTTCTCCCTGCCCCAGCCATTTCAGGATTCGCTCCACGTATGCAGCCGGGAGCAAAAACGGATACCTCGCCGCATAGGGATACTTGTTTTTCATATAGGAAGCTTCCGGAACCAGCGATTTCCCCGGCTGTGTGCTTTTCCATTCCGGTTTCTGCCGCATACAGGGTAATGTTTGCACTGTGGATCCGTCCCGCGCTCGATTTTCCGAACGAACCGGCATCGAGAATATCGATCAGAAGCGCTTCGGAATCCGAGTGAAGCTTCTTTGCGGCACGGACTGCCCCACTTGCTTCATAGGAAAAGCCCAGATACCGCTCGCCGATATCCAGCAGATTGATACAGAAGCACGTCATATGATACTCTTCGCACAGCTGCCAGAACATTTCCCAGTCTATTTTTCTTCCATATATACGAATCATCTGTACCATATCACAGATCTGACGGATCCCGACGCCGCCGTGAAGAAAGTGCTTGAAGCTGTGACAGAGAAGATAGAAAAGATGATGCGTTTCTTCTAAGGTAAAGATACTCTGACCCTGCACTTCCACCCTGGATGGATGCGCAAAAACATCGGAAAATGCACGGTTCAGATAACCATAGGCAGAGGATTCTGTGCTGAACAGCCTGGTATGTATTTCATAGAAGACCCCTGTTTTCGGATGAATGTAGCCCATCTCTTCCGGGGCATCACCGTCTTTGGCACCATTTGGCATTGCGGTTTCTTTGTCCCGCACAAAGCCCTTCCTCATAAAACAGGCATCTACTGTTGCAAAATCCTTTGCCGAAATCAGAAGATCCTCATCCCCGGACGGGCGCAGATCCGGCTTCGGATAGAGACTTCTGCACACAATTCCTTTCATCACCAGCGGCTGCACGCCCAGATGCTCCAGCTCCTTTTCATCGGAAAGAAACAGCGCTGTACGCGAAACCTGCTGCAAAACACTCTGCATTGCCTGCGTTTTTACCTGTCTGCGAAGCTCGTCCGGAAGTTCTGCAAATTCCGGTGTTTTTCCCACAACATCGTAGACCGCTGACAGCAGCGAATGCTGTGCCGCGAGGACAAACAGATGATTCCATTGTTTTTCTGTCAGCCCCTGAATTTCCGCCGGCGATGCTTTTTCTTCTGTCAAAAACGCACGAATCACCGCAAGGAATGCGGTTTCTGTTTCTGTAATCATCTTCTTTTCCTTTCATTTTCTCTGCACGCATCATTTTTCTTTTTATCCACACCGAATAACCGGGCATATCCATGCATCAGAATCGGGCGAAGCGGGATAATGCGAATCCAGACCTGTGCAAAAAACTCCCACCAGAACGTTCCCGGTACAAGTATTTTTCCTTTTCGCTCCACTTTTGTCACCCGTGCAAAGATCTGCTTCCGTTGCACATGATGCTCGATTTCCGTCTGTGCATCCCCGATTATGTCATAACCGTCTGCATGAACGCGGCAGATCCGATGCACGACAAACTGTCCGCCCGGCCGCTCATAAAATACGATATCACCTCTCCGAAGTTCCCGCTCCGGCGCTCGGAAGAAAATACTGTCGCGTCCATGAATCAGAAACGGCGCCATGCTGCTCCCGGAAATCACCATACGCACTTCTCTGCCCTGCTCTACAAGTTCTTTCAGCATTCCGACATAGGCACGTGTATCCATCATTTTCATGCATGTTTCTCCCTTTTCTGAATCATGTTTTTGTGCAGTGCAGCTGCATATGTTTCACTTTCGAACGAACCGGCCCCGATCTCCTGCTCCAGCGTTTTCACCGCATCTTCTGAAATGTC
>ERZ773110.2649-NODE-2649-length-11399-cov-2.737923_pt1 | contig 11399 bp, 9 predicted proteins | sample MGYA00580568_ERZ773110 | MGnify/ENA primary metagenome ERZ773110 (study PRJEB29015, sample SAMEA2737870) | human gut metagenome | biome: human gut; feature: human-associated habitat; material: faeces | place: China | collected 2012 ... | reverse complement strand
AATACTCAATACTCGCAAGGTGCGATACTTCAAACAACAGGAATATTCCCGATGCCTTGAATATAAAACCATGAGTCACACGAATGCTGGTGCTCCGGTGAGAGTGGATACTCTACTTTGTTTTCAACAACTATTAAACTATACCACTTCAGAAAATTTCTGTCAAGTACTTTTTAAAGTTTAAGAATGTCTTAGCAGGGGATATTCTTAAACTTTCTATCCTGATATTAATTATTCCTGTGGAAGAATGTATTTACTGATCAGTTCATCTAAGGATACTGCCTGAGCAGAAAGCTCTTCACTGGTAGCAGAGGACTCCTGTGCGGTTGCGGAGTTTGCCTGAACAACCTCCGAAATCTGGTTGACACCCTGTTCTGCCTGATCCATGGCAGTTGCCTGATCTCTGGATACCTGGCTGATATTTCTGGAAGACTCTGCAATCTTGCCGATTCCTTCTACAACCGTTTCAATGGATGCTGCAGCTTTGTCTGCCGCCTTGTTTCCTTCTGCGATCTCCTCTAAGGATCCTTCGATCAGTTCTCTGGTATCTACTGCAGATTTTGTACTCTGCTCTGCTAACTGACGGATCTGGTCAGCAACAACCGCGAATCCTCTTCCTGCCTCTCCTGCTCTTGCTGCCTCAATGGAAGCATTTAAGGAAAGCAGGTTTGTCTGGGATGCGATATCCTCAATCTCAGAAATGATGTTCTCGATATTTTTGGATGTCTCGTTGATGCGTGTCATTGCATCTACCATTGCTGTCATCTGCGCACGGCTGTTGTCCGCTTCGTCTGCATACTGTCTTGCCTGTACATAGGACTCATGTGCCTGATCTGCTGCTTTTTCAATGTTCTCTGTGATGCTTGTGATCGTAGCCTGTAACTCTTCTACTGCACCTGCCTGCTCAGTAGCACCCTCTGCAAGACTCTGTGATGCCTCTGCAAGGTTTGTAGATCCTGCAGATACCTGGCTGGATGCATCTTCAATAGAACGTAATGTAACGATCATCTGATTCTTCATATCACGCATGGCAAGAAGTAATTTTTCAAATTCACCCTGATATACTTCCGGACAGTCTGATTTGATATCAAAGTTACCGCTTGCCATATCAGCAAGATGTTTGCCACAGTCAGCGATAACTATATTTAATGTTTCTTTCATCTCATTTGCTGTCTGGATTATGTCAGCCACCTCATCATGCGTATCTACTATCGGGAATGGATCTGTGAGGTTACCTTTTGCAAATGTTGTAAAACGGTCGCTTAACGCACCAAGAGGTACTGCGATTCCTTTTGCAATGGAACTTCCCATTCTCATTGCCTGTGCAAATGCAGATACAATACTTGCAACAATCACAATAAGGAAAATAATACTAATGGCAGAAAGTCTTGCCGCAAGGGAGTCTCCTTCGTTTACGTTTGCATCCAGCAAGTCCGCTGTAAGGCTGTAAACCTGCTCATACAATGGTGAAACTTCATCTATCATCATCTGTTGTGCCTGAAGATCTGCATCTTCATCTGTTGATTTACCAAGATCAATTGCTTTCTGCTCTGCTTCCCAGTACTGGTTCACAAGTGCTGTAGCCTCATCATAAAGTTCCTTTTCATCCTTTGTCACACATGTTTCTGCTACCGTTGCCCAGTAATCTTCAAATTTTTGTTTTTTCTCATCATGCGTTGCTAACAACTGGCTCGTCAGATTTTCATCATCATAACCAAGCACACCGCGCGCTGCCGATCTCGCATCTGCAAAAACGATCATTGCCTTTCCGATATCACCCTGCGAAAAACCATAATTAGTAAGCGCATTTTTATACTGCGTAGATATAATAAGCATCATAATTGCTCCAATAACACCTGCAATGGATGCAAGCAGTGCAACGACTGTGAAACATTTTTTCAGCCGTTCCTGAATTTTTAGATTCTTATACATAACCTTTTCCTCCTGTTTGTACGCTTTATTTACTATGTCTGTCAGGTATTGTCATCGATAAGCTGCTTTATCCCCTGCTGCTCGGACTGTGGCATCAGTTTTGACACCTCAAACATCACGATCAGCTGCTTATCATAGGATGCCACATCATTAAAGCAGCTCTGATTGGCATTCATGATCGTCGGCATCGGAATCACCTGTTTTTCATTTACATCAATGATCTCACGGACACTCTCTACTTCAAGACCAATCTTCATGCCATTCATACTTGCCACAATAACATTTTTTATATCCTGTTTTGGATATCCGAAATAGTCAGCAAGATTACATATCGGAACGATATCACCATGCAGATTCACGATTCCTTCGATATGCGCAGGTGCATTTGGAACACCTACCACACTCATTCTGGTTTCAATCGACTCGACATCATCCACTGGTATTCCAAAACGGACATTATTGAGCATAAACGTCAGTAATTGCATTCTCTCACCTTCTTTGCTGTATTTTTGCCTATAAAAAACCATCTTGTGGTTATTGTACCATTTTAGTAAAATATGTAAACTATTTTTTTATACTTTTTTTAATTTTTTGACAAATATATTTCATTCATGCTACGATAACACCATCTGCTGACTGTTTTTACAGTCACCTATTAATAATATGAAAGGACTTACAGACTATGGATAATAGAATTGTTGACCTGCATGTACATTCCACAGAATCAGATGGAACCTTTACCCCCACTGAGGTGATCGCAGAAGCCAAAAAAGCCGGTCTTTCCGCTATCGCCCTGACTGACCATGATACCGCCACAGGTATAAGAAAAGCTATGGGTGCCGCAAAGGAAGCCGGTATCGAGCTGATCCCGGGCATTGAGCTTTCCACTGCTTACACGTTTCCGGGAAAAAAACAGGAAAAGGAAATCCACATCGTCGGTCTCTACATTAACCCGGATGACCCGGAACTCTTAAAAATGACTGCTGAATTCCGCGAATGCCGGGATAAACGCAATGAAAAAATGATCGCTGCCCTGCAGGAAGAAGGATTTCCAATTACTATGGAAGCCCTTCTGGCAGAGAATACGGACAGTGTCATTACGCGTGCAAACATCGCACGTTTCCTTTATGAACATGGATGGATCAAATCCGTTTCCGAAGCCTTCGACAAATACATCGGCGATGGCTGCCGCTGCTATGTCGGACGTTTTAAAGTATCTCCCATGGAAGCCGTTTCCCTTATCAAAAGAACCGGAGGGATTGCCATCCTTGCACACCCGCTGCTTTATCATCTGGGTGTAGAACAGCTGCAGTTGCTGATTGACGACTTAAAAGCTGTGGGACTTGATGGCATCGAGGCAATCTACTCTACCTATACCACCGGGGAAGAACAGCTTGTCAAACGCATTGCAAAAGAAAACAAACTGCTCATCAGCGGCGGTTCTGATTTCCATGGTGAAAACAAACCTGCCATAAAGCTTGGAACCGGACGTGGGCATCTTTATATTCCATATTCTGTCCTGACCGATATCAAAGCGCGCGCCGGGAAGTAACACCATTTCATGGATTGTAAAAAACGTCTGTCCTATAAAATAAATTTCTCGATCACCTCGGCAATGGCGTCATGATTATTGTCATTTACTGTGACATAATCCGCTGCCGCCTTTGCTTTTTCGGTGGCATTCTTCACTGCGACCCCGATACAGGCCGTCTTTATCATCGGCACATCATTATCCTCATCCCCGACTGCAACCGTCGCATCCATCGGCATATTAAGGATCTTTGTCAGTTCTAAAATACCAGTTGCCTTGCTCGTATTTTTCGGACTGTACTCTAAATACTGACTGCTGGAAAAAAAGCTGTTACATTTTCCCTTTTCCCAGTTCAGATTTTTCTTTTGAAAACGCTCTAACTTGTCTCTCTGATCTAATGAGATCAGCATAACCTTCTGTGGTTCTTCCTCTAAAGCATCCAGGATATTTGGTGATATCTTATAAGAAATACGCGCCTGTTTCACATAGTAATCCAGTTCTTTCGTATGCTTTGTGGTAATAAGATCCGTGCTGTTATATGTCTGCACATACAGGCCCGCACGTTTTGCCTTATCAAAAAGTTCCTGCACAATCTCAATCGGCAGCGAACGCTTTAACAGTACACGGTCTGCTGCGCAGTCATAAAGTACTGCGCCATTAAATGCGATCATATAGCAGCCCGGGGTGTTTAACCCCAGTTCTCTTGCAACTTCTCTTGCTGTTTCAACCGGTCTTCCGCTTGCAAGTGCTATGTAATGCCCCGCCTCTAACATTCTGTGGATAGCCTCACGGTTTTTTTGCGTGATGCTTTTATCATCACACAATAATGTGGCATCCAGATCCACACATAAAATTTTGTGATTCATAAACCTCTCCCCTTCTTATCGGTAAAATACTGCTATTCTGCAGGTTCCGCCGGAATAAATACCCGTTCCCGGTACACATGATCCTGTTTCGGAACTGCTGCAACCGCTTCCTCACAGAACTGCATCTGTGAATTGACTAAAACTTTTCCTCTTTTATCAATTTTCTCATAATTTCCATCTGATTTCAAGAGATGAGCCTTTGTATTATCAGATAATTCAACTTCGAGAATGTGTTTTGCAGATTTTTTTGCCTCATCATCCAGAACAGGGAACAATATTTCAACACGGCGGTCCAAGTTACGCGGCATCCAGTCCGCACTTCCCATATACACCTCGTCTGCCCCGTTATTCTCAAACCAGAAAATTCTGCTGTGCTCTAAAAAATTTCCGACAATCGAGCGCACTTCTATATTTTCACTCACACCCTTGATGCCAACTTTTAAGCAACAGATCCCACGCACGATCAGCTGAATTTTTACCCCTGCTGCCGATGCCTCATAAAGTGCCGCAATGATCCCCGGGTCACAGAGCGAATTCATTTTCGCGACAATGCGTGCCGGCTGTCCGCATTTCGCATGTGCTGTCTCTCTGCCGATCAGTTTCATAAATTTATTACGAAGCCAGATCGGTGCCAGGGAAAGTTCATTCCAGGAAAGCGGCTCGGAATAACCGGACAGCATGTTAAATACCGCTGTCGCATCTTCGCCGATCGCCTCGTTACAGGTAAAAATTCCACAGTCAGTATATAATTTTGCCGTCGAATCGTTATAGTTTCCGGTTCCAAGATGAACATATCTGCGGATACCGTCCTCCTCCCTGCGGACAACAAGCGCAATCTTACTGTGCGTTTTCAGACCCACCAGTCCATAGATAACATGGCAGCCTGCCTGCTCAAGTTTTTTTGCCCAGACGATGTTATTCTCCTCATCAAAACGTGCTTTTAACTCCACTAAAACCGATACCTGTTTACCATTTTCCGCTGCCTGTGCCAAAGATGCAATGATCGGCGAATTGCCGCTGACACGGTAAAGTGTCTGTTTGATTGCAAGGACATCCGGGTCCGATGCAGCCTGACGGATAAAATCAACGACCGGATCAAAGGTCTGATAAGGATGATGTAAGAAGATATCGCCCTTCCGGATCAATTCAAAGATATTTTCTCCCGGTTCGATCTTTGGATTTTTCTGCGGCGTATACGGTTTATAGCGCAGATGATCACAGCCGGGAAGTCCATACATTTTCATCAGAAATGTCAGATCGATCGGCCCCTGGATACAGAAGATATCTTCTTCTGCAACTTTCAGTTCATCCTTTAAGAAACGCAGCAGGCGTTTGTCAATCCCACTCTCCACCTCAAGACGGATCACTTCTCCCCACTGTCTCATTTTTAACTGTTTCTGTATCTCTTTTAACAGATCCTCAGCCTCGTCCTCATCGATCGTCAGATCGGCATTCCGCATGATACGGTACGGATAAGCACAGAGCACTTCATAATTTAAGAACAGTTTGTCAATATTTTTCTCGATGATCTGCTCTAACAGAATAAAACATTTTGCATTTTCTTCCTCTGACGGGATCTGTACCAGTCTCGGAAGGACCCCCGGAACCTGTACCGTTGCAAAATCCAGTTCCTGTTTTTCGCTCTTTGTATTCTTTTTAGAAAGAAGTGCCGCAATATTTAACGTCTTATTGCGGATCAGCGGAAACGGACGCGATGCATCTACCGCCATCGGTGTCAGTACCGGATAGACATTTTCCTCAAAATAACGGTCCACAAACTTTTTCTGTTCCTCAGTCAGATCTTCAAACGCATCTATAATATGGATCTGTTCTTTCTTAAGTAACGGAAGCAGCGACCTGTTATAAGTGTTGTACTGCAGATCTACCATCTCCCTTGTTTTTTCGTTGATGGCAGCAAGCTGTTCTGAAGCCGTCATTCCGGCAATGTCTTTCTTCTTATAGTTAGCATGTACCATATCTTTTAAGGAAGCAACACGCACCATGTAAAATTCATCCAGATTTGAGGAAGTGATACTGACAAATTTCAGGCGTTCCAAAAGCGGGATACTCTTATCGCGTGCTTCATTTAATACGCGGTTATCAAATTTTAACCAGCTTAATTCTCTGTTTTCGTAATACTGTGGATTTTTAAAATCTTTTTCTTTTTCCATAGTGTCCTCCATTTAATACACACGTTTCTCCTTTACCACCGGTTTTATGCTGAATATGTTTTCAAAGTAAGAAACCTTCGCATCAAACAGTGCTTTTTCCAGTGCGATATCATCATCTGTCTCGATTGTGATCACCAGTTCTTTTCCTTTTACTGCTGCACGCACATTTTTGAATTTCTGCTTATGGCTGCGGTCCATCGCATTGGATACGCGTAAAATTGCAGAAAGTTTTGCAATGACAACATAACTCTCACGGCTGATATCACTCTCAAAATCTTCATAGGCCGGCAGCGGATAGGTATTGTATAAAACCGTATACGCCACGATCTCACGTTCCATATGTGTAAGACCGATGATTTCCGACGCCATAATAATGTCATAGGAACACAGCGGTCCGTTTGCAAGACTGATATACTTTCCGCAGTCATGCAGGATTGCTGCCACCTGAAGTAAAAGCCGCTCCCTCTTTCCCAGTCCATGGATTTTTTTCATTGTGTCAAAAATCAGCGTTGCCATCTGTGTCAGTGCATCAATATGCGGTGAGTAGCTCATATAGCGGGCGGACAGATTCCTTGCAGCCGAGATGACATCTGCATCAAAATCATGGACCGGTTTGCATAGCTTATGCTTCTGTGCATAATCATATGCAATACCATCGCTCACAATGACACCCGGTGCCCAGATTTTTTCGGCTTTCATTTTGCGCGCCATGCATTTAAAAATGATCATGTACGGAATGATCAGGGAATCATTTTCATTTGATAAATTTAATTCTTCCGAAATCTGTTCCACAGTTTTTTTGTCAAGATCATCCAGAAATGCCAGAAAATCATTGGTTTCCATCAGATTTTCATGTTTCTTCCCGGTGACTTTTCCGGCAACCTCCATGATATAATCTCCGATTATGATCAGATTCTTCACTTTTACCTGTTCCGTGAACATTGCCATAAACACATTTAACTCTTTTTCTACCAGTTCTTCAATCTGCAGCTCATACTGCTCTAAGCTGCAGCTTTTTTTTGCAAGCTGTTCCTGCATGCGTATGGTGCCAAGTCCAAGATGCTGTGTCGTAATGACTTTGCCCTTTGAAAAGATTGTGATCTGCATGCCGCCGCCACCGACATCCACGACTGCTGCCCCCGTTTTGATCAGTTCCTCAAACTCACTTCGCATCGCAACCGATTTGTAGCTGATAAAGCGGTGTTCCGAGTTGCTTAAAACATGTACCGTCAGTCCGGTACGGATGCGGATCTGGTCTAAGATGAACAATTCATTGCTCACATCGCGGAGTGCTGCAGCCGCATATGCCTCGTAGCCATCCACCTGATACTCTTTCATGATCTTCGTGAACTGCTCTAACGTGTCACAGAGTGCTTCCACCAGCTCATATCCGATCACACCGCGTGAATACGCATCCCTCCCAAGCTCGATCCTGCTTCTGATATAATCAATTTTGCGGATGTTTTTTCTGGCAGAGATCTCAAAAATTTTCAGGCTCACCTCATAAGAGCCGATATAAATCGCTGCAAATGTATGAATTGCCATATTTTATCCTCCTGCTTCATGCGTACATGTTATTCCTGTTTTCCAAGCAGATAATTAATAAACTGCTGTGCTGTTCTTCCGGAGAGTCCGCCGTGGGCAAGTTCCCATTTATTTGCCTCGGCAAGAAGTGTCTCCTCATCCATGGTGATACCGTTTTTCTCTGCAAGGGATACCACGATATGCTGGAATTCTTTTTTGCCCGGTGCACCAAAATAAATGGAAACGCCAAATCTTGCATACAGAGACAACTTTTCCTGTACGGTATCGGAAGTATGCATGTCCTCTCTCACTTCCTCTTTGTCGGAGAATGTCTCGCGGATCAGATGACGTCTGTTTGAGGTCGCATAGATCAAAACATTGTCCGGTTTCTTCTCAAGTCCTCCCTCGATCACTGCTTTTAAGTATTTATACTCGATCTCAAATTCCTCAAATGACAGATCATCCATATAAATGATAAATTTGTAATTGCGGTTTTTGATCTGTGCGATCACATCATTTAAGTCGCAGAACTGATGCTTGTACACCTCGATCAGACGCAGTCCCCTGTCATAATACTGATTGGCGATTGCCTTAATACTGGTGGACTTTCCTGTTCCTGCATCTCCGTAAAGCAGGCAGTTATTTGCCTCCTTTCCGCGGACAAAGCTCTCTGTATTGTCGATCAGTTTCTGTTTTGCGATCTCATATCCGACCAGATCATCTAATTTTACATGTGCAATGTTTGTGATCGGTACGATCTGTGCTCCATCCTCTTTATGCAGCACACGAAATGCTTTATGTAAGCCTAATTTTCCAACACCAAATTCTCCGTAGAACTCTGTAACAGCATCCTTAAAATCACCTGCATCTGCCGCCTGCTCTAGTTTTACTGTCAGTTCACAGATACGGTCACGGATTCTTTTATTAAAAAGCTTTCCGCTGTCGCCTGCACTCTCATAATGAAGCAGTGCATCCATGCAGTCGATCTCATAATCTTTTGCCAGCTCTGTAAAATCAAAATCAAATAAATCTTTCATGATCTTAAAATCATGCAGTGCAATCTGATTGACGGAGCCTTCCATACCACCCCGGATCTCACACCCACGGCTGTATGCGTTCTCGTTATTGACCAGAATAAATGCAATAAAATTATGCCAGAGATTTCCTTTAAATCCATGACTTACTGCAAGTTCGGACAACTGGTTAAAACATTCGTAAAGCAGTGCCTCGATATCCTCTCTGTTATAATATTCATTCTCATAGTTTTCCATGATCCATGCCATGTTATAAAATAATTTTCCATTTTCAAAGTTTTTATATAAGATCAGGTTTTTTGTACTTTTCATGTTTTGCTCCATTTCTTCGTGTGCAAATCTTATTTCCACACATTTCTTTCGTTCTAATAATTTCCAAGAATCTTAAGTCCAAGCGTTTCCTCTGCCAGACCTCTTAAGGCATTCTGCACTGCTGCATCATTTAAATTACCCTCAAAGTCGACAAAGAAACGGTACTCCCAGTTTTTCCCCTGTACCGGTCTTGATTCAATGTGGTTCATGTTGATGCCATTGTAAATAAAATGGGACAGCATATGGTAAAGGGAACCACTCTCATGCATACCTTCAAAGCAGATACTGATCTTTTCCGCCTTTGAAGTGAAAACGCGTTTGCCGGATACGATAATAAAACGGGTTGCATTCATCTTATTATCCTGAATACATTCATCCAGCACTTTCAGTCCATAGATATCAGCAGTCAGGCTGCTTGCGATCGCCGCCTTATGTTTTTTGCCGTCCTCTTTTACTTTTTTTGCCGCCATGGCAGTATTTTTCAGACTATGTTTTTCCCATTCCCGGTGGCTCTCAAGATATCTGCCGCACTGCATCAGTGCCTGCGGGTGGGAATAGACATCCGTGATATCGGAAAGTTCTGCATCCGGAAGTCCAAGCAGTGCATGATTGATCTGGATAATCTGCTCCCCGACGATGCAGTTATCGTATTCTACCATCAGGTCATAATTTTCAGATACGATGCCCGCTGAAGAATTCTCAATCGGAAGCACTGCATAATCTGCTTCTCCTTTTGCGATTGCTTCCATGGCATCCCGCCAGGTCTGCACATGATAACTGTTTGTGGTATCATGGAAAAACTGCTGCATTGCCATCTGGCTGTATGCGCCCTCTTCTCCCTGATATACGATTCTTATATTTTTATCCGGAAGTGCCGCTGCCTCTTCAAATGGTATCGGCTCCATAATGCCTTTTTCTGCCAGCTTCTGATACTGCCTTTTTCTGCTCATGCTCATCAGATGTTCAAAAAGCTCTCTTGTTCCACGCCTTAAAAACGGGTCATCTACCATGGAAGTTACCTTTTCTAACTTTTCTTCTTCCCTTGCCTTATCAAAGACTTTTTTCCCGGTAGAAAGCTTATAATCTGCCACCTGTTCGGTCAGTGCCATACGTTTTTCATACAGTGACACCAGCTCTTTGTCCACGCTGTCAATTTCTGCTCTTATCTCTTTTAAATCTTTCATTGTTATCTTTCACCTTATTATTTTTTTCTATCATATACCATTCCCATTTCGGTTGCAAGTTTCCCGAAAGAAAGTTATAATTTTTATCGTAAGAATTGTGGAATTTGGAAATATTATAGGAAAGTTCTTTCCGTTGCTTTGACTGGATAGCGACTTTGTCCGGCTGCAGCGGATACATCCTTTCGTCTGCAAGGGGTACTAAGAATTTCCATTTTATATCACATAGTTGTGGCAACCGGCGCAAATTCACATCCATGTTCAACTTGCGCCTCGCTGGCACATCCTGTGCCAGCGTTGCCAGTTATTAATGAAATTCCAAGTGCCCCTAACAGACTACAGAAATTGCATCCGCAATCAGCCGGACAAAGCTGCCATTCTGTCAAATATCGGAAAGAAAAACATCCTCCTGTCGTATTTCCAAATTTCACAATCGTCTAATTACATATAACATCAAAGGAGGATTCTTATGAAAAACAAACGAAAAAAACAGCTCTTTATCACGATTGCAATTATTCTTATTCTGATTACAGTGTTTTGTCTGATTCATTTTCTTAACCGCACAAAAATGAATTCCGGTTATGTCAATGGAAATTCTGCCGGTAATCTTTATAACGGTGGACTTTTCTGTGAAAGTAACGGCACTGTTTTCTTCAGTAATCCTTCCGACAACCACCGACTCTATTCCATGAATCCTGATGGTTCTGATATGAAGAAGCTTTCCGATGATAACGTCTCTTATATCAATGCAGATGATCACTATGTTTACTATATCCGAAACAACAAGAGTAAGGATACTAATTTCTCTTTTCTGAATTTTGGAACTAACAGCTTATGCCGTATCAACC
>ERZ773110.2637-NODE-2637-length-11441-cov-16.897506_pt1 | contig 11441 bp, 15 predicted proteins | sample MGYA00580568_ERZ773110 | MGnify/ENA primary metagenome ERZ773110 (study PRJEB29015, sample SAMEA2737870) | human gut metagenome | biome: human gut; feature: human-associated habitat; material: faeces | place: China | collected 2012 ... | reverse complement strand
CACGATGGAGAGCGAAGAAGCAACGCCCTCACTCTCACAGGCACAGCGGATGAAAAGCCTAAGCCAGAGCGGGCGGCTTGACATGGATACGATATTTGCAATTATGACGGAGGAAAAGGGAAACCAGAAAGAAACCTTGAAAATCAACACAAGCAAGCTGAAAAAGTATTTTCCGAAGAACACAACGCCGAAGCAGATGGAGGAAACCATCATTAAACTTTTGGAGCGTGAATTGCAGAGGAAACGGGGCAGGGACAGCCGCTAATCTTCTCTTTTCGGGAGGTAAATGCAGAAAATTGAGGTATGAAGAATGAAAGAAATCCAGTATGAGATTGTAAAGGAAATCGCCGTATTGTCTAAGGGCGACAGCGGCTACACAAAAGAAATCAATCTTATCTCATGGAACGGAAGAGAGCCGAAATATGACATCCGCAGCTTTTCCCCGAACCGTGAGAAGTGCGGAAAGGGTATCACGTTGAACGCTGATGAAGCAGCAGCACTCCTTGAAGCATTACAGAAAGAAGTAAACAGCGGGGATTGATGGTATCTGATTGACAGGGCGGGGCGTTTCCAGACGTTCTCCTGCCCTGTCTGGAAAGGAAGATTTAAGTATGGGCGAGGATAAGAAAGCAGATAAAAAGAGAAAGCGTATCGTGCCAAAAGCACCAGTGCAGATGATAATCAGCCGTGAATATGTCGGCACACAGACCGTTACAGAAGCGTTTGTCCCGATTATCTCCGAGGATATTCGGAAGAAGATTGCCGAGGGCGACACCTTCGACAATGAGGGGCTGTCCGCTTAGAATGTACGCAATGGAACATGAAAACAGATAGGACAGATATGGAGGTTTTACAGTATGGCAGGAATAAGAATGGAGAACAAGATTTATGAAGTCGGCATGTACTGCCGCTTGTCAAAAGACGATGGCACGGATAACGAGAGTGCGAGCATTGCGACACAGAAATCCATCCTCACGGATTATGTGAAAAAGCAGGGATGGCACTTAGCAAAAACGTATGTGGACGACGGTTACTCTGGTACAAATTTCCAAAGACCAAGTTTCCAGAACATGATTAAGGACATTGAAAGCGGTCTGATAAACTGCGTTATCACGAAAGATTTATCTCGTCTGGGGAGGAACTATCTTGATTGCGGACTGTATCTGGAAGTGTTTTTCCCAGAGCATAATGTGAGGTATATAGCGGTCAATGACGGCGTGGACACGCTCAATAAATCCGCTATGGACATCACGCCTTTCCGCAACATCCTAAACGAAATGTATTCCGCCGATGTGTCGGTCAAGATAAAATCGGCGTACCGAGCGAGGTTTCAGCAGGGGAAATTCATGGGGACGACAGCACCATACGGTTACGTCAAAGACCCCGCCGACCACAACCATCTGCTGATAGATGACAAAGTTGCCCATGTGGTAAGGGAAATATTTGACCTTGCGTTAGCGGGCAACGGAATCGCCAAAATCCGCAAGCACATCAACAAACAGCATATCTTACGCCCCGCCGCTTATGCGGCGGAGCAGGGGGCAACAGGCTATGAGAGGTATTTTGAGGAGAATGAGGAGAACCGTTATATTTGGAGCGAGAACAGCGTAAGGGGCATTTTAAGAAGCCCGATATATGCGGGAAACCTTGCAGGCTACAAGCGGATTGCCGCCAACATGAAAAGCAAGAAACGCCCCTCTAAGCTGCCCGAAGAATGGGAAGTGATACCAGACACCCATGAGGGGATAGTCACGCAGGAGGAATTTGATACCGTACAGCAGCTTATTACAAGCCGCAGATTACCAGAAAACAAGGGCGGCTTTGAGAACATCTTTGCAGGCGTTATTAAGTGTGCGGACTGCGGCTATGCGATGCGGGCTATGAGTGCCAACAGGAGGAAACGCCCCGACATCATCGACTGCGTACAATATTCCTGCAATAATTATGGCAGATACGGTAATATCATGTGTACCGCACACAGCATTGAAGCGAGGGACTTGTTCAACGCTGTCCTCACCGACATCAACCGATTTGCGGATATGGCAGTCAATGATGAAAAGGCAGTGAGGGCGATTGAAAAGCGGCTCACGGAAACAGACCAGAGCAAGGCAAAGGCACTGGAAAAGGAGCAAAGAAAACTGAACAAACGCCTTGCAGAACTGGACAGGCTGTTTTCCTCACTCTATGAAGATAAGGTGATGGAGCGTATTACCGAGCGGAATTTTGAGATGATGTCGGGAAAATACCAGAAAGAACAGCTTGAAATTGAAGCAAGGCTGAAAGAGGTAACGGAAACGCTCAGCGACAGCTATGAGAAGACGCAGGGTGTCCGTGATTTCCTCTCCCTAATCCGCAACTATCAAGGCATTAAGGAACTGGACGCAACCATCATAAACGCACTTATAGACAAGATACTTGTTTCGGAACGTGAGAAACTTACAGACGGAATGGTGCGGCAGGAAATCAAGATTTATTATAAATTCATCGGCTTTGTCGGTGAATTACATATCACACCGACAAAGCGGTGGACTGCGTTAAAGCCTAAGAATTGTACGGTGTGCGGTGTTGAATATGTTCCCCGCTCTGGCATATCGAAGTATTGTCCTGCTTGTGCCAAGAAGATACAGAGGGAGAAATCAAACGAGAGCAAACGCAGGAGCAGGGAGCGAAACAGACAGGCATGTATTGAACTGTCCGCAAAAAATGACCGACTGACGGTGGACAGGGATGATAAGGGACAGCTTTATTATCAGTATAACACCAGCAAGGATGATGCACCGACCATGAAAGGAAGTATGGTGAATCTGAAACCTTCGGATGTGCTTCATATTCCCGGTCTGGGATTTGACGGACTGGTAGGATATTCTCCGATTGCCATGGCGAAGAATGCCATTGGTATGGCCATTGCCTGCGAAAAGTATGGTGCCAAGTTCTTTGCAAATGGTGCCACGCCGGGCGGTATTCTGGAGGATCCGGGAACCGTAAAGGATCCACAGAGGGGCAGAGACAGTTGGACTTCCGCTTTTGGCGGCAGCTCCAATTTCAATAAGGTAGCAGTTCTGGAAGAGGGAATGAAGTACACACCAATTTCCATTAGTCCGGAACAGGCCCAGTTTTTGGAAACAAGAAAATTTCAGATAAACGAGATAGCTCGAAGCAAGCAAAAGTCAGGCTGGTTACACGGCAGAAGTTAGAGCGATTGTAACTAAGTACGGAGCAAGCCGTCTGAGCGACATTGATCCAAAAGACTTTGCAGCAGTATTAAAAGATGCGGAGGCGATTGAAAATGAGTAAACAGAAGGTGAATTGTGCCAAAGGCACAAGAGAGGCTGACCTGGGCCATGCAGTATTATCCGCTTCTGGTTCGCACAGATGGTTGAACTGCACACCATCTGCAAGACTGGAGTTAGAGTTTGAAAACACCACATCGGAAGCGGCAAGGGAAGGAACTGCGGCACATGCTCTATGTGAGCATAAGCTGAAGAAGTTCTTAAAGAAGCGAAGCAAGCGTCCTGTTTCTGATTACAACTCAGATGAAATGGAAGAATGCACCGATGCTTATGCGGAATTTGTCATGGAGCAATACGAAGAAGCAAAAAAGTCCTGCAAAGATCCGGTGATTCTCATTGAGCAGAAACTTGATTTTTCCTGTTATGTGCCGGAGGGATTTGGAACAGGGGACTGCATCATCATTTCCGATGACAAGCTTCATATCATTGATTTCAAATATGGACAAGGCATATTTGTCGAAGCGGAACACAACCCTTAGATGATGCTATATGCACTTGGAACATTAGAAATCTACGATGCCCTTTACGATATCAAAGAAGTTTCTATGACTATCTTTTAGCCAAGAAGGGAAAATGTCAGTACATGGACTATTCCGATTGAGGAACTGAAAGTTTGGGCAGAGGAAGAACTGAAGCCGAAGGCACAGATGGCCTACGATGGCGATGGTGAGTATCTTCCAGGAGAATGGTGTACCTTCTGCAAGGTATCAGTAAAATGCAGAGCAAGAGCAGAGGAAAAAATGAAGTTGGCAAGACTGGAATTTAAGATGCCGCCACTTCTGACAGATGCGGAGATTGAAGAAGTACTGGATGTTTTGCCAGATCTGACCAAGTGGGCAAATGAAATCACAGCTTATGCAACGGAGGCTGCCATTCATCATGGAAAAGAGTGGAATGGATTTAAAGTAGTTGAAGGCCGTTCCAATCGCAAGTACCGTGATGAACTTCTGGTTGCAGAAGCAGCAAGGGAACATGGTTACACAGATATTTACCGTCAAACGTTAATTCCTATGACAGAGATGCAGAAACTGATGGGAAAATCTGCTTTTGAGGAAATTCTCGGTGACCTCATTTATAAACCACCGGGCAAGCCGATACTGGTACCAAATACAGACAAGCGTCCGGCTATGAACGTAACAAACGCAGAAAACGAATTTGATAAAATTATGGAGGATTAGTATTATGGCAAACATGAACAGAACAAAAGTTATCACCGGTATCAACACAAAACTTTCTTATTTCCACGGTTGGGAGCCTGTTTCCATCAATGGGGGAGCTGAAAAGTATTCTGTATCTGTACTTATTCCAAAGGACGATACAGAAACCGTAAATGCAGTCAATAAAGCAATCGATGCTGCGATTGAGGAAGGGTGTTGCAAAATTCGGCGGTAAGAAGCCTAATAAGGCTGCAATCAAGCTTCCACTTCGCGATGGTGATATCGAGCGTGACGATGAGGCTTACAAAGGACATTACTTCATCAATGCGAACAGCACAACAGCACCGCAGATTGTCGATCGTGCAGTAAAACCTATCTTGGACAGAAGTGAAGTATATTCCGGATGCTATGCAAGAGTATCTCTTAACTTCTATGCATTTAACTCAAATGGAAATAAGGGGATTGCCTGCGGTCTTGGAAATATTCAGAAGATTAGAGATGGTGAGTCTCTCGGTGGCAAGACCACTGCAGCAGATGACTTCGGAGCAGTAGTGGATGACGATTTCTTAGCATAGGGAGGGCGAGACAATGACAGAAGTGCAGAACTTTATGCTTGTGGTATGTTTTGGATGCACGATAGGCTTCTTGATTGGAACATTTAGCATCATGGTATCAGACGGGATTCATTATCTGAAAAAGAGAATGCGTATGAAGAAAGAGCAGAAAGAACAGAATAACGAATAAATGTTATGGGCGGTATGGAGGATTACTATATCGCCCAATTTTTTTGTTGGAGGGAAATTATTTTGTTGAATTTAGAAATTGATATTGAAACATTTTCATCTGTAAATCTTGCCAAGGCTGGTGTTTACCGTTATGCAGAATCACCGGATTTTGAAGTTCTCTTGTTTGGGTATAGTGTGGACGGAGGAGAAGTAAAAGTAGGCGATCTTGTAAAAGGAGAGAAAATACCAGAAGAAGTAATGAGTGCGCTGGAAGATGAAGCTGTTACGAAATGGGCATTTAATGCTCAGTTTGAACGTATCTGTATTTCTAGAATGTTAGGCTACGAAGCAGGAACATACCTTGTACCGGCGTCCTGGAAATGTTCTATGGTGTGGTCAGCCTATATGGGACTTCCATTATCTTTGGAAGGTGTGGGTGCTGTGCTTGGTTTGGAAAAGCAGAAATTAACAGAAGGGAAAGATTTGATACTAGAGAGGCAATCACAAAGGACCAGATGAGAAAGTTCCTTAAGTTTGTACACGATGATAACGTGTACTGCAAGTATTACGAGGTGTTCTACATCTTGTTCCATACGGGACTTCGAATTTCAGAATTTTGCGGACTTACCATTAAGGATATTGATTTAAAGAACCGCATTATCAATATCGACCATCAGCTTCAGCGAATTGGCAGCATGGAGTATCACATCGAATCCACGAAAACAAATGCCGGTACAAGAAAGCTTCCAATGACGGAGGACGTGTTCCGAATGTTCCGGGCAATTTTGGAAGACAGGCCAACGGATTTTCCGGAGATTATGGTGGATGGTTATGTGGGATTCCTTTTCCGAGATAAGAATGGAATGCCGGAGGTAGCACTTCATTGGGAGCATCGGCTTAAGAATGCGGTGAACCGATACAACAGCATTTTTAGGGTGCAGCTTCCGAAGATTACGCCGCACATTTGCAGGCACACTTACTGCAGCAACCAAGCGAAAGCCGGAATGAATCCCAAAACACTGCAATATCTGATGGGACATTCCGACATTGGAGTGACGATGAACACATATACGCATCTTGGCCTGGATGATGCGAAGAACGAGATGATTCGCATGGAGGAACTGGAGCAGGCGAGAAAAGAAGTGGATAAGGCAGAAGACAAAAAGCCGATGAAACAGAATATGTTCAAAGTAGTTTAAGACAAGCAGCAGACGCTCAGGGGAAACCGTGGGCGTTATTTTTGTGCTTGGGAATTGTAGGATGCTTGGAAAAATAGTATAATTGCTATGAACATTTAATAGATAAAAAGTTGTCTCAATACTAGGTCAGTATATGATACTAGATAAAATGATGAAATAGTTAAGAATGTGAGAAAGGAAAATAGAGTTATGAAAATTAACGCCAAAGACTTATGTTCAATTAAGGATATTCAAGAATTAAAGAGTGTTGATTCAATTAACAATATTCTTAAAGTTATAAATAGTGAAATTACTCCTATGTCTGTTACGGCACAAACATATGAAGAATTGTTTTCAGTAATTGCAGTATTAAAAAAGCAATGGAATAATTTCAATTCTGATGTTTATTTCAAAAATGAGAATGTGAAGATGATTTATTCACTATTGTATGCTCGTCCGGAGGTAAGAAATATAAATATAGGATATTCAGAGGAATTGCTTGAGGATGCGGAAAAAGCGAAAAAATGGTATATAAACTTAGTCAAAAAAATACATCCAGATGCAAATAAGGCATGTCCTGAGGAGGCACAAAAGGCTATGACAGAACTGGAAATTATATACGAAAGAATCCAGAAATGTTTTGCTAACGAAGAGGAAGAATAAATGGAATCTAAAAATAAGAAAGAAGAATTGGAGATACGAAAAGCATCGTCATATGATATCAATTTTCCGGATAATAAATATCTAGAAAACTCAGATAAACAGAGAATCCAAAAGGCTGTTACTGATGGAGGTATTTCAATCGGTAATAAAACTTTTATTTCTGAAAAAGAATTAAATAAATTGCTTGTTACAGATAGAAAAGGGGTTACCAATGCTATGATGAGTACGCCACCTGGCGATTTGAAAAAAGTGGGTGATGTAGAATATATGTCGACTCCACATTTGCAGAAAGAGATTTCTCAAAAACGACAGCAACCAAGAAGTATTACGGAGCAAGAAAAATTAGGATATGCTCAAGATTGTGTTAACGCTTTTTCAAATAATGAAGAATTGAGTAGACAGAGAGCCATAGAAGCAGACTTAATTACAAAACAAAGGGCTCAACTTGGGAAAAAGGTAATTAAAGAGAGAAAGTCAAAAGTGAGTGAATTGTCAGGTAAACCATTAGATGGAATGGCTGAAGTTCATCATAAAGATAGAGTTGCAGATAAACCAGAACGTGCTTTTGATCCTACTAATTTGGCGGTCATTAGAAAAGATGAGCATTCTGAATATCATAATTCAGATTATCCACAGAATGAAAAAGGATACGAACAATTTGAAAAAAAATATAAAAAATAAGGTATATGTGCTTGAACTTTGGGATTCAAAATGCACCCCCCTTACTCAATCAATCGTTAAAAGGTTCAAAAATCGGAGTAGTCTGCACCCCCTTAACTGACTACCAATTAACTACTATCGACTACTACACTAGGCTGTAAATTGCCGCATTTTGCGTGATTTTCAAGAAACTGCACAGAAGTATGTAAGCCAGGAAAGTTCAAAAAAGTCCGCAAAACTGGGCAATCTACGGTATTTCAGGAGGAAAAATATAATGATTAAAATACTTTTTGTTTGCCACGGCAATGTTTAATGGATGTCGTGAAATCCTCGATTTTATTGGATTTCTTTGGGATTAACCAATAATTTACACCTTATTTATACCTTTGGAAGACCGGATCGGAATAGTATAAAAAATAAAGAAATAGATCAAATTAACAGAACTGGTGTTTTTATTTTATAAGGAAAATTGAGTTATCGTATACGTTTAGACAAGACAAATTAAAAAAGAAGATCCTTTTGTCGTAGCAGATAGCACTTCCCTTTAATGACAGATTTTTCTGTTGTTCGCTAACTGATCGTCACCATTCCAATAGTGGGGAATTTCTTATGGCTTGGGGGTTTTCTAGCAAAAATTTCAGTATTGTTAAAATAAAAAATTATATGGAGAGAGAATGTTGCTTATATGAAAAAAATAGATGAGAATTTTTATGGCTATATAAGGGTAGAAGGCGATACTTATACATATAATGTATCAGATAATATAGTCACTTTGCTTCCAGCACAAAGTGATCCCCAAAAAAGAGATGATTCTCTTTATCGCATAAAATCACACAAGACAGATACACCAGAATATTTATTCGGCGAAGATAATAATAGCATGATTGCAATATTGCGTAATGGGAAATTTGTTACAGATCCTATTGGCACTAATGTGGCTATTAGATTTGCAACGCCTATCATTATAAAGGCATGTGGAAATGCTGAAGGATTTTTTAATATGTTGACGGAAGATTGGTGTAAATTTCATGCAATTACGTTTTGTGGTGGAAATATAAATGCATTATATACTCCTGGCATAGCAATCGAGCAACCAGATGTCTCCGAATTATTAAAATATGATGGAGCAAGAACAATAAAAATGCGTCCTTGGAGTGCCTATACTCGGACAACACAATTTCAGATTGAAAATGAAAAAGTAACATTAACTGTTTCAATAGGACAAACCGCAGAAACTAATAATGCAGAAAATAGGGGTGCATATAATCTTGGAAAAGTGTATACCTTTTTTCGTTTTTCCTTTGAAAATGCTCAAGGATTTGAAAAGATGGAAAAATATTACATTATAGCAAGAAAAATTGTTGCGATTTTGACTTCTCAAAATAATATTTGCTTTGAAGAGGTATATCTTAGTCAAAGAAATTCTGAACAAAAGTATTTTAAGACAGGAATATGTAAAATTTTTGATTCTTATGAGAATTATTCTATAAGGCAATGGCATAAAGTGATTCCAATATTTAGTGTTTTTGATTATATTCCCAATTTAATAGATGGAATTGTAAATGGTAAGGTTAATTCATTGCTGGAACTTCTTCCAGAAGATAATAAGATGGTTAACCGAATATCGATTAAAAATGTTCAAGATTTATGTACGGCGTTAGAAGTTTCTTACCAACTAGATGATAAGAGAAAAAGAGAGAAAGATGCACTTATTGAGGAACTAAAAAAGAATATTAAAAATACGATAGCCGAATTTACTAAAGCACATAATGAAATTGATGTAAATAAAGAAACTACAATGAGTAGTGCTTTTCAATATCTGGATTATACATTGAAACAGAAAATACTTACACTATATAATGAAAATAGTGATATAGTGGATGAAATTGTGTCAAAATACTCGTTACCTTCAGTAAATGAGAATAGTATAGCATCTTTTGTAAAATTGCGTAATAATAAGACACATTCTGGTACAGTTGAATGGGGGGAAAGTGCAAAGATATATACACCCTTGTTTGCTATCGTTTATGCTAGTTTTTTTAAATATATTAAATTGCCAGATGAAGTAATTAAATCCACGTTATTACAGATTTTTTAGGTGTGAAACACAAAAAAATATTTAGGCGAAGTGCGGTATTATATAATGCTTTATATATCAAGCCTTTAATGATGCACACCCCTATTCGTAGTCTGCCCCTCCGAGCTGACTACGATTTGACTACTGTATATGGAAGCGCTTTGCATTATTTTGCAAAAAGTGTAGTTGGGGAGAAGAAAAATAGGATGCCCGGAAAAGTCGATAAACCAACGCAAAACTTGGCAATATAGGGCATATCAGAACAGGAGAAATTTATGATTAGAGTTTTATTCATCTGCCACGGCAATGTTTAATGGATACTGTGAAAACCTTGATTTTATTGGATTCCTTGGGGATTAATCAATAAGTTACACCTTATTTATACCTTTGGAAGATCGGATCGGAATAATAGAAAAATAGTAAGGCGTTGGAGAAATCCGGCGCCTTTTATCATATCGTGTAAATACTATTTTTTTGAAAATACAACGAAAATATGTTAAATTATAAATGTGACATAAAAAAAGTCAAATTTATAAAAGGTGATTGATATGAAAGAATTTTTGGAGAAGTCATTGCGGCAACAGGTGACAATAATGGAAGATAAAGAATTATATAAAAAGTTTCCATTGGTTTATCGTGGGAGATATGACATTTTCAAAGTAGAGACGAATGGTGTAGTATGGATGGCTATTTATCCGAAAGACAATGTTGGCCTTATCATGCTACGGAGAGATAGAGCAAAAGTGGAAAAAATAACAGGATTAAACTGTGCCATATTTCTTGATAGAACGACATTTTATATAAAAGAGAAATTGTTGGAAGAAGGAATTCCTTTTGTGCTGAAAGGAAAACAAGTTTATCTTCCATTTATTGGATATTTGCTGAGTAATGCAAATGAAAGGGAACTGACACCGGTTTATTTGATTTCATTTTTGACACAGAAAATGCTTTTGGTGGCTATTTATGAGAGGTGGAATGAAGTAAAAGTATCTGAAGCGGCAGAAAGATTGAGTGTATCACGAAAATCTGCAAGTAGATGTTTTGATGAGCTGGAATATTTAAATATTGATGTACTGGGAATGAAAGGTAAATCAAGAGTCATCAATGTTCCAGATGATCGAAAGGAGTTTTGGAAAGAAAATATAGGTATACTAAGAAATCCTGTGATTCGAAAATTTGTCCTTCGAGAAGATATAAAACTCGAAAAAAAGGCAGGTATTTCTGCTTTGTGTGAGTACTCTCTTTTGTCTGATAATGCTTATCCAACTTATGCTGTAACGAAGAAAGAACTTAAAGCAAGTGGTGTGAAAATGGAAAAACAGGCAAGTGTATCAGAAGATATAGGCTGTGTTGTATTGGAATTGGGATATTTTATTGATTTCTTCGGAAAAGGATTGCAGGATCCTTTGAGTGTGGCATTGTCACTGACAAGAGAGGAACAAGAAGAAGAACGAGTAAAAATTTCTGTTAATGAAATGTTGGAGGAATATGTATGGTCAAAGGATTAGATACATTTCGTAAATACTTTGCAGATTATGAAAGTCAATATGTTTTAATAGGCGGCGCTGCTTGTGATATTTTATTCGAAAGCAATGAAGTCAATTTCAGAGCTACAAGCATAATTACCAGAGCCACGGAGACTATGAAGAAAAGTCTGTAAATATGATCTTCTATGATAAGAATGAGCGATA
>ERZ773110.2636-NODE-2636-length-11442-cov-13.970668_pt1 | contig 11442 bp, 10 predicted proteins | sample MGYA00580568_ERZ773110 | MGnify/ENA primary metagenome ERZ773110 (study PRJEB29015, sample SAMEA2737870) | human gut metagenome | biome: human gut; feature: human-associated habitat; material: faeces | place: China | collected 2012 ... | reverse complement strand
GCCCCACGATGCCCTGCACCTCCGGGTGGGTCTTATCGCCCGCCACCAGCAGCACGGCACCCTCTTTTTCGGCCTGTGCGGCAATGCGCTGGATCTTCTGCACAAAGGGGCAGGTGGCATCGTGGTACGCGATGCCGCGCGCCTCCAGCTCGTCGTACACGCTGCGGGGCACCCCGTGGCTGCGGATGACCACCTCATAGCCATCCGGCACCTGAGGCACGCTGTCGGCCACAAAGGCCCCCTTTGCCTGCATGTCGGCCACAGCCTGCGGGTTGTGGATCAGCGGGCCGAGGGTGGCCACCCTGCGCCCTTCGGCCAGCAGGCCGTAGGTCAGCTCCACGGCACGGTTCACGCCAAAGCAGAACCCCGCGGTCTTTGCAACTTTGATCTCCATTACGTTCTCCTCACCGTCCCATCTTCTCCCACGCATCCAGCAGGGCCTGCTTGTTGGCACGCAGTTTTTTCGTGTCGCGGCGGCCCTCCATGGCAAACTGCGCGGCGGGCATGGGTTCGCCGTAGATCACCCGCACCTTGCAGAACAGGTGCATTTTCCCGTCCGGGGTGTCGTACAGGATGCGGCAGGGCACCACGTCCACCCCCGCACCGGCCGCGATGACGAACAGGCCGCTCTTGGGCGGCAGCAGTTTTCCTTCTTTTTCACGAGTGCCCTCTGGGAAGATGAGCAGCGTGCGTCCGTTTTTGCAGGCCTCTACGGTCCGGTCGATGACCGCCACCTCGTCCTTGGTGCCCCGGACGCAGACGCCGCCGCAGCAGCGGAAGAACCAGCTCAGGAAGGCGTTGATCTCAAACAGTTCCTTTTTGGCAAAGATGACCATTCGCCCGCCCCACCGGGTGACCGCGATGAACACCGGGTCGATGGCGGAAACATGGGTGGGCGCCAGGATATAACCTTGGGTCTGCACCTTTTTCAGGTTTTTGCGCCCTTCCACCCGGATGCGGAAGCCAAGGTGCCACAGCAGCCATGCAAAGGGCAGCAGAATGTAATATAGCATCATATCGTCGTCAGTTTTTCACTTTCTCCGCAATGATCTTCTTCATGGCGGCAAGGCTCTGCTCGAAGTCCAGCTCCGAGGTGTCCAGCAGCACGGCGTCCTCGGCCTGCTTCAGGGGAGCGGCGGCCCGGTGGGTGTCCTGATAGTCCCGCTGCTTCACGTCGGCCAGAACTTCCTCATACGGGGTGTTGACGCCCTTTTCCTGATACTCTTTCCAGCGGCGGGCAGCGCGGGCCTCCGGGCTGGCGGTGAGGAAAATTTTGACAGTGGCATCCGGCAGCACCACGGTACCGATGTCGCGGCCGTCCATCAGCACATCCTGCTTTTTGGCCATGTCCCGCTGCATGCCCAGCAGGAAGGCCCGCACGGTCGGGTTTGCGCCCACGGCAGAAGCTGCCATGCCCACCTCTTCGGTGCGGATGGCGGTGCTCACGTCCTCTTCCTTTAAATAAACATGCTGCTCGCCGTCGATGAAAGCAAAGTGCAGCTCGATCTCCGGCAGCAGGGCGTTGACAGCCTCGTTATCCTTGGGGTCCTTGCCAGCACGCAGGGCATACAGGCCGATGGTGCGGAACATGGCACCGGTGTCCACATAGATGTAGCCCATCTCCGCCGCAAGGCGGCGTGCCAGCGTGGATTTGCCTGCTCCGGCAGGCCCGTCGATCGCAACAGATACCATTTTTATCTCTCCTTTTTATTGTAGACTGAACGATTTTGAATGGCCGCCGCGTTCGCTCTGGCCATACTCAGCGGAATTTTAATTTTATTAAGTGTAAACCAGAAAAGTCTGCGGACTTTTCCGGTTTGTTTTTTCACAGAAAGGGCCGTGACCGGGAGACGGTGGTTTTCCAGTTGCTGCATTTGTCGGTTTCGGCTCCAATCGGTGAAAATGCGTTTGGAGCGCCCCGCAGGGCGCGACAAACGCAAAATATAAAAATAAATTCCGCTGAAGATAGCCAGAGCGTCAGCGGAGGCTATTCTAAATCGTTAGGAGTACGAACTATGCCGCTGATCATCCCCAAGACCCTGCCTGCTTACGATGCCCTCTACAACGAAAATATCTTCGTCATGCATCGTGAGCGCGCCCTTGCCCAGCACATCCGCCCGCTGGAGATCCTGATCCTGAACCTGATGCCCACCAAGATCACCACCGAGACCCAGATCGCCCGTCTGCTGGCAAATACCCCGCTGCAGGTGCACATGACCCTGCTGCAGACGGCCAGCCATGCGGCGACCCACGTTTCGGCGGCACACCTCGAATCGTTCTATAAGAACTTTGACGAGGTGAAGAACAACCGCTACGATGGCATGATCATCACCGGCGCACCGGTGGAGACCATGGACTTTGAGCAGGTGGATTACTGGCCGGAGCTGTGCGAGATCATGGACTTCAGCGAGACGAATGTCTACTCCACCCTGCATGTGTGCTGGGGTGCACAGGCTGGCCTGTACTACCACTACGGCGTGCACAAGCAGCTGCTGCCGGAAAAGATGTTCGGCGTGTTCGAGCACCGGGTCACCCGCCCGTCGAACCCGCTGGTGCGCGGATTTGACGAGGTGTTCTATGCGCCCCACAGCCGTCACACCGGCATCAGCCGCGAGGATGTGGACAACTGTAAGGCTTTGCGTATCCTTGCCGAGAGCGATGCGGCCGGGCCCTTCCTCATGAGCACCGAGAACGGACGGCAGATCTTTGTCACCGGCCACCCGGAATATGACAAATACACGCTGGATTCAGAGTACCGCCGCGATGTGGACAAGGGCCTGCCCATCCATGTGCCGGTGAATTACTACCCGGACGATGATCCCACAAAGCCGCCGCTGTTCCGCTGGCGTGCCCACGCCCACCTGCTGTATGAGAACTGGCTGAACTACTATGTTTACCAGAATACCCCCTACGATCTGGGCGAGATTCAGCGCGTAAAGCACGAATAAATGCACAAAAACCGGTATTGCGTCAAAATTGCGCGATACCGGTTTTTGTGCTATACTGTTCCTGCGGCCCTTCTCCATTCCCCTAACCGCGGAAAGGAGGTGAACCCCTTGGAAACTCTCTCTACATTTATCCAAACCGTTGCCGCGCAGGTAGTTGCCTACTATCTGTGCACATGGATCGACGGTAAGATCGGCAAGGGCAGCAAACACTAAAAGAAGCCCCCGGTACTGACACTACCGGGGGCTTCGTGTTTCGGCATGAACCCGATGGATTCAATCTCTCTACATTGCCTATCTTTAGTATATGCAGTTTTGGGCAAAAGTCAAGCGATGAAATGCAAATTATTTTTTACGCCTTACCGGCTTTTTCTTGCGCACGCTGTAGCCAAAGGTGCCCAGCTTCCGGCCCAGAGCCAGATAGTCGCCGTGGCTGTAGACGATGAGCTTTGCCTTTTCGAGACACAGCTTGCCGCTTTCGTCCAGCAGGCTTTCGTCCACATCACAGGCCACCACTTTGGCAAGGAACAGATCGTGGCTGCCCAGCGGGATCACCTGAGTTACCTTGCATTCCAGATTGACCGGGCTTTCTTCCAGAATGGGGCAGTCGGTCAGCACGCTGCCGGGGGCAGAATGCAGGCCGCAGGCGGCAAATTTATCCACATCACGGCCGCTTTTCACGCCGCACCAGTCCACCGAACGCACCAGCGCTTCGGTGGGCAGATTGATGGCAAACTGTCCGCTTTCCTGAATGAGGTGGTGGCTGTAGCGCTCCGGCCGAACGCTGATGGACACCATGCTGGGCTGGGTGCAGATGGTGCCCGTCCAGCCGATGGTGATGAGATTGGGCTTTTCCAGCCCGCCGCAGGACACCAATACCGGCGGTTCCGGGTTCAGCAGGGTGCTGCCGCGCCAGCTCTGTTTGCTCATCCGTGATACTTCCTTTCGTAGGGTGCCCAGGTGCGCTCGCTGATGATGTAGCGCGGGCGGGCTTTCGTCTCCATATAAATTTTGCCGATATACTCGCCGATCACGCCTAAGCACACCAGCTGCACGCCGCTCATGAAGCAGACGATGCAGATAGTGGAGGCCCAGCCGGCCACCACGCTGCCCATGGCAGCGCACACGATGGCCCAGATGACTCCGATAAAGCTGATCAGGCTCACAAAGATGCCAGATCCGGTAATAAGGCGGATGGGCTTGTTGGAAAGACTGGTGATGCCGTCAAAGGCAAGGGCCAGCATCTTGCTCAGCGGATAGTGGCTCTCACCGGCAAGGCGTTCGTGGCGCTCATAGGTGACTACCTCGCTCTTGAAGCCAACCAGCGGCACCATGCCGCGCAGAAAAATGTTCACTTCCCTGTAGTCGGCAAAGCTTTCCAGCACACGGGTGCTGATGAGGCGGTAGTCTGCGTGGTTGAACACGATGTCTGCGCCCAGAGCGTTCATCACATGGTAAAAGCCCTCGGCGGTGAAGCGCTTGAAGAAGGTGTCTGTATCGCGGCGGCTGCGCACGCCGTAGACCACCTCGGCACCGTCCAGATACTTTTTAACCATCTCGTCCATGGCGTTGATGTCGTCCTGACCATCGCAGTCGATGGAAATGGTAACATCGCAGGTGCCACTGTGCAGTGCCTCCATCAAGCCTGCCAGCACGGCGTTCTGGTGGCCGCGGTTGCGGCTCTGGGAAATGCCGATGTAGTGTTCGTCCTGTGCGGCAAAACTCTGGATCAGTTCCCATGTCTTGTCTTTGGAGCCGTCGTTCACGAACAGCACCCGGCTCTTTTCACTCACAAGGCCCTGTGCGGTCAGAGAATGGATCTTTTCCAGAAACATGGGAGCTGTAATGGGCAGCACCTGCTCCTCGTTGTAGCAGGGGATCACGATCCATAAAATCGGTTTTGACATATTTAAAAATACTCCTATATTAAAAATAACAAGATGATGCCGCTGACGGTTACGGCCTTCCAGTGAAAAAGAGTTTTAGAAAAATCCGTAGATTTTTCTAAAACTCAAATATAAAAATAAAATTTCAGCTGAATACAGCCAAAGCGCACGCGGCGGCTATTCAAATGGTCACTGCACCATTTGCTTCAGTACCTCAGGCTCCAGCAGCTTGAAGCTGCTTTTGTAGGTGTCCAGCAGGCCGTCCCGCTGCATCTGACTCAGCTCGCGGCTGAGGGCGCTGCGGTCGCAGTTCAGGTAATCTGCCAGCTGGATGCGGGAGAACGGGATGCTGAAGGTCAGGCTGCCAGCCCGCTCGGCTTCACTGAGCAGATAGGCGCACACTTTGGCCCGCAGGCTTTTGAGCACCAGCAGGTCGATGCGGCGGGAGAGGGAAAAATATTTATCGCTGATGGTGCGCACCAGATTGCGCAATGTCTGCTGGTGCGCCGGACTGCCATCCGAAAGCAGCAGCCGCTCGTAGGGAATCAGCAGCACCTCGCAGGGCACCGAAGCCATCACCGTGACCGGGCTTGCCAGACTGGAACCGCTCAGCACATCGCCGAACACGCCGCCCGGTTCCATGCGGGTGATGGGAATGCGCGCACCCTGCGGCCCGGGACGGTAGGCTTCCAGCTCACCGGACAGTACGATGCCCACCCTGCGGTTGGGTTCGCCCGCCAGAACAAGCGCTTCGCCTTTGCCGTAGCTGCGCATAACGGCACCCAGCTGGGCCAGCAGAGTCTGCAGCTCTTCAGGGGTCAGACCATTGAATAAAGAGGTGGAGCATAACAGCGGAAGAAAGTTTTTCATCACAATTCCGTGGGAAAGATCCGGCTTCCCACAGCCCTCCTGCAATTCCGTTGCACACGCAACGGTATTTTTGACTCTATTATAGTAAACTTAGACCCGCAAAGCAAATGATTTTGCAAATTTGCCTTGTAAAAAATATGAAAAGACCGACCCATGGTTCTGTGCAAAATTTTCAGGCACAAAATGGCGTGGTCTTGTGAGGAAAGAGGGAACCCTGCATGAAAAAACTGACATCCATGCTGCTGGCTCTGGCCCTTGTGCTGAGCCTTGCCGCCTGCGGCGGTGCGGCATCCAGCTCTGTTGCATCCAGTGCAGCTTCCAGCGAAGCTGTCCCCGAGGCTGCTTCGGAAGCCGCTTCCAGTGAGGAAGCAAAGGAACTGTCCACCACCGATGCTCTGCGCATTGCCGGCCTGAAAGGCCCCACCACCATGGGCCTTGTCAACCTGCTGAGCATGGAAGAGGATGGCACCGCTTCCATGGATTACGACCTGCAGCTTTACGGCGCTGCCGATGAGATCGTGCCGCTGCTGATGAAGGGCGAGCTGGACATGGCTGCCATCCCGGCAAATCTGGCCGCCACCCTGTATCAGAAGACGGAGGGCGGCATTCAGGCTGTGGCCGTCAACACGTTGGGCGTGCTGTACGTAGTGGAAAAAGGCGGCGACACGATCCAGTCCATGGCAGACCTTGCAGGCCGTACCATCCTGTCCACCGGCAAGGGCACCACGCCGGAGTACGTGCTGCGCTATCTTCTGAACGCCAACGGCATCGACCCGGACAAGGACGTGACCATTGAATACTACAGCGAGGCCACCGAGGTCACGGCCCAGATGGCCAATACCGAGGATGCCATTGCAGTTCTGCCCCAGCCCTATGTGACTGCAGCCGGCCTGCAGGACGACACCCTGCGTGTGGCCCTCGACCTGACCGAGGAATGGAACAAGGTCGCGGATACTCAGCTCATCACCGGCGTGACCGTGGTGCGCAAGGAGTATGCCGAGGAACACCCGGATGTTGTGGCCGCATTCCTTACCGACTACGCCAAGAGCGTGGAAGCTGCCAACACCGATCTGGACGGCACTGCCGCTCTGTGCGAGGAGCAGGGTGTTGTGGCCAAGGCTGCCATTGCCAAGAAGGCCCTGCCCAACTGCAACATCGTCTGCCTGACCGGCGACGAGCTCAAGACCAACGCATCCGCTTATCTGCAGGTGCTGTTTGATGCCGACCCCAAGGCAGTGGGCGGCGCAATGCCCGGCGACGATTTCTACTGGACTGCCGAGTGATTCCTCAATAAGCCATCTCTCCGGCCGCTGTGCGATTGGTACGCACGGCGGCTTTTTTGTTTGCACAAAATGCTTGTATCCCAGCTTTTGTGCTCCCTGCACAAATTTAAAGACAATTTTTTGTGAACGAAAATGAATGAAATTGACTGAAAGCGATTGATTTTGGCGCTGTATTTGCTATAATAAAGATGAAATCAACCAAAACAATGCACAAACGGTCATAAACCGTCAAAGATAAGATCAAACCAAAGGAGAGGATGCCGATGCTGGCAGAAGAACGCTTCAGCCTGATCATGGAACAGCTGAACCGCAAGCGCACCGTGACGGTGCAGGAACTGTGCGAGGCGATGAACACCAGCGAATCCACCATCCGGCGCGACCTGACCGAACTGGACCGGCTGGGCAAGCTGAACAAGGTGCACGGTGGTGCCACCCTGCCGGACAGCCGTTTTCTGGCGGATGAACCCACCATGGAGGCCAAGGAGTCGCAGGCTGTGGAGCAGAAGCGCAGCATCGCGCAGGCGGCGGCAAAGCTCATCAACGCCGATGATTTTGTGTTCATCGATGCAGGCTCCACCACGCTGGAGCTGGTGCGTGCACTGGCGGGGGATGCCCTCAAAGCCAGCTATGTGACCAACGGCGTGGCCCATGCCCGGGCACTGGCCCGAAAGGGCTGCCGGGTGTATCTGCCCGGAGGACTGCTGCGGCCCGAGACCGAAGCTATTGTGGGTGCACCCACAGTCACCAGCCTGCAGCGCTACAATTTTACCAAGGCGTTCATGGGTGCCAACGGTGTGGCGCTGGATGCCGGTTTTACCACGCCGGACCCCGAGGAAGCTGCCGTGAAAGCAGCGGCAGTGCACCGTGCACGGGAAGCCTGGTTCCTTGTGGATGATGCCAAGTTTTCCCGCATCTACCCGGCAGTCATTGCCGACCTGCAGGGCGGTGCCATTCTCACCAACCGCTGCCCCAACCCCAAATACAAACAATTCACGCTGGTAAAGGAGACGGAAGTATGATTTATACCGTAACATTCAACCCGGCCATTGACTATGTGATGCGTTTGGATGCACCGCTGGAAGTAGGCGAGGTGAACCGCGCCAAAGGCGAGGACTGCGTGCTGGGCGGCAAGGGCATCAATGTGTCCGGTGTGCTGGCACAGCTGGGCTGCGAGAGCGTGGCGCTGGGCTTTGTGGCCGGTGAGACCGGCGCATGGCTGGAACGCGGTCTTGCTGCACAGGGCTTAAAGACCGATTTTGTGCATCTGGAACAGGGCATGACCCGCATCAATGTCAAGATCAAGGCAGGGCAGGAGACCGAGCTGAACGGCGCGGGCCCCGACATTCCGGAGAGCGCCATGCAGGAGCTGGAAAAGAAGCTGGACAGCCTGAACGAGGATGATATCCTCATTCTGGCGGGCAGCATCCCGGCAAGCCTTTCGCAGGATACCTACGAGCGGCTGCTGGCCCGGCTGCAGGGCAGGGGCGTGCGTGCTGTGGTGGATGCCACCCGCGACCTGCTGGTGAACGTGCTGCAGTACCACCCCTTCCTCATCAAGCCCAATAACCACGAGCTGGGCGAGATCGTGGGCAGGGTGCTGACTACGGACGAAGAGATCATTGCTGCGGCCCGCACCCTGCAGCAAAAGGGTGCTCGCAACGTGCTGGTAAGCATGGCGGGCGACGGTGCCCTGCTGGTGGACGAAAATGGCGAGGTGCACCGCATCGGCTGCCCCAAGGGCAAGGTCGTAAACAGCGTGGGCGCAGGCGACAGCATGGTGGCCGGCTTTGTGGCTGGCTGGATGCAGACCCGGAGCTATTCCTTTGCACTGCGTCTGGGCACAGCCTGCGGCAGTGCAACGGCGTTCAGCCTTGGCCTTGCCACCAAAGAAAAAATCGACGAACTGATGAAGGAAATCTGACCCTCTGTGACGGAGAGGGTTGCAGTTATACAGGAAGGGAGAAAAATCATGCGTATTACGGAATTATTCACCGCGCAGTCCATCGCACTGGATGAGGCTCTGACCGATCAGGAGCAGATCATCAGCCGTCTGGTGGAGCTGCAGGCCACCCATGGCAACATCACGGACAAGGATGCCTACAAAAAGGCCCTTTATGCCCGTGAGGCGGAGGGCTCCACCTATGTGGACAACGGCATCACGGTGCCCCACGCCAAGACCAATGTAGTCACCCGGCCCAGTCTGGCGGCGCTGCGGCTGAGCAGCCCTGTGCAGTACAACGCCGAGGACGACGGTACCACCGACCTGCTGTTTGCCATTGCGGCTCCGGAAAACGGCAGCCTGCATGTGGACATGCTGGCCCGTATGATGCAGATGCTGATGAACGAGGACTTTGTAGAAAAGCTGAAGGCTGCAAAGACCCCGGCAGAGTTCCTTGACTGCATCGATGCACAGGAGGAGGCTCAGTTCGGCGCGGAGAGCTTCACCCAGCAGGAGATCCCCCAGAGCGGTTACCGCATTCTGGCCGTGACCGCCTGCGTCAACGGCATTGCCCACACCTATATGGCTGCTGAGGCCCTGACCAAGGCCGGTGACAAGCTGGGTCTGCCCACCAAGGTGGAGACCAATGGCTCGGATGGAGCAAAGAACATCCTCACCAGAGAAGAGATCGCAAACTGCGACGGCATCATCGTGGCAGCAGAAAAGAAGGTGGAGACCGCCCGCTTCGACGGCAAACCGGTGCTGTTCACCCGGGTGGACGATGGCATCCACAAGCCGGAGGAGCTCATCAAGAAGATCGTGCACGGCGAGGTGCCTGTTTACCACGCCGAGGGCGGCGCACAGGCCGCCGAGGATGCTTCCGGCAAGGACAGCTTTGGCCGCACTCTGTACAAGAACCTGATGAACGGTGTCTCCCACATGCTGCCCTTCGTGGTGGGCGGCGGCATCATGATCGCACTGGCGTTCCTGCTGGACGATTACACCATCGATCCCTCCAACTTTGGCATGAACACCCCGGTCGCTGCCTTCTTTAAGACGGTGGGCAGCGCAGCCTTCGGTTACATGCTGCCCATCCTGTCTGCCTTCATCGCCATGTCCATCGCGGACCGTCCGGGTCTGGCGGTCGGTTTTGTGGGCGGTGTGCTGGCCATGAACGGCACCAACTTTGCAGGCATTGCAGCGGGTGAGACCACCGGTGTTTCCGGCGGCTTCCTTGCTGCACTGCTGGCCGGTTTTGCTGCAGGCTACATCGTTGAGCTGCTGAAAAAGATCACCGAAAAGCTGCCTGCCAGCCTGAATGGTATCCGTCCCATGCTCATCTACCCGCTGGGCGGTATGCTCATCCTCGGCGCGGTGATGTGCGGCATCAACCCGGTCATGGGCATGATCAACACTGCCATGACCGATTGCCTGAACGCCATGGGCGGCACCTCCAAGGTGCTGCTGGGTGCCATCGTGGCCGGGATGATGAGCATTGATATGGGCGGCCCCTTCAACAAAGCAGCTTACGTCTTTGGCACGGCAGCCCTTGCCTCCGGCAACTATGAGGTGATGGCCGCTGTCATGGTGGGCGGCATGGTTCCTCCCATCGCCATCGCCCTGTCCACCACCTTCTGCCCCAAGAAGTGGACTGCCGACGAGCGCCGCAACGGCATCGTGAACTACGTCATGGGCCTGTGCTTCGTCACCGAGGGCGCGATCCCTTATGCAGCAGCAGATCCGCTGCGCGTCCTGCCCAGCTGCGTGGCCGGTGCAGCGGTGGCCGGTGCGCTCTCCATGACCTTCGGCTGCGCTCTGCGTGCACCGCACGGCGGCATCTTCGTGTTCCCAGTTGTGGACCATACCGCTCTGTACTGTGTGGCGCTGGCTGTGGGCAGCGTGCTGGGTGCTGTGATCCTGAGCCTGCTCAAGAAAAACCGTACCGACGCAGAATAAACGCCATTCCCTCCATATTCGAGATACTTCATAAAGCTGCAGCAAGCCTCCGGGGAGACCCGGGGGCTTGCTGTATTACGCAGGATCGCGCGAAGGATCAGAAGGATAAAAAGAAAAAGTAACCGCCCACGACTTCCAATCCAATCAGATATAACATGATACACCCGCTGTCAAAAACGCGGTAAGAACCATTTTCACAAAAAATGCAGCAAAGAACAGCGCGAAACACCGCATTTGCTGGAAAAAGCTTTGCAGCCGCCCTTTTGGATTGCACCCGGTTTTTGAGTGTGGTATACTGTTTCTGTTATGGAAAAGTTCCGGTGCGGTGTGCCGGGCACAGCAAAGAGGAAAAAGGAAACGAACGATGAAAATTGGATTTGACAACGACAAATATCTCTCGATGCAGTCAGAACATATCCGCGAGCGCATCAAGAAATTTGACAACAAGCTCTATCTGGAATTCGGCGGCAAGCTGTTCGATGATTACCACGCGTCCCGCGTACTGCCGGGCTTCCAGCCCGATTCCAAGCTGCAGATGCTGCTGCAGCTGAAGGATCAGGCCG
>ERZ773110.2625-NODE-2625-length-11472-cov-3.861347_pt1 | contig 11472 bp, 9 predicted proteins | sample MGYA00580568_ERZ773110 | MGnify/ENA primary metagenome ERZ773110 (study PRJEB29015, sample SAMEA2737870) | human gut metagenome | biome: human gut; feature: human-associated habitat; material: faeces | place: China | collected 2012 ... | reverse complement strand
GGCCGAAATACAATTACACGCAAAATCGCCGAGCTCAAACTTGAAAGCGAAGACTAACGGCCTTGATAATATGGGCGGTTATGAAGATCGCTGATATTGAACAACAACTTATCCAAGCCGGCTGCAAAAGCGTTCACATCGATCGCTTTTGGCGCAATTGGTATTCCGGCAAACCTCTGAACCGAAGCAAGGTACGCCTGCCTGCGGCGGCAGAGGCACTGTTGCCTCAATTAGAGGAATTCTTAACTCATCAATTGATGGCTCAGGAAAAAGCCGAATCCGAGACCGGTACGCGCTGGGTTCTCAAAGCCTCCGACGGCCAGCTGATTGAATGCGTGCTTCTTCCTCGAGAAGGCGTCTGTGTATCCACGCAAGTCGGATGTGCTGTCGGCTGCGTCTTCTGTATGACCGGAAAAAGCGGTTTGATCCGACAGTTGAGCGATCTGGAGATTGCCGGTCAGGTCCAATACGCCATGAGAAATGCGCCTGTGAAGAAAGTAGTTTTGATGGGAATGGGCGAGCCTTCTCATAATCTTCGTTCCGTTCTTTCTGCGGTTGAACATATCGTTCGGTATTCCGGCATCGGATACAAAGAGGTTGTTATTTCTACTGTCGGTGATAGGCGACTTTTCGAAGCGCTGCTGAAATCAGAAATCAAGCCGGCATTAGCAATCTCTCTGCACAGCGCAATGGATGAGAAGCGCAGAAGTTTGCTTCCCCGGGTCGCAGATTTAACCGTGAAAGAAATTTTAGAGTACGGTGCAAAATACGCAGAGGTCGGGAAATATCCGATTCAATATCAGTGGACCTTGATTAACGGCATCAACGACGGGATTGATGAGATTGAAGCGCTGACTCCTCTGTGGTCTCGGCAGGCTATCCTCAACATGATCCCCGTCAACGCTGTTGACGGCAGCCCATACCGGCGACCGTCGACAGAGCAGATCGATAAGATAAAGGAAGCATGCCGAGCAAATGGAATATTGCTTAAATTCCGTGACTCAGCTGCCCAGGATGTTGACGGAGGCTGCGGTCAGCTTCGCGCCAGAGCGCTAAAAAGAAAGCCGGCGTTACAGCCGGCTCAAGAGTTAAAGATCAAGCGTTAGTGTCACGGGCGCGTGATCACTCGGGCGTTCATTGCCTCTGACTTTCTTGTGAATTTCAACTCCGAGGTTCTTGCTGACAAGAGCCTCGGAAATCAAAATATGGTCGATACGAAGGCCTCGGTTTCTTCTGAAAGCCATCATGCGGTAATCCCACCAGGAATAGGATTTTTCCGGCTGTTCAAAGGCGCGGAAAGAGTCCGTTAAGCCGAGATCGATAAGACGCTGAAAAGCCTCTCTGGCTTTAGGCGTGCAAAGCACGGATTCCGACCAAGATTCCGGATCCCAAACATCGCGATCTTCCGGGGCGATGTTAAAGTCGCCGAGAAGCACTAAGTTCGGATACTCTTCCAGCTGGCTCGGAAGCCATTGAACCAGAGCTTCCAGCCAAGCGAGCTTATAAGGAAACTTTTCGCTCTCAACTGTTTCACCGTTCGGAAAGTATCCGTTGATGACGCGGAGTTTTTCGCTGCCGACTTGGACCGTTGTGGCTAAGAGACGGCTTTGCGGATCTTCGAAACCGGGGATGTTGCGAACTTCTTCGTCCGGAAGGAAGGTCAGCGGGTCACGAAGGATTGTGGCGACACCGTTGTAGGTTTTCTGGCCAAATGCATCCAGCGTATATCCTACTTCTTTGAAGGCGGCCGCATCGATGTCTGCCTCCAGCATCTTGAGTTCCTGAAGGCAGAGAATGCTGTTCTCTGTTTCCTTCAGAAAGTCCAAAACCTGCGGCTGACGAACCTTTAGAGAATTGACGTTCCAAGTCGTAATCGTGATGCTCATTTGGTCTCCAGCAAGCCATATTGACGGAGAAGTGCGTCGACGGAAGGTTTACGGCCGCGGAAAGCAACAAAGCTGTCCATTGCCGGGCGGCTGCCGCCGCGGGACAAAACTTCGTCCAGCCATTTGTTTCCGACCTCAGGATTGAAAATACCTTTCTCTTGGAAGAGGGAGAAGGCATCCGCAGAGAGCACTTCAGCCCACTTATAGCTGTAGTAGCCTGCGGCATAGCCGCCCGCAAAGATATGAGAGAAGGAGTTGGCAAAACGGTTGTATTCAGGCGGGAATGCGACAGCGACTTCTTTTCTGACTTCGTTCAAGATCTTGTTAACCGTGTCCTTTTCCGGATGGGTGTCCATATGAAGGAGCATGTCGAAGAGGGCAAATTCGATTTGACGAACGTTTGCCATTCCGGCGCCGTAGTTCTTGGCAGCCACCAGTTTGTCGAAGAGTTCGCGCGGCATAGTCTTGCCGGTTTTGACATGGTGCGTTATGGTCTGCATCACATCCCAATTCAAAACGAAGTTCTCCATGAACTGGCTTGGCATTTCAACTGCGTCCCATTCCACGCCGCTGATGCCGGATACGGCCAATTCTGTCTGGCGGGTCAGCATATGATGCAGGCCGTGACCGAATTCGTGGAAAATCGTTTCGACGTCTCTTAACGTCAGAAGAGAAGGATTGTCTCCGACGGGTGCGGCGAAGTTGCAAACAAGGTAAGCAATCGGTTTTTGGATTTTTCCGTCAACCTCACGACGGGAGATCTGGTCATTCATCCATGCGCCGCCTCTCTTTCCGTTGCGGGCATAAAGGTCCATATAGAATCCGGCGATCTCTTTGCCTTCCTTGTCTTCAATGACAAAGAATTTGACGTCATCGTTCCAGACGGGCGCTTTCTTTTCTTTGATCTTGATCGAGAACATCTTCTCGACAAGTCCGAACATTCCTTTGAGAACAGCAGGTTCCGTGAAGTATTGTTTTACTTCATTTTCAGAGTAAGAGAATTTTGCTTCACGGAGTTTTTCGCTGATGAAAGAAAGATCCCAAGTCTGAACATCCTTAATTCCTAGCATATTCTTGCCGTAATCGATAAGTTCTTCCATTTCTTTCTCTGCAGCTGGTTTGGCCTTGGCCGCTAATTCTCGCAGGAAAGAAACGACTTGTTCGGGAGATTCTGCCATTTTCCGAACCAAGGAGACTTCGGCAAAATTTTTATAGCCGAGAAGATGAGCGTCTTCGACCCGCAGTTCGAGCAGACGATTAATGATCGGCAGATTGTCTTTGCCAGCAGGCGAGAACTCAGAGGCGAGAGTCACGTATGCGTGATACATCTTCTCACGAAGCTCTCGATTTTCTGCGTACTGCATGATCGGCAGATAATTCGGCATATGCAAGGTGATCTTGTAGCCCTTGGCGCCCTCGGCTGCAGCCTGCTGGGCATAGAGATGCAATTCGGCCTCAGGGACACCTTTGAGCTCATCTGTGTCTTCCGGGAGGTAAAGCGCAAATTCATTAGTGCAGTCGAGAAGATTTTCAGAGAACTTCTGAGAAAGTTCGGCTTCCTCTCGATTGATCTCGGCCATCTTCTTCTTGCCGACGTCATCTAATTCGGCGCCGGAGAGAACAAAGCCTTCTAACTCTTTGTTAATGATCCTCTGACGGGTTGAGGAGAATTTCTCAAAAGCTTTCTCGGCTTTCAAGGCTTTGTACTTTGCATAGAGTTCCTCATCCATACCGAGTTCGCTGAATACTTCGGAAATCGGAGGAAGAAGTTCATTAATCGTTACTCTTAACTCAGGAGTGTCGGCAACACTGTTTAAATGCTCGACAACCGACCAAACATAGGAAAGGTTTTCGGAAGCATCTTCTATCGGTGTTACCAAAGTGTCCCAAGTCGGTTCTCTGTCCGAAGATTTAACCGCTTTTACTGTGTCTTTCAAGCGTTGAATCAATGTAAGGACAGCCGGCTTGAAGCTGTTCGGATCAAGTTTCGGAAAGTTGATCAGCTGAGATTTATCGTCGATGATGCTCAGAATGTTAATTAAATCAGACATGTATTGATTCCTACTGAGATATTTTTTGCAGACGCCTTTCATAGGCTTCTACCGTATTGGAAAGAAGCATTGCGATGGTCATGGGGCCGACACCGCCGGGGACCGGTGAGATATACCCGGCGACTTTTGCAACTTCCTCGGTGTCGACGTCTCCGCAGAGTTTGCCCTCGGCATTGCGGTTCATTCCCACATCAATAACTGCGGCGCCGGGCTTGACCATATCGGCCGTGACGACTTTTTCTTTACCGACCGCAGCGACAATGACATCGGCCTGAAGAGCGAGCTCTTTCAAATTCTTGGTTTTGCTGTGGGCGACCGTGACAGTGGCATTTTTCTCCAGCAGCATGATCGCCATCGGTTTCCCGACAATATTGCTTCTTCCGATGACTAAAGCATGGGCGCCAGTCAGGGGATAATCCACAGACTCCAGCATTTTGATGACGCCGTAGGGCGTGCAGCTGCGGAAACCGCCGATGCCGGTAACAACTGAACCGACGTTGGCAACGTGGAAACCGTCGACGTCTTTATCCGCACGAATCGTCTCAATGACCTTTTGCTCGTTGATATGACGAGGCAAGGGCAGCTGGACTAAGATCCCGTCCACAGAATCGTCGGCATTGAGTTGCTCTAAAAGTGCTAACAATTCTGCTTCTGAAGTTTCGGCCGGCAGCTTTTCCAATTTAGAGGTAATGCCGACATCAGAGCATGCTTTGATCTTGTTGCGGACGTAGACCTGGCTCGCCGGGTTGTCACCGACGAGAATAACGGTCAGGCCGGGTGCTCTCGAGCTTAATTTGAATTGTTCTACCTTTTCTTTCAAACCGGTTCGAACAGACTGCGCCAGTGCTTTTCCATCAATTATTTTTGCGCTCATTGTTGTTAAAAGATAGTAACTAAGACCGGACCATTGTAAGGATATTCAGCTTGGCTAAACTTTTTAGTCACAAGAACGAGTAACAAAGATCGTCGAAAGAATAGGCGCACAAAAAAAGAAAAGGAAGGCAGTGGGCCTTCCTTAGCGACGCTGTCTAAAAGACTATCTCATAGAACCGGAGTCTTTGACAGGAGGTCTGTTCGCATTCATTACGACGCGCATCAGGTCTGCGACGGTGCCGGAATTGGTCTTATCCATAATGGAAGCGCGATGAGCTTCAACGGTCTTAATGGAAATGCCCAAGTCTGCCGCGATCTGTTTATTCAGGCGTCCGCTCACAATTCTTTCGAGAACGTGCTGCTCTCTCGGAGTCAGTTTGCTCAGAAGAGCGTCGTTCAAGGAGCGCTGTTCAGCCTTGGCTTTACGCTGACGGGCTTCCTGCAGCATTCTTTCGATTAAAGAGCGCAGGGCGGCCTGGTCAAAGGGTTTTTCAATGAAGTCAACCGCCCCCTTCTTCAAGGTGGAGACTGCCATAGAAACGTCGCCGTGACCGGAGATAAAGATAATAGGAATATCGCACTTTCTGGCGATAAGGTGTTCCTGAACTTCCAAACCGCTCATGCCCGGCATTCTGACGTCAAGGACGAGAACGGCGATAGCGTTCGGATCGAATTTGGCGAGGAACATTTCACCGCTTTCGAAAAGTTCAACGCGGTAGCTGGAAGCTTCGAGAAGCCACTTGAGAGAATCACGTACGGCTTCGTCGTCTTCAACGATATACACAACACCTGCGGTATCCGGAGATTCCTGAGTGTAGGGTTTCGAGGTCATCTGAATCATCATGTGCCTTTCTAATTAATATATTCTTACAAGCAATCCATTATCTTAATCTATAGGATGATAAGAATCGCTAACTGAGATATCTTGTATCACGTGAAGATATTATATATCTTAATCACACCCCTGGATAGTACAGAAGGCGTATCTCTTTAAATTGAAACACAATTATTTTTGTTTCTGTGCCTCGGAATCTTTCGTGAAACAAATCTTCAGGTCGAAGAAAAATACGGCGCCCCCGCCTTCGTTGTCTCTTACACGGAGCCTTGAGTTATGAGACTCTGCTATTGTCTGGCAAGTACTCAGACCTAGGCCGAGGCCGTTCTTCTTAGTAGAAAAGAAGGGTGTGAACAGGCTTGCTTTCATCGTATCGCTGATTCCGGGGCCGTGATCGCCGACAGACAATTCAACGTCTTTAGCGCCGACCTTCGCACTGACCGTGATGGTTTTGTCCTCACTGCCGTGTTCCAAAATAGCCTCAGCAGCATTACGAATAAGATTCATGAGAATCTGCATGATCTGGACCGGATCGCAGATTACATCAGGCACGACAGCAGGCAGCTCGTAAACCACCTGGACACCGGCATATTTCTTCTCGATCAGACGTCCAAGTTCCATCGTGTCGGAGAATACGCTATTCAAAGACACGCACTCCAATGTTGTCGGGCGGCGTTTGGCAAACGCTCTGATGTTCTTAATAATTTTGTCGATGCGTGCAGCCTGATTAGCAATCTTTCGATAGATCTCCAGCACCTGAGCCTTGTTTACTTCCGGCGCCCTGTCAATCACTTCCAGTGCTGTATTGGCATAAGCGGTAATCGCGGTGAGCGGCTGATTAATTTCGTGTGTAATCGTAGAGGCCATCTCGCCGAGCGTAATGAGGCGCGAAGAGTTTTCCATCTTACTGGTCTGCTCTTCGAATTCCTGCTCATTGATTTTTCTCTTAGTGATGTCGAGGGCAGACTGAAGTGTGACGTGAGAGCCGCCCGGCAGTGTCACTCTGGCTTCTGCTACGGAGAACCAGCGGCCAAGAGAGTCGACCCAAACCTCTCCTTGACGATTGCCTTGCGGATCGAACGGTTCTTTAAAGGCCTTGGAAATCTCTAAGTGACCGTCTGCGGTATTTCCCAGCTGTTCCGTGTAGTGGTTATTGTGAATACCTAACATACTCCCGGTCGGTTTCTGCATCACGGCGGAAATACAAGACAAGACAGAGTTCAGAAGTCTTTCGTAGGAAGCGATAGAGTCGTTCGTGAGGTTCATGGACTGAGCCTCGACAGTGTTGTCCTGGATCATATAAATCCAGCCGATATGTTCGTTGTATGCCGAGTAGAAAGGCATCGCCAGCATCAGCGCTTCAAGCGTTTCATCATTTTTGCGGCGGATCGTCAGGTTAAAGCGGTATGGTTTACCGGATTCTTCATGAGGACGGTCTTTCAGCAGCTGTGATGGAAGTTCAGATCCGTCTCCCCAGAAGGGATAAGGCGGTGTCTTGCCCAAAAGTTCTTCTTCTGAGTAACCGGTAATTTCCTCAGTTTGACCGTTTGTATAGACGATCTTGTTGTCCAAGTCGGTGATGATTAAAGCCAGGTTCATGGAATCTTCGATGGAGCGGCGAAGTTCCAGTTCTTTTAATGCGCGTTCAAGATCAGACTGATTCCTGCGCATTTCGCGGTTGAGGAAAAAGAGTGATAGAAGCAGAAACAGCATCAGAGCGCCCAGCCAATAAATCATCGGGCTGGCAAAGATCATCGGGCTTTCAAGAACGTTGCAGCCGTACAACTGAATGGAAGGCGGCAGCGGGTCAGCTGCGCGTACGTAACTCGGGATGGTGTAGTCATCCGGCGGGTTGTAGGCAGCTCGGCCGGCAATTTCTTTTGTTCCGTGAAGGAATGAGAATTCGTAATCGGAAAGCAGCGACTGAGGAGTTGAAACTTCCAAAAGTTTGTTCAGCGACAGTCTGGCGAGGAGAGCATATGTTTTTTCGCCGATGGCAAAGGGATAAATGATGACGACAGAAGGCGAAGAAATGTCGCCGGGCGTAAACCAGAAAGAGGAGTAAGAAACGCGATTAGAGAGGAAGGCGTCTCCGATCGCATCACGGACGACCTGCGGATAATCCAGATAGTTATATTGACGAAGATCGCTTCTGCCAAGCCGAGGATTTACAACAGACTCCAGGCCTTTGCCGCTCGGTTCAATGACACGAAGCAGAATAACTTCGGGGCTCGACGAGAGGATTTCTCTGCCGTACTTATTTACAACGGCGGGGTTGATACCGTCCAGCTCCATTTTTTCGATCATGCGGGCCATGGAGGCGGAGATGCCCCGCATTCTCATTTCAATGTTATCGGCAACCTTTGCCGTGCTCTTCATTAGATTAGTTCTGAGAATAGTTTCGTTATTCGCACGGACGTTGAAATAGAAAGCCGAGAAGATGACGATGATGAGAACTGCAATGGCCCAAATGAACGGGGTGGTGCCGCTGGGAAGATTGGAATGACTTTTCAGGCCCGCAAAAGCCGACGAAAATCGGTCAAGTAAGTCGTTGCTTTGCGAAATATGCTTTTTATAAGTCATGGCAATCTTCTAAAAATTTATATGTACGGCCGTATCTAAAAAGTGCCCTAAGATTTGTTCATTGAAAGATACAAATCGATAATTCTTAATTATGCCACTCCTTCAAGCGACAACTGCTTTATCAACAAGCAGGGAGGTAGTCCTCAGATGCTAAAGAGTCCTTCCGATACGTACCACAATGTGATGGAAAAGGAAACCTTGAATTATGGGTTATCGCTTGGCTTGGCCATGTTTTTTGATGTTTACACCAATATGCAGCCCGCAGCTGCAAAATCTAAAATCTAGCAGAAGAGCCTTGGGAGGCTTTTCTAAACGGAAGGAATTAATTCGGCCGCTTTAGCCTTAGTCGGCAGAATAGAGGCGCCCATAATTGCAGCACAAGATCCAAGGAGATTTCTACGGGAAAATTTTGAGGTATTCATTTGTTTATTCCTATAAAGGTTATGAAGTCTTGTCCTCTTCGATCGGAAATTCGATCTCATTGGCTGACGAGGAAATAATAGATTTAGGGGCGTCCCGGGACTTTTGATAGAAATCAACAAATGATCAAAAATTTCGACTTTTTGAAATTTTCTGTACGTTAACTATGCAGTAAAGAGCGGACAGTTGCGATCCGGAAATAGTCGATGGGAGTCTGCGTGCAGTAAGCTTATTCAGGAAACTTATTAAATTACTGGGAATCTGCCCATTTCTTTGAGCAGTGGACAAGCATGACGTCGATGGAGTTTGGATAATTACTAAACAAGAGCCAAACAAGTCCAAACGGGAGTCGTACTAATTAGCTATACCCTCTCTTATGTCGGGAGGACTTTCGTACGGCCTAAACTTTTGCCGTAATTGTTCGATTAATTTTTAATGCAAAGAATAAATCCAACGAAAAGGCGGGAAGCCGTACAAAATCTTCTGGGGTCCTTTTCTCCCACTTTTGAATCTTCTAGTCCAGCAAGTTCAGTACCGCTACCGAGTTCGTCGTTGAGTACTTGCTTTTAACTTGATGCGACGATAAATGTACAGAATCTGACGAAGAAGATGTCTGCAGCGCGATAAAGACAAAAGAAAAGAATTAATCCAAAAACAAAGAGACAGCCGTCCGCCGCTTTACTAGTAGTTCAATCTATAAATACGTTATCAATTAAGTAAATGCGGACTCGATGTCTTCAAGCTTCCATTTCCAGCGGTAGACTACCGGTTCCGCATTGACTTGCATGATCCAGCGGTTAATGTGATTGACAAGCTCTTCCTTAGAACGAACCCTCAGTCCCTTCAGGCAGGTTCTGGCCATCTTCCCGAAGAATGATTCAATGAGATTGAGCCAGGATGCATGCTTTGGCGTGAAGGTGAATTTAAATCGATTCGGATGTGTAGCCAAGTAATTCATGGTTTCTCTGGAACGGTGTGCAGAATGGTTATCCAAGATTATGTTGATAACGATTCCTTCCGGATAAGTCTTGTCCAGCATCTTTAAGAAGTCGATGAAGTCCGATGATTTATGAGATTCGCAGACGATGCTGTGAACCATTCCGGTTAACAAATCTATTCCTGCCAGCAGGGAGACGGTTCCGTGTCTAATGTATTCATAATCTCGCCGAACAAAACCTTTCCCGAGTTTCGGAGTCCGATCTTTATGCTTGTTCTCTACCGCCTGAATGCCCGGTTTCTCGTCGTAAGAAATAAAAACTTCTTGGTTAACAAGCGTTATTTCTTCTTCCGGATCATCGTATTTCTTCGCTAATTGCGTTATCCATTCAATCTTTTTATAGAGTAATAACACTTCCTTCGCTTTAGCCTCGAATTGCTCATCTTTCTTTTCCAAGTAATAGCGAATTCGGTGTGGTTTAATCTCCGAGTCGTTTAATAAATACCAAATGGTAGAGGCCGCGACAGATTCAAGTCGGTCAAAGCCATGTTCTTTGCAGTGGCTTCTAACGTAGTTGGTCAGAGCAGAGAGAGTCCAAAGCTCTAATGCCGGTCCGTCAGGCAGTTCTCTAGGCTTGCTGCAGGCCAAAGAAATAATCCATGTCTGCTGCTCAGCATCCAGTTCTTTCGGACGCCCCGGACGTGCTGCATCTTCTAAGGCTGCCTGAACTCCGGCTGAAGAAAAACGTTTGATTATTTTGTTAACGACAGGACGGGAAATCCCAAGGTTATTTGCAATATCAGTGTTACTGCTCCCGGAGGCGGCCAACAGAATCATCTTGGCGCGTTGTACCTTCCGAATCTCTTCAGTCCTGGAAGAAACGATCTTCTCAAGAGCAGCTTTGTCTTGTTCAGATAAGACGGGATTAAATTTGCGCGTACGACCGGCCATGAAATTCCTCCATTCATGGCCGTATTATACTTCTTTTTCAAATTAGATAACGTATTTTTAGAATTTTATACTAGTCAATGCAGATTCAATTACTATGAGAAGAGCTATTAGGCTGTTGGTTAGGGAAAAGCGTCTTCTCTAAGAACAGAATAATACCGAACAAAAATAATGCAGGATCGCATTTTGGTGTCTAGTCTAAAGACCTAGACGCCAAATGCATCAGCACCTCGCACCGCTTGGTCGAAAATTGAAAATTTACGGCTGTCCTGCCACCGCTGTCGCGGTCGAAACTCTCTGAGTTTCGGGGATATACAGTGGAAGGTTGTTTACAATTCTTTAATTCAGAAAGGGAAACCATTGTGGTAATAAAGAAAACTTATAGCATTGAAGAAAAAGTCGAAGACCTGTTCAAGAAACAACTAGATAGTCTTCAAATCCGTTACTTCACAAAAACTGAAAGTATTAATTCTGCAATCTCTACAGCCTTAGCTGATGCAGAATCCAAATCTGGAGGTGTTGGAGGAAATCGTCCGGATATCCAACTCTTTCTCGAGACTAAAAAGCTACGAAGAATACCAGTGATGATAGAAGTAAAAGGCACCAGAAATAAGTTAGTAAAATTCTTGAAAAATTCCTCTTCTCTTTCAAAGAATATTGATACTTCGGTTTCTGCTAATACAAGGTACGCAGTTAATGGTGCCATACATTACGCTAAGGCTATTCTCGCAGAAGGGAGCTATAAGGAATGTATTGCGATAGGGATAAATGGTTATGAGGACATTGGCGAATTAAAAACAGAATTCAGCGCCTATTACCTCTCAGGGGATACAGGCTCATTTCCTCAAAAAATTGAAGATGTTCGGGATTTTCAGGCGTTCAAAGAAAATAATTTAGATCATCTAGTAGATATCCTGGATAACTAATCACTTAGTTCCG
>ERZ773110.2617-NODE-2617-length-11500-cov-3.307208_pt1 | contig 11500 bp, 8 predicted proteins | sample MGYA00580568_ERZ773110 | MGnify/ENA primary metagenome ERZ773110 (study PRJEB29015, sample SAMEA2737870) | human gut metagenome | biome: human gut; feature: human-associated habitat; material: faeces | place: China | collected 2012 ... | reverse complement strand
GCAGAACCACAAGTTTCATCCCGGGACACGGAAAGTGATTCCAGCCGGCACTATGCGGACCGCACGCCGGATCCGGCCTTTCTGGAGTTTCTGGATACAGAAGATTTTGAACTTCGCATGGAATGCTTAAAAGCCCTGGAGGAGCGCATCACCCAGCAGGAGCTGGACAGCATGTACCTGGTGCTGGATATGAAGCCGGAGCGCGGCTCTTTGCAGGAACAGCTTTACGCAGTGCGCCGCTTCCTTACCATGCAGAAACGCTATGACGGCAGCCGCCTGCGCTAAAACATCGGCACTGGCAGCAGGCCAGATCAGAACTGCCATCAGGAGGAATCATGCTATTTGATATTGAAGAAGAACTGAAAAAACTCCCATCCCAGCCGGGCGTGTACATCATGCACGACGCAAAGGACGAGATTATCTATGTTGGTAAAGCCATCAGCCTAAAGAACCGGGTGCGCCAGTATTTTCAGAGCAGCCGTGGTAAGACCGCTAAGATCCAGCAGATGGTGTCCCGCATTGCGCGGTTCGAGTACATTGTGACGGATTCGGAGCTGGAAGCGCTGGTGCTGGAGTGCAACCTGATCAAAGAGCACCGCCCACGCTACAATACGATGCTCAAGGATGACAAGACGTACCCGTACATCAAGGTGACGGCTTCGGAGGAGTACCCGCGGATCTTGTTTTCACGCCAGATGAAAAAGGATAAAAATAAGTATTTTGGTCCTTTTACGAGCGCGGGAGCAGTCAAAGACACAATCGAGCTGATTCGGAAGATATACCGGATCCGGGCGTGCAGCCGGAAGCTGCCGCAGGATATGGGAAAGGACCGTCCGTGCCTCTATTACCATATTCACCAGTGCGACGCGCCATGTCAGGGGTATATTTCACAGGCAGATTATCAGAAATCGGTGAAGCAGGCGGTCGGTTTTTTAAATGGACAGTATGAGCCGGTCATGAAATATCTGGAAGAAAAGATGAGGACGGCGTCCGAGACGATGGAGTTTGAGAAGGCGATTGAGTATCGGGATCTGCTTGAAAGTGTCAGAAAGGTGGCGCAGAAGCAGAAGATTACGAGCCAGAGCATGGAAGATCGGGATATTATCGCGATGGCGAAGGATGAGCGCGATGCGGTTGTGCAGGTGTTTTTCGTGCGCGATGGCAAGCTTATTGGGCGGGAACATTTCCATATGAATCTGACCGGCTCGGAGAGCAAGGCAGAAATTTTAAACAGCTTCGTCAAACAGTTTTACGCGGGAACGCCGTTTGTGCCGCATGAGATCTGGGTGCAGGAGGAGTTAGAGGACGCGGAGGTTATCGCCAGCTTCCTGACGGCGCGCCGGGGACAGAAGGTGCGCTTTGTCGTGCCAAAGATGGGCGAGAAAGAGCGGCTGGTCGAGCTGGCGGAGAAGAATGCGAAGATGGTGCTCTCCCAGGATAAGGAGAAGATCAAGCGCGAGGAACTTCGGACGATCGGGGCGATGAACCAGATTGGATCGTGGATCGGACTTTCGGGAATCAAGCGGGTAGAAGCCTACGATATTTCCAATATCAGCGGTTTTGAGTCGGTCGGTTCGATGATTGTCTACGAAAATGGACGTCCGAAACGCAATGATTACCGCAAATTTCGCATCCGGACGGTGCAGGGACCGAACGACTACGCTTCGATGCGCGAGGTGCTGCTGCGGCGGTTTTCACATGGCCTGGAGGAGACGAAGAAACTGCAAGCCGAGGGCGGCGATCTGGCGATGGGAAGTTTTACGCGTTTTCCAGATCTGCTGATGATGGATGGCGGACGCGGACAGGTTAATATCGCGCTGGAGGTATTAAGAGAGCTTCAGCTGGAAATCCCGGTCTGTGGCATGGTAAAGGATGATAACCACCGGACGAGGGGATTGTATTATCAGAATGTGGAAATTCCAATCGATCGCCATTCGGAAGGATTTCAGCTGATCACCCGGATTCAGGACGAGGCGCACCGGTTTGCGATCGAGTACCACCGGAGTCTTAGGGGCAAGGAGCAGGTGCGCTCCGTGCTGGATGATATCAAGGGCATCGGACCAGCGCGCCGTAAGTCTCTGATGCGGACGTTCAAGACGATCGAAGCAGTCCGGGAGGCGAGCGTGGAGGAGCTGGAAGCTGCGCCACAGATGAACCGGGCAGCCGCCGAGGCAGTCTATATATTTTTCCGTGATGACAAGCAGGGGAAGATGTGATAGGATGTAGACAATAGTAAAAATAAAAGGAGACAAAAGTATGGGTGGAGTGACGATAACAGAACTGATCGATAAGATGGGGCTTCGCAATATGACGCCGGAGCTGGAGACGGACAATGTTATGCTGGTGCATGCGGATGTGAACCGTCCGGCATTGCAGCTGACTGGATTTTTCGACCATTTTGACAAGGACCGTGTGCAGATCATCGGTTATGTGGAAAATGCGTACATCTCGACCCTGACTCCGCAGCGCCGCCGGGAAATGTTTGACAAACTGCTGTCTTCGGGTATACCATGTCTGGTATATAGCCGCGGCATGGCACCGGAGGAGGAAGTGCTGGAGCTGTGTAACCATTATGGGGTTCCGTGCATGGTATCGGAGAAGACGACTTCGGATCTGATGGCGGAGATCATCCGCTGGCTGAACGTCAAGATGGCGCCGATGATCAGCATTCACGGCGTACTGGTCGATGTATTTGGCGAGGGTGTTCTGATTATGGGCGAGAGCGGTATCGGCAAGAGTGAGGCAGCGCTGGAACTGATTAAGCGCGGTCACCGTCTCGTCAGCGATGATGTGGTCGAGATCCGCCGCGTCAGCGATGAAACCCTGATCGGTTCGGCACCGGATATTACCCGTCATTTCATCGAGCTTCGCGGTATCGGCATTATCGATGTCAAGACGCTGTTCGGTGTAGAGAGCGTAAAGGATACACAGTCGATTGACATGGTAATCAAGCTGGAAGAGTGGGATAAGGACAAGGAGTATGACCGCCTTGGCATGGAAGATCAGTATACCGAGTTCCTTGGCAACAAGATTGTATGCCATTCAATCCCGATCCGTCCGGGACGTAACCTGGCAATCATCGTAGAGTCGGCGGCAGTCAACTATCGTACCAAGAAGATGGGATATAATGCGGCGAAAGAACTGTACAAGCGGGTACAGGCGAATCTGGCAAGAAGAGATTGATGGAACGCTTCACGCAGTCGGATTCGTGTGATTTAGTGCGGAAATCCAGACTTGCAAGGGATGGAGCCGTTATGAAATGAATAAAGGAAAATAGATATGTCTAATTTTTATCAGAAACTTTGTGATGCCATCGGCGCTGCTTCCGTGCGGGAGCAGGAGCCGATGAGCGCACATACGACCTTTCGGGCTGGTGGACCAGCCCGCTATTTTGTGACCCCGGAGGGCGAAAAAGAGCTGGCGGCAGTGCTGGCGGCGTGCCGGGAGGCAGAGAAAGCGTATTACATATTAGGAAATGGAAGCAATCTGCTTGTCAGTGATGCGGGCTATCCGGGCGTGATGATCCTTCTGGGAAGCCAGTTTACAGAGGTGGTTCGTCCGGAGAGCGAACCGGGCGTCTATGAGCTGGGCGCCGGTGTGCTGCTTTCGCGTGCCGCCAGGGAGGCGCAGAAAGATGGAATGACCGGATTTGAGTTTGCAGCCGGGATTCCTGGAACCGTGGGCGGCGCGGCGGTCATGAATGCGGGCGCTTACGGCGGAGAATTAAAGGATGTGCTGGAATCTGTGCGCGTGATGACGCCGGACGGCGAGGTAAAAGAGCTTAAAACGGAAGAACTGGATCTGGGTTACCGCCACAGCTGCATCCCGGAGCGCGGATATATCGTTTTATCGGCGCGGATCCGTCTGGAGAAAGGTGATCCGGAAGCGATCCGGGTGCGGATGGATGAACTGGCAGCCAAACGGCGGGAAAAACAGCCGCTGGAATATCCGAGTGCCGGAAGCACCTTTAAGCGCCCTGAGGGCTATTTCGCCGGAAAATTGATCGAAGATGCCGGACTTCGCGGCTATCAGGAGGGCGGCGCACAGGTGTCGGAGAAACACTGTGGTTTCGTTATCAACCGCGACCATGCGACGGCTTCGGACATCGCGGGGCTGTGTGGGACGGTGCAGAAGCGCGTGTATGAGCAGTTTGGGGTGAAACTGGAGACGGAAGTAAAGATGCTGGGCTTTTAAGATATAGATATATAGAGTATGGAAAAGGGAGGAACAATATGCGGCTTGTGATCGTAACCGGTATGTCGGGAGCCGGAAAGACGGCGGCACTGAAAATGCTGGAGGACATGGGATTTTACTGTGTTGACAATCTCCCGATCCCGCTGGTGGGAAAATTTGCGGAGCTGGTGCAGAGCAGCAGCGGGGAGGTAAGCTGTGCAGCGTTGGGAATCGATGTCCGCAGCGGCGACGAGCTGGCACAGCTGGAGGGAACGCTGAATGATTGGAATAACATCCAGTTCCCGTATGAGATCCTGTTTCTGGATGCCAGCGATGAGGTGCTGATCAAGCGATATAAGGAAACGCGCCGTTCCCATCCGCTGGCAGGAAAAGAGCGGCTGGACCGCGGTATTGCGAAAGAGCGCCTGAAACTCGATTTCCTGAAAAAGCGGGCGGACTATATTCTGGACACCAGCACGCTTCTGACGCGGGAGCTCAAGGCGGAACTGGAACGGATTTTCATGGGGCGCGAGCGCTTTTCCAGCCTCTTTGTGACGATCTTAAGCTTTGGCTTTAAATATGGGATTCCGTCGGACGCGGATCTCGTGTTTGACGTCCGTTTTCTGCCGAATCCTTATTATGATGAGAATTTAAGAAGCCATACCGGCAATGAGAAGGCGGTGCAGGATTTTGTGCGCCGCGGCGGGACGGCAGACGTATTTTTGGATAAACTCTATGACATGATTGACTTCCTGTTTCCGTACTATGTAAAAGAAGGAAAGAATCAGCTTGTCATAGCCGTAGGATGTACCGGTGGAAAGCACCGTTCAGTTACGGTGGCGAACCGGCTCTATGAGCGCCTCAAGGAGCACTCGGAAATAGGGCTTAAACTGGAACATCGGGACATAGAGATGGATAACCGGACAAAAGGGTAAACGGAGGTAGAGGACTTTGTCATTTTCAGCCCGGGTAAAGGAAGAGCTGTCGCATCAGCTGAGCAAGGCGAGGCACTGCCAGATTGCAGAGCTGGCGGCGATTTTGAGCCTTTGCGGCAAGATTCATATCGATGAAGAGGATCATTTCAGTATACGGATCCACACGGAAAACGTAGCGGTTGCACGAAAATACTTTACATTATTGAAAAATACATTTAATATTAAGGCGGACATTTCGATCCGGCGCAATGCATTTTTAAAAAAGAGCCGTTCTTATACGCTTCTGGTGCGCGATCACGAAAATGCACTCCGGGTGCTGGAGGCGGTCAAGATGGTGGATGCGCAGGGAAATGTCGGGGAAAACCTTTCGGTGGTGCGGAATCTGGTGATTCAGAATGCGTGCTGCAAGAAGGCATTTATCCGGGGCGCTTTTCTGGCAGCCGGATCCTTAAGCGATCCGGAGAAATTTTATCATTTTGAGATCGTATGCGCGTCGCTTGAAAAGGCGGTGCAGCTTCAGAATGTGATTCTGACATTCGACATCGATGCGAAAATAGTTGTCAGAAAGAAGTATTATGTGGTATATATAAAAGAAGGCAGTCAGATTGTGGAACTTCTGGGACTGATGGAAGCGCATGTGGCATTGATGGAGCTGGAAAATATCCGGATCCTGAAAGAAATGCGAAACAGCGTCAACCGTCAGGTCAACTGCGAGACTGCCAATATCAATAAGACTGTTTCGGCGGCAGTCAAGCAGCTTGCGGACATCACATACATCCGTGATACGGTCGGGCTGGATTACTTGCCGGAGCTTCTTTCAGAGGTAGCACAGGTTCGTCTGGAGATGCCGGATGCGACCTTGAAGGAATTGGGGGAGAATCTGAGCCATCCAGTTGGAAAATCGGGAGTCAATCACAGGCTCAGAAAGATAAGTGCAGTAGCTGAAAGCCTCCGCGAAGAGCGGGGCGAGTAAAGTTAGGTTATTGTTCACAGGCAGGAATTTCCCGGATGGAAAATTCCGTGCGATACAGTAGTGGCAGCGGATTTTGCCGTTTTTTTCGAGCGGGGCTCGATGAGGAGGATATTATGACAAGTAAGGAAATCAGAATTGGTTTGAGTTCAGGTCTGGAGGCACGTCCTGCGGCGATGCTGGTGCAGGTGGCAAGCCAGTATGAGAGCAGCATCTATGTGGAAAGTGAAGAAAAACGCGTCAATGCAAAGAGCATCATGGGCATGATGACGCTGGGACTGGCAGAGGGCGCGCACGTAAAGGTAACGGCTGATGGCAGCGACGAGGAGAGTGCGATCGAGGGAATTGAGAAATATCTGAGCAATCAGTAGAAATCCAGATTTCTGACCGTTTTTCGGAAAGAGACAGGGGACGTAACAGTTAAACAAGAGCTTTGATAGATGAGGGGGTGTCGTTTCGCGGGAAACGGCAGTCCCTTAAAAGATCTGAATGGGAGGAAAAAGGTGGCATTTACACATCTGCATGTGCATACAGAGTACAGTCTGCTTGACGCATCGAGTAAAATAAAAGAACTGACCGCCCGGGCGAAGGAACTGGGGATGGACAGTCTGGCGATTACCGACCACGGCGTCATGTACGGCGTGATCGATTTTTACCGGGCAGCCAGAGAAAATGGGATCAAGCCGATCATCGGCTGTGAGATCTATGTGGCGCCCGGATCGCGTTTTGACCGGGAGGCGGGAAGCGGCGAGGATCGCTATTATCATATGATTCTGCTGGCGGAAAATAATACCGGCTATCAGAATCTGATGAAGATCGTCTCCAAGGGCTTTGTCGAGGGATTTTATTATAAACCGCGTGTGGATGACGAGGTGCTGAGAACCTACCATGAAGGCATTATTGCACTCAGCGCGTGTCTGGCGGGCGAGATCCCGAGGTATTTGTCGAGAGGCATGTATGAGGAAGCGTGCAAGTCGGCGCAGAAATACCGCGATATCTTTGGACCGGACAATTTCTTTCTGGAATTGCAGGATCACGGCATCCCGGCGCAGCGGACGGTCAACCAGGGCTTGATGCGGATGAGTCAGGAACTGCAGATTCCGCTGGTGGCGACGAACGACTGCCACTATATTTATAAAGAAGATGTGGAATCGCACGATATTTTGCTCTGTATCCAGACGGGCAAAAAAGTCACGGACGAGAACCGGATGCGCTATGAGGGCGGGCAGTTCTATGTCAAATCCGAGGAGGAGATGCGTGCGCTGTTTCCGTATGCCCAGGAAGCACTTGACAACACGCACAAGATCGCCGAGAGGTGCAATGTCGAGATCGAGTTTGGCGTGACGAAGCTGCCGCAGTATGATGTCCCGGACGGATATACGTCCTGGGAATATCTGCAGAAGCTCTGCGGGGAGGGCTTTCACAAGCGCTACCCGAACGACGATGGGACGCTGCGGGAGCGCCTGAGGTATGAGCTGGATGTTATCCATTCGATGGGATATGTCGATTATTTTCTGATTGTGTGGGATTTTATCCATTTTGCAAAATCAAACGGTATCATGGTCGGTCCGGGACGTGGTTCGGCGGCGGGCAGTATCGTCGCGTACAGTCTGGAGATCACGGACATCGACCCGATCCGCTATCAGCTGATTTTCGAACGTTTCCTGAACCCGGAACGAGTTTCCATGCCCGATATCGACGTCGATTTCTGTTTCGAACGGCGTCAGGAGGTTATCGACTATGTCGTGCGGAAATACGGAAAAGACCGCGTCGTGCAGATTGTTACCTTTGGTACGCTGGCGGCAAAGGGTGTTGTCCGCGACGTGGGGCGCGCGCTCGATATGCCGTATGCACAGTGTGATGCGATCGCAAAAATGATTCCGGGTGATCTCGGCATGACGCTAGACAAGGCGCTCAAAGCCAGTCCGGATCTGCGTGAGGCGTATGAGTCGGATGATTCGGTCAAATATCTGATCGACATGAGTAAACGTCTGGAGGGGCTGCCGAGACATACCTCCATGCATGCGGCGGGCGTTGTCATCAGCCGTGCGGCGGTCGATGAGTATGTGCCGTTGTCCAGGGCATCTGACGGTTCGATCACGACCCAGTTTACGATGACGACGCTGGAAGAGCTGGGACTTCTGAAAATGGATTTCCTGGGTCTTAGAACCCTGACGGTTATCCAGAATGCGGTTCGCCTGGTGGAGAAAACGACCGGAAAACCGCTTGATATAGATAAGATCGATTACAACGATAAAAAGGTGCTGGATTCGATTGGAACCGGCAAAAATGACGGTGTGTTCCAGCTGGAGAGTTCCGGCATGAAAGGATTCATGAAAGAGTTAAAGCCGGAAAACCTGGAGGATCTGATCGCCGGTATTTCCCTGTATCGTCCGGGTCCGATGGATTTCATTCCACGTTATCTGAAAGGCAAAAATGACAAGGCTTCGATTGTCTATGAGTGCCCGCAGTTAGAACCGATTCTGGCGCCGACCTATGGCTGTATCGTCTATCAGGAGCAGGTTATGCAGATCGTGCGCGATCTGGCTGGCTATACCTGGGGACGAAGCGACCTGGTGCGCCGTGCGATGGCAAAGAAAAAAGCGGCAGTCATGGAGAAAGAACGCCAGAATTTTGTCTACGGCAATGCACAAGAGGGCGTAAAGGGCTGTATTGCGAATGGGATCGACGAGAAGACGGCGAACCATATTTACGATGAGATGATCGATTTTGCGAAATACGCCTTCAACAAGTCGCACGCGGCGGCGTATGCGGTTGTCTCCTACCAGACGGCATATCTGAAATATTACCATCCGGTCGAATTCATGGCGGCGCTGATGACCTCGGTCAAGGATAATGTTACGAAGGTATCGGAATATATCATGAGCTGCCGTCAGATGGGTATGAAGATCATGCCGCCGGATATCAATGAGGGCGAGGGCGGCTTCTCTGTTTCGGACGGCGCGATCCGCTATGGTTTATCGGCGATCAAGAGTATCGGTCAGTCGGTGGTGGATGAGATCGTGCGGGAGCGGACCGAACATGGAAAATTCCGATCGCTGGAAGATTTCATTGACCGGATGTCGGGCAGGGAGGTCAATAAGCGCACATTGGAAAGCTTTATCAAATCCGGTGCGATGGACGGGCTGCCGGGAACCCGCAAGCAGAAATGTATGGTCTGCGGCTCGATGGTCGATCAGAAGAATAAAGAGAAGAAAAATACGATGGAAGGGCAGATGTCACTCTTTGATTTTGCAGCGGAAGAGGACAAGAAGAGTTTTCAGATCACATTTCCGAATGTCGGAGAGTATTCGAGGGAAGAATATCTGGCATACGAGAAAGAAATGCTGGGCGTCTACGTCAGCGGGCATCCGCTGGAGGAATATATCGGCACCTGGGAGAAAAATGTGACGGCGAAGAGCTCCGATTTTGTTGTGGATGAGGAGACAGGTTCGGCGGTGATTCACGACGGCGCGTATGTGACGATCGGCGGAATGATCACCGAGAAAACGGTTAAGACGACCCGGAATAACAAGATGATGGCGTTCCTGACGGTGGAAGATCTGGCGGGAAGTGTGGAAGTGCTGGTATTCCCGAAGGATTATGAAAAACGGCGCGATATGCTGATCAAGGATGAAAAAGTCTTTATCCGCGGGCGCGCATCGGTCGGCGATGAGCCGGTCGGAAAACTGATCTGCGAGCAGATTATCCCATTTTCGCGGGTGCCGCGCGAGCTGTGGATTCAGTATGCGGACAAGGACGCGTATCTGGCGGGCGAAAAAGAACTTCTCGACCTCCTGAAAACAAGCGATGGAAATGACACCGTGATCATTTACCTGGGACGCGAGCGCGCGAAAAAGGTTCTGCCGCGCAACTGGAATGTGCGGGCAGGCGAGGCGCTGGTGACGACGCTCAGCGAGATGCTGGGCGAGAAGAACGTCAAGGTGGTGGAGAAGCCGCTGGGGAAGATTTCTTCATAAGTGTTAAAATTTGCATTGGACATTGAAAGCTTTGGTAACTGGGCACGTATGTGTGAACAGTAACACGCTTTGGCGACATGTTAAAAAAATATCATAAAAAATCTTGAAATGACCTATAAAATGAATTACAATAAAATTGTTTGAAAATTGTGGTAGCACGCAGTGCAGAACAATTTGGTATCAGAAGGGTCAAAAGATTCGAAAATAAAACGGCTGGTTCACGGTTGGGGATGTGAAGCGGAAAGCCTTAGGACGGAGGAATAAGCGATGGCAAAAGAGGTTAAAACGATTGGTGTACTGACAAGCGGCGGCGATGCGCCGGGTATGAATGCAGCGATCCGTGCGGTGGTCCGGACGGCGATCAACAAGGGCATGAAGGTAAAAGGTATCATGCGTGGTTACGCTGGACTTTTGCAGGAAGAGATTGTGGACATGGACGGAACCAGCGTGGCAGATACGATTGGCCGTGGCGGTACGATCTTATACACAGCCCGCTGTCCGGAATTTATGACCGAGGAAGGTCAGAAGCGCGGCGCAGAAATCTGCCGCAAGCACAACATTGACGGTCTGGTCGTCATCGGCGGCGATGGTTCCTACCGCGGCGCCGGAAAGTTATCCGCGCTGGGAATCAATACGGTAGGTCTTCCGGGCACGATCGATCTGGATATTGCATGTACCGAATATACGATCGGTTTCGACACGGCAGTCAATACCGCGATGCAGGCAATCGATAAAGTAAGGGATACTTCATCTTCACATGAACGCTGCAGTATTATCGAAGTAATGGGCAGAAATGCCGGTTATATCGCACTGTGGTGCGGCGTCGGCACCGGCGCGGAGGATATCCTTCTTCCTGAAAAGTACGACTATGACGAGCAGCAGCTGATTAACAATATTATCAACAACCGTAAAAAGGGCAAAACTCACCATCTGATCATCAATGCAGAAGGTATCGGTCATTCTACTTCCATGGCGAAGAGAATTGAAGCAGCAACGGGTGTGGAAACCAGAGCAACCATTCTGGGGTACATGCAGCGAGGCGGCAGCCCGACCTGTCTGGATCGTTATTATGCTTCTATCATGGGCGCTTATGCGGCAGACATCCTCTGCGCAGGCAGCTCGAACCGTGTTGTGGCTTACAAACACGGCGAATTTGTAGACTATGATATCGAGGAAGCGCTTGCGATGCAGAAAGAGATTCCCGAATATCATTATCAGGTCAGCAAAGCGCTGGCCACCTGACGATACAGGACGCAAAGGGGCGGCTGCACACGAAACGTGTGTGGCCGTTGTGCGTTTTCATAAAGATCAACGGAGGAACCTGCATGATTACTGCAGCATCCAACAGCCGGATCAAAAGGCTGGTACAATTGAATCAAAAGTCGAAGCTGCGCAGAACGGAGGACGTTTTTCTGGCAGAGGGTGTGAAGATGTTTCTGGAA
>ERZ773110.2614-NODE-2614-length-11506-cov-2.545193_pt1 | contig 11506 bp, 10 predicted proteins | sample MGYA00580568_ERZ773110 | MGnify/ENA primary metagenome ERZ773110 (study PRJEB29015, sample SAMEA2737870) | human gut metagenome | biome: human gut; feature: human-associated habitat; material: faeces | place: China | collected 2012 ... | reverse complement strand
TTTACCCTGACACCATGTGCTTTCGCGATCTTATATAAACTATCCTTTTCCTTTACAACATACACTGTCCCTTTACACGAATTTGTCTGCATCATTCTTGGCATTCCTTCGCTTTTTTTATAGAATATGCAGCAGCATTCCCTTGTTTCCATTATTTTCTCCGATTTTTTTAGATAATATTCCTATTTGCAATTATTTTGAAAATGATTATAATAGATATAATGTCCATGTATATTGGACAGATATGTTTTTTTAACATTATTTTAACGCTTGAAATTATAGTACTTTTATAGAAAGCAGGTATACGAGAAGATGAAACGATTAGGAATTGATATTGGCTCAACGACAGTCAAGGTCGCTGTCATCGACGAACAACATAATATACTTTTCTCTGATTATCAGAGACATTTTGCCAAGATTCAGGAAACTTTATCTTCCTTATTAAAAAAGGCAAAAGACCAGATTGGGGAAATGACATTTGCTCCAACCGTTACCGGTTCCGGAGGACTTTCCATTTCTTCTTACTTAGATATTCCATTCTGTCAGGAAGTTGTCTGTGTATCAAGTGCACTTCAGGATTATGCACCTCAGACAGATGTTGCCATTGAGCTTGGTGGTGAAGATGCTAAGATCATTTATTTCACAAATGGGATCGATCAACGTATGAATGGTGTCTGTGCCGGTGGTACCGGATCATTTATCGATCAGATGGCCTCTTTATTACAAACAGATGCTGGCGGATTAAATGAATATGCGAAAGATTATGATACGATCTATCCGATCGCAGCCCGCTGCGGTGTATTTGCCAAAACAGATATCCAGCCCCTGATCAACGAAGGTGCTACAAAACCAAACCTTGCTGCCTCTATTTTCCAGGCAGTCGTAAACCAGACGATCAGTGGTCTTGCATGTGGTAAACCGATCCGTGGAAATGTTGCTTTCCTCGGAGGACCTCTTCATTTCCTTACAGAATTAAAAGAAGCATTTATCCGTACATTAAACCTAAAAGATGATGAGATTATCGCTCCTACACACTCTCATTTATTTGCAGCTGTCGGTGCTGCTCTGAATGCTAAAGAGGAAGTTACAACTGATTTTGAACATCTTTTAAAACAGTTTGAGAAGAAGATCGAACTTCAGCAGGAAGTTGACCGTTTAGAGCCTTTATTTAAGAGTGAACAAGAATATAAAAATTTCGTAAAAGATCATAACCGTCATATTGTGAAACGTGGAGATCTTGCTACATATAAAGGAAATTGTTACTTAGGGATCGATGCCGGTTCCACTACAACAAAAGTTGCTTTAGCTGGTGAGGATGGAGAACTTCTTTACAGCTACTACAATAACAATAACGGAAGTCCTCTTCACGCCGTTGTTGAAGCGCTTCATGAGATTGACGCACAGATGCCAAAGACAGCTAAGATCGTATCTTCCTGTTCCACAGGATACGGAGAACATCTTGTAAAAGCTGCCTTAAATCTTGACTTTGGAGAAGTTGAGACGATCGCACATTACTATGCAGCTGCATTCTTTGATCCTGATGTGGACTGTATCCTTGATATCGGTGGTCAGGATATGAAATGTATCCGTATCAAAAATGGAGTTGTTGATGATGTACAGTTAAACGAAGCATGTTCTTCTGGATGCGGTTCATTTATTGAAACTTTCGCGAAATCCTTAAATCATTCTGTACAGGAATTTGCCAAAGTTGCTTTAACAGCACAGAATCCGATCGATCTTGGTTCACGTTGTACGGTATTTATGAATTCTAAAGTAAAACAGGCACAGAAAGAAGGTGCAACTGTCGGAGATATTTCTGCTGGTCTTGCTTATTCTGTGATCAAGAATGCTTTATATAAAGTTATTAAGTTAACAGACCCATCTGACCTTGGAAAACATATCGTTGTACAGGGTGGTACATTTTATAATGATGCGGTTCTTCGAAGCTTTGAACGTATCTCCGGATGTCATGCTGTAAGACCTGATATCGCAGGTATCATGGGTGCCTTTGGTTCCGCACTGATTGCGAGAGAACGTTACGAAGATGGTATGGAAACTTCTATGCTTCCATTAGAAGAAATCTTTGCGATGAGTGTTGATACTTCCATGACACGATGCAAAGGCTGCACAAATCACTGCCTGTTAACGATCAATAAGTTCTCTAACGGACGCCGTTATATCACTGGTAACCGTTGTGAACGTGGTATTGGGAAAGAACCGAATGCTGAAAATATTCCAAACCTTTACGATTACAAACTTCATCGTACCTTTGACTACGAACCTTTATCTGATGAGAAAGCCACTCGTGGAGTCATTGGTATCCCTAGAGTTTTAAATATTTATGAGAACTATCCATTCTGGTATACATTCTTTACGGATCTTGGATTTAAAGTTGTGGTATCTCCTGAATCTTCTCGTAAGATTTATGAGTTAGGTATCGAATCTATTCCAAGTGAATCTGAATGTTACCCTGCAAAATTAGCCCATGGTCATGTGATGTGGCTGATCAAACAGGGAATCAAGGATATCTTCTACCCTTGTATTCCTTATGAACGTGACGAGATGGAAGGTACAAACAACCATTATAACTGCCCTATCGTTACTTCTTATGCAGAAAATATCAAAAATAACATGGAAGAACTTGCAACAGAGCGTATCAACTTTATGAATCCATTCTTAGCACTGGATAATGAAGAGGCTTTAAAATCCCGTTTATTTGAGGAATTAGAAGCTCAGTATCATTTGACTGCTGACGAAATAAATCACGCTGTTGATAAAGCTTATGCAGAACTTTCACAGGTTCGTACAGATATCCAGAATAAGGGTGAAGAAGTCCTTGCTTACCTTGCTGAAACTGGAAGAACTGGTATCGTTCTATGTGGTCGTCCATATCATATCGATCCTGAGATCAACCATGGTATTCCAGAATTGATCAACTCTTATGGAATTGCTGTTTTAACTGAGGATTCTATTTCTCATTTATCAAAGGTTGAACGTCCATTAAACGTACAGGATCAGTGGATGTATCATTCCAGACTCTATGCTGCAGCAAACTATGCAAAAGCAAATAAACAGTTAGAAGTCATTCAGTTAAACTCTTTCGGTTGCGGACTGGATGCTGTTACAACTGATACAGTGAAAGATATCTTAACAAAATCCGGACGTATCTACACAGTATTAAAGATTGATGAGGTTAATAACCTTGGAGCGGCAAGAATCCGTATCCGCTCACTGATCAGTGCTGTCCGTGTCCGTAAAAAACATAAGATCGAACCAAAACCTGTATCTCCAGCGATCAAACGTGTGGAATTTACAAAAGAGATGCGTAAGAACTATACACTGTTAGTTCCTCAGATGTCTCCGATCCATTTTGAATTCTTAGAGCCTGCTCTGCAGTCTTGTGGATATAACGTTGAAGTTTTAAATCAGGGTGGTATGGAAGATGTTAACACAGGTCTTAAGTATGTAAATAATGATGCCTGCTATCCATCTCTGATCGTTATCGGACAGTTAATGAATGCATTGCTTTCTGGTAAATATGATCCTCATAAGATCGCACTTGTCATCTCCCAGACAGGTGGTGGATGCCGTGCAACAAACTATATCAGTTTTATCCGCCGTGCACTTGAAAAAGCTGGTTACGGTTATGTTCCTGTTGTTGGTTTAAGTGCCCAGGGAATCGAGAAAAACAGTGGATTTAGCTTTACACCTGGTTTATTAAACAAAGCAGTTCAGGCGATCGTTTATGGTGATGTCTTTATGAGAACGGTTTATCATACACGTCCTTATGAAGTAAAACCTGGTTCTGTCAACAAATTACACAGACAATGGGCTGCTAAATGTAAACGTGATATTGCCAAAGGTAACTTCTATACATTCCAGAAGAATATCCGTGGAATCATTCGTGACTTCGACCGCATTCCATTAAAGGATATCAAGAAACCTCGTGTCGGAATCGTTGGAGAGATCCTTGTAAAATTCCTTCCAGATGCAAACAATCACTTAGTAGAACTTCTGGAACGTGAAGGTGCGGAAGCTGTTGTACCTGATCTGTTAGACTTCTTCATGTACAGCTTCTACAACAGTAACTTCAAATACCGTTATCTTGGTAAATCCAAGAAATCTGCGATCGTCAGCAACTCCGCAATCTGGGTTGTAGAGCGTTACCGTCAGACTCTTCGTAAAGAGCTAGCCAAGAGTAACCGTTTTGAGCCGCCTGCATATATCAAAGACCTTGCAGAATATGCCAAACCATTCGTATCAATCGGTAACCAGACTGGTGAGGGTTGGTTCTTAACAGGTGAGATGGTTGAACTGATTCACAGCGGTGCTCCAAATATCGTATGTACACAGCCATTTGCATGCTTACCGAACCATGTCGTTGGTAAGGGTGTTATCAAAGAAATCCGTCAGGCATTCCCTGATGCGAACATCGTGGCGATCGACTATGATCCGGGAGCTAGTGAGGTTAACCAGATCAACCGTATTAAGCTGATGCTTTCTGCGGCTGAGAAGAATATGAATAAATAGTTATTTTTCTATTGTTTAGAATCAAATGCTAATAAAAAGAAGCCATGTTCCGGCATAGATAAATCTTGTCTATGCTTGTAACATGGCTTCTTGTTTGTTTCTTTCTATTTCAATTAGATCATTCTGCTAAAATTTCTTCCAGAATGGCTGTTGCATCTTCAATGCAGCCTGGACAGGATCTTAAGACTTTTCCCGTTTCAATCCCTTTTAGGTCCTTACATTTTGTTGCTTGATTCTTCTCCTGAAAGCGTTTTACAAGCTCTCCTGTTAGTTTATAGGTTGCTGCCTTGGAAACTGGTTTCTCGATGTCTCCACAGCTTTTTATGGCACCGATGACTGCAACGGCTCCGGTGATCGCTCCACATGTTCCTTCCATGCAGCCCATACCTAGTCCATGGCCTTCCATCATCTTGAAAATGATGGATTCGTCGATTCCCATTTCTTCAGCAAATGCACAGGCAACTGCCTGGGCACAGTTGTAGCCTTTCTGGTGGTTTTGTGCTGCTTTGTCTGTTTTGATACTCATTTGTAATGTCCTCCGATTTTTATTCATTATTAATTAGATTGTAGATTTCTTCTTGTATCCTTTCCATATATCTATTACCTGCTGATTCCTGCGCAACCTCTTCCCATGTCGTTGCGGCGATCAGTCTTGCCCAACGGTATAGAGGATGCTTTCTTGCTTTGCCTTTGGCTGTCTTTGTTTTCTATAATTCTACTTCTTTCCTTAATCATTCATACTATTTTGAATACATCACATCATTTTTCGAAAGTAAATAAACACAGTATTGATTCATACTAATTCCTTCTCTCTGTGAATGTTCTGCTAATGATCTGTGTAGACTTCGTGGTATTCTTAATTTGAATTGTCCAGAATAATTTTCCAAGCTATCTGGTTCATAAATTTCTATTCCCTCTTCCAATGCTGCTCTGATCCACTCTCTTTTTGCATCTTTTGCATTCTGCATTGCACTCTCTATCGTTTCTCCACATGTAATACAACCTGGTAAATCAGGATAAGATATTACAAACCCACCTTCATCTTGATCTTCTATGATTTCCATCTTATATGACATACTCATATACTCATTCAGCGTTTTCATTTTCTCTTTCCTCGCTTTCTACAACCTTTCTTACCATTTCTACATATACTTTTTTAATTGGTTCATGCTTTGGTATTGTAATTGGACTTTTCCCTTGTTTTCTAAATGTATAATGACTACTTCCACTTCTTGGGGCATCCATCCTATACCCATAAGTTTCTAATACCTTTTGTAATTGTGTAAATCGAAGATCCTTCGACAAATTGCAAATACGTGCGATTAGTTTATCCCATTTTGACATTTGTATCTTCCTTTCTTTTATTATATTTGGTGTCGTATTTGGTGTCAATATTTTATTTATGTAAATATTTGCATTTTATGTAATTAAAACACATTCACTTATTTCTGTCAATATTTTACAATAACATTGTATTAAAAAAGAAGACTCCTCACAAAAAAGAGTCTTCTTTCCTTATCATCAAATGATGTAATTCTATCTTCTGACACTGATCCCTCTCTGATCCAGATATTCCTTCAGATCAGATATCTTCAATTCATTAAAATGGAACAGTGAAGCCGCCAATGCTGCATCTGCTTTTCCTTCTGTCAATGTATCATAAAAATGTTCTTTATTCCCCGCACCACCAGATGCGATCACTGGAATATCAACATTCTCTGCAATGATTCTTGTCAGTTCATTGTCATATCCTGCTTTCGTTCCGTCACAGTCCATGCTTGTTAACAGGATCTCTCCTGCTCCACGGCGGTTTGCTTCCATGGCCCATTCTACAGCATCTAAGCCTACATCGATTCTTCCACCGTTCTTGTATACATTCCATCCGATTCCATCGGCTCTGCGTTTGGCATCGATCGCTACAACAACGCACTGGCTTCCGAATTTGTCTGCAGCATCATTGATCAAATCTGGGGTATTGATCGCTGAAGAGTTGATGGAAATCTTATCTGCTCCTTCTCGTAAGATAGCCTTAAAATCCTCAACCGTACGGATTCCTCCACCGACTGTAAATGGGATAAATACCTTTTCTGCGACTTTTCTTACCATATCGATCATGATATTTCTTGCATCGGATGATGCTGTGATGTCTAAGAATACAAGTTCATCTGCGCCTGCTTTGTCATATGCTGCTGCGATCTCTACCGGGTCTCCGGCATCGATCAGATTGACAAAATTGACACCTTTTACAACGCGTCCTGCTTTCACATCTAAGCATGGGATAATTCTCTTTGTATGCATAGCCAATTCCTCCTATAGTGAAACGAAGTTCTTTAAAATCTGTAATCCTACGGTGCTGCTCTTTTCCGGATGGAACTGGCAAGCAAAGATGTTGTCTTTCTCTACTGCTGCGTGAATCTTCACACCATATTCGGTTGTTGCTGCTACAATATCTTCATCGTCTGCCTGAAGATAGTAAGAATGTACAAAATATACATAAGGATTCTCTGGCAGTCCTTTGAATAATCTTGAATCTTCTTTGACTTTGATATTATTCCATCCCATATGTGGAATCTTTAAATCTCCACTCTTTGGAATTCTTAAGATCTTTCCAGGTAATAATCCAAGTCCTTTGACTCCCGGTCCTTCATCGCTGGATTCAAACATCAGCTGTAACCCAAGACAGATTCCTAAAAATGGAATATTCTTCTCTACAACTTCATGGATCGTTTCTTCTAATCCATAATGACGGATCTTCTCCATCGCATCTGCAAATGCTCCAACTCCCGGAAGAATCACTTTATCGCTGTTTACGATCTCATCGTGATCTCTTGTGATGATTGCTTCTTCTCCAAGATAATTGAGTGCTTTTTCAACACTTTTGATATTTCCTGCATCATAATCAATAATCGCTATCATAGGTGCCTCCTATTCGTGTGCTATGTTTAAAAAGTCACGGCTGTCCATCTTGATCCCGATTCCTTTTTCTTTGATCTCTTTTCCGATCTGGTATAGTGAATGATGAACTCTTACGAACGTTGCTTTCTCATTGTAGAATGCCATCTTCTCAAAAGGCCAGCGGAACAAACTTGGAACTTCAAAACCTTCTCCTAATTCTAATATAAAAAGTTTTTTATTTAAAGTGTTTTGCAGCCATTTTGTGTAACTTGCCCATGAATTTAAGTAAGCTCCTTCGATATAGATAGATTTTGTCTCTTCTGTGCGGACATTAAAGATCAATTGTTTTCCACATTTTGGGCATTCCAGATGTTCGATCTTTCCTGTTTTTTCATAATAGTCGATCAAATCTCTAAGTCCTAAGTTCGCAGGATAGAGCTGCTCATCACATGGTGTACTGCACTGGAAGAAATCTCCGTTTCCACATGGTGCTGTCACGTGATCTTTCTTTAAATGGGTGTGATACAATAATCCATCATCGTTACTCGTCACTACGAAATATTCTTTTCCTTCCAAAACTTCTTCTAATTCTTTAAACAGATCTGTCTCTTTCATGGATAATAAATACTCTCTCTCGTAAACAGTTCTCATCCATTTGGAATCTTCATCTTCTTTATCGATGAGATTCTGATAATGTTCATTTGTGATCGCTTTCTTGAAATCGATCACACGGTCTGCACGCAATTCTCGTCCGATCCCCACTAATACAAGGTCTGCATCCTGAATCTGTTCTTTGTAATCTTTTAACATATTTCTTTTCATCCTTTTTATCCTATTATCCAAAAGAAACCAGTTTACACTGATTTCTTTTTGCTTACACTATTTATCTATCATACCACAAAACACATTTCTTTGTCTGTAGCATTTTTACTTCCATACACAACACAATGAAAATGCTTTTTTAACATTGTACAGATTCAGAATCCGCAGATTCCACATCAAAGTAAAATTCTACACCACCTTCTACATTGGCAACTCCATAATCTTTGCCATGTGCTTTCATCGTTGCTTCTACGATAGACAATCCGATTCCGCTTCCACCGTATTCTCTTGTTCTTGCTTTATCGACTTTATAGAATTTTACCCACAATTTATCAATATCTTCCTGTGGAATATGGTCTCCCGTATTAAATACTTTGATCCTCACGTCATTTCCATGACGACAATAGCTGACTTTGATGATCCCACCGTCTGTCACGTGATTTCTGGCATTGCTCAGATAGTTGTTCACAACTTCTTCGATCATAAATTCATCTGCCCACACATGAGTCTCTGGCTCATCAAATATGATCTTGACTTCTTGCTTTTCCACAAGGATCTTGCTTGATTCTACCATATTGCGGATCATTTCTGTGATATCAAATCGTTCCATATTGACCTGATTATTTCCGAATTCAATCTGATTCAGTGTCAGAAGTTTCTGTACCATACGGTTCATCTTCTTTGCTTCATCTGCAATAACGTCACAATAGAACTCTTTGCTTTCTTCATCATCTAAGATATTGTCTTTCAATCCTTCCGAATATCCCTGGATCAGTGCGATCGGCGTTTTCAGCTCATGCGAGACATTGGAAAGAAATTCTTTTCGCATCTCGTCGATCTGGATCTTTTCTTCGATATCATTCTGCAGCTGATTATTCGCTGTTTTCAGCTCCGAAATCGTCCTTTCCAGCGTCTCTGACATCTGGTTGAAATGCTCGCCCAGCTGACCGATCTCATTCTGACCGCCGCTGGTATATTTCGCATCAAAATCCAGGTCTGCCATGCGTTTGGAAAGCTCCGTCAGCTCTTGAAGCGGTGTCGTGATCTTGCGTGACATCCAGGAGATCAGGATCATGCTGACTGCAAGGCCGATCACAATAAAATAGCCAAGGAATTCATTGGAAGTCCGCACACTGTCACGGATGCTCTCCATCGGGATCCGCATCATAAAATAATAGCCGGTGTTAAAGACTCCCCAGATTTCCAGATAATCCACTTTGTCTTTAAAATCCTGGGTTTTCTGAATAACATAATTATCATTTTCTTTAAGTACTTCCGTCTCAGACTTGTCAATCCCCATCAGATAGCCCCAGAGCCGTCCCTGAAGTTCCTGTTTCTGATAATTTTCGGTTCCATAAAGAAGCGGCACAAACTCATCCGTCAGAATGATCGCACTCAAATTATAGCGTGTACAGTATTCGGAAAGGGTGTTTTCGAAATCATCCATCAGGTAATCATCTACATCTTCTACTTTATTCATATTATCATAAATACGCTGAAGTGCCGCTTCCTTTTTTGCCACATAATAACGCTCCAGCAAAAAATTATTGGTACACCAGTTTGCCAGAAAAACAAATCCAATCAGGCCGATAAAAAGTACCGCGATCTGCTTTCTCATGGTTCATCCACCTCAAATTTATATCCCATACCCCAGATGGTCTTGATATAGTCTGCATTTTTTCCAAGTTTGCTTCTCAGCTTTTTCACATGCGTATCGATGGTTCTCGCATCACCGAAATAGTCATAATTCCACACACTATTCAGAATCTTTTCTCTGGAAAGTGCGATGCCCTGGTTTTCCATAAAATAGCTCAGAAGTTCAAATTCTTTGTAACTCAACTCCACACTCTTTCCGTCTACCAGAACCTGATGTGCTGCTTTGTTTACCTCGATCACGCCGGCTTTTAAGATTTCTTCTGCTGCCAGTGTGTTGGTTCTTCGAAGAATTGCCTCTACTCTTGCAACCAGAATCTTGGGGCTGAACGGTTTGGATATGTACTCATCGACACCCAGTTCGAATCCCAGCAGCTCATCTCTCTCATCTGATCTTGCTGTCAGCATAATGATCGGCACTTTTGAATACTGCCGGATCTCACGGCATACCTGCCATCCATCCATTTTCGGCATCATAACATCGAGGATTACTAGTGCAATATCTTTATCCGCATAAAATTTATCAATTGCTTCTTCACCATCACCGGCTTCAATGACTTCATAATTTTTACGTGACAGGAAGTCATTTACCAGCTTGCGCATTCTGCTTTCATCATCTACCATTAAAACTTTTAATTTATTCATTCGTAATATCCTCCTGACTTTTTACCTTTGTGCCGATTATATCGTAAGAATATGTTAAAAATGTGTTTTTTAAAATTATTTTTGCTGATTTAATGCACGTTCTCTTGCATTTAATGATTCTTCCTGCGACTGCAGTTCTTCCTGCCATGAAGCATACTTATCCTGAAGGTTTACTTCGTAATTGATTACATTTGCATTGGAACTATGCAGTGTAATATAAATCATTGCCGCAATCACAACAACCAATACAACATTTACAATCACAGATATAACAAAATTGTCTTTATAATGATTGCGTTCCTTTGTCAGCTTACGGATTTCGCTTTTATGTTCCGTAAGCTCTCTGCGGCCCTCCATCATTTCTTTTGTTTCATTATTAATCGGAATCGGCCTGATTTTTTCATTTGGTACATCCGGTGAAAGATATAAAAACTGCTGCAGCTCTTTTAAATAATTCATGCCAATCAGCGTATTAAACAGTTTTTTATCAATAATGTCATGATACAAAATATATACCTGTTTTGCATTTGTACTGTCTGTTTTTGATGACATATATTTAATTGCCGCCAGCTCATCCTTTGCCGCCTGTGCGCCTTCTTTTGTCTTAAAGGTATATCCTCCGACAGAATATTCCTTTGCCGGATTCTTTGATTCGTTTTTTGCCATATTATTCCTCATTTCTGAGCGACTTTGTCGCGAAGAGGCGATGAGAAATTCGCGCAGGCGATTTCTCATCTGCCATCATAGGGATTTGCTTTCGCCCAGAAACAAATCCCTGTGTGAAAAATAAGCACATCAGTGTTATTTTTCACACTATCCACATTTCTGAGCGACTTTGTCGCTAATTTACTATTATTTTACTTATTGTGTGCTTTAAAGTCAATAAAAGTCACAAGATAATTCTTGACGAAGCCGTTACCGCGTGCTATAGTAGTAAATAATCAGCGTTATGACTGGTTGA
>ERZ773110.2610-NODE-2610-length-11530-cov-3.634336_pt1 | contig 11530 bp, 8 predicted proteins | sample MGYA00580568_ERZ773110 | MGnify/ENA primary metagenome ERZ773110 (study PRJEB29015, sample SAMEA2737870) | human gut metagenome | biome: human gut; feature: human-associated habitat; material: faeces | place: China | collected 2012 ... | reverse complement strand
AAGCAGATCTGATCATCGGAAGCGCAGAGGCCTATTTTGATCAGGGAAAGGTACTGATCGCAGCTGCAAACCCGGATCTGATGGAATTTTATATTGAACCCCACGATCTGGTTATTTTAGGAAACCGTTATGAGTCTCAGCTTTGTGCCATTGAAATGGGCGCAGACTGCATTATCGTGTGTGAAGGCGCCGGCGTTTCCATGACCATAAAAAAGATCGCTCAGGAAAGAGGCTGTACCATTATCGCAACCACTTACGATACCTATACAGCAGCCCGTCTGATCAACCAGAGCATGCCTATCAGCTACTTTATGACAAGAGAGCATCTGATCACATTTAACAGTGATGATTATATTGATGAGATCCGTGAAGTGATGGCAAGTAAACGTCACCGTGATTTCCCGATCCTTGACAAGGATGGCTATTATCTGGGGATGATCTCCCGCAGAAACTTACTTGGCGCAAAAGGAAAACAGGTTATTTTAGTAGACCACAATGAGAAGAATCAGGCAGTGGCTGGTATTGAAAATGCTGAGATCCTGGAGATCATCGATCATCACCGTCTGGGAACCATCCAGACTATGTCACCGGTATTTTTCCGCAACCAGCCTTTAGGCTGTACTGCTACCATTATCTATCAGATGTATCAGGAGGCCGGTATTAAAGTAGAGCCGAAGATTGCGGGACTGTTATGCAGTGCCATTGTATCTGATACATTGCTGTTCCGTTCTCCAACCTGTACTCCGGTGGATGAGATGGCAGCAAGAGCGCTGGCTGATATTGCAGGCATTGATATTGAAAAATATGCAATGGAAATGTTCAGTGCAGGAAGCAATTTAAAGGATAAGAGTGACGAAGAGATCTTCTATCAGGATTTCAAGCGCTTTACTTCCGGCAAGGTGACCATTGGTGTTGGACAGATTACTTCCTTAAATGGTGGGGAACTGGATAAGTTAAAGGGTCGTATGGAAGCATTTATGGAAAAAGCACTGGAAAACAATGGCCTGAATATGATATTCTTTATGCTGACGAATATATTGACAGAGACAACCGAACTGATCTGTGAAGGACAGGGAGCCCTGCAGCTGGCAGGAAAGGCATTCCACCAGGATATTGAACTGTTAGAAGAGGAAGGCTTAAAGGAGCCGGTACTGCGTCTGCCGGGAGTTGTTTCCAGAAAGAAGCAGCTGATCCCGGAACTGATGTTAGCAGAGCAGGAATAGGGATCAGATCAAGAAAGGATAGAAAAAATGAGTAAAGAATACTGGAAGCCGGGAAACATGCTGTATCCCGTTCCCGCTGTTATGGTAAGCTGTGGAAGAGAAGGGGAAAAACCGAATATCATTACCGTTGCCTGGGCCGGAACCATCTGCTCTGACCCGGCTATGGTTTCTATTTCTGTGCGGAAAGAGCGTTATTCCCATGATATCATCAAAGAGACAGGGGAATTTGTCATCAATCTGGTAAATAAGAGATTGGTTCGGGCTACCGACTACTGTGGCGTAAAATCCGGCCGTGATGTGGATAAATTTGCCGAGACCCGTCTGACGCCTCAGGCATCCCGTTATGTAAAAGCACCTGGTATTGAGGAAAGCCCTGTAAATATTGAGTGCAAGGTAACAGAGGTAAAAGAGCTGGGAAGCCATGATATGTTCCTGGCAAAGGTTGTAGGTGTGACCATTGACAATCAGTATATGGATGACCGCGGCAAGTTTAACCTGAATGCTTCCGGACTGACTGCTTATTCCCACGGAGAATATTTTGAACTGGGTAAGAAGCTTGGAAGTTTCGGATATTCTGTACGCAAACCTGCCAAAAAGAAGAAAAAACGTTAGTTCGCGCCATTGCTCATAAGGAGGAAACGAAAAAATGAAGCCGAATATTACTATGATCGGCATGCCTTCATCCGGTAAAAGTACCGTAGGTGTGCTTCTTGCAAAGAGACTGGGATTTTCTTTTATTGATGTGGACATTGTGATCCAGGAAAAAGAAGGAAGACTGTTAAAGGAAATTATCGCTGACGAGGGCATGGACGGCTTTCTGGAAGTAGAGAACCGCATTAATGCAGGTCTGGAAGCGAAAATGTCTGTGATCGCTCCTGGCGGCAGCGTTATTTACGGGGAAGAAGCGATGGCTCATTTAAAGGAGATCAGTGAGATCGTTTACCTGAAAATGAGTTATGAGGAAATGGAAAAGCGTATCGGAAACGTAGTAGACCGTGGTGTTGCTTTAAAACCGGGCTTTACCTTACGTGACCTGTACAATGAGCGAGTTCCTTATTATGAGAAATATGCGGATATCGTCATCGATGAAGAAGGAAAAAATGCCGGTGAGACCGTTGATGAACTTAGAAATATCATCGAGGGCATGATGGACCAGAAGATGATCCAGATGTTCATCGATGAGCAGAAGCGCAAACTGGAAGAAAGAGACCGGCTGTTAAGTGAGAAGGATGAAGAGATCCGTCAGCTGAAAGCGCGGATCGCGCAACTGGAAGGAAAGTAAAGTAATAAGTTTCCCATCTATGAGGAAAAAATACAGATAGGGGCTGCCGCTTGATCATCTATTTTGGATGATTAAACGGCAGCCCTTATTTTTTTAAATCCTATAACACTATAGCAATTCCATATACGCAAATAATTTATTGATCCCAATAATTCCCACGATCAGAAGCAGGATCACGATCACCAGTGACACGGCAAGAAAGACCATTTTATAGTAAAGATAAGCTCTTGCAAAGTCCTGCATTTTGTTGTGTTCTGGCTGGCGGGCCAGTTTTTTCAGGTAGAACCAGCCGTAAATGGGAATGTTCATGCACATGAAGGTGTGGAACCATTCACTGATCTCAATGGGACGGGAGTCATAGGGGATTTCTGTATTGTCAAAAACTTCATTCCCTGTGTTGTCCTGTACCATATTTGCAGACCCGAAGACAGGCTGTCCAGAAGTCTTCTTTTTACCTTTTATCTGGCGTTCTGCCCAAGGCCACAGTATTTTCTTAGTTTTCATCGCCTCTGCCTCCTGGTCCATAGATTTCTGCATTGTTCCACTTATACTGTTCCTTACTTAAAGCGGAGCGCAGCTGACGCTGCTGGGATTGTACCTGCACTTGAGCCTGGCTTTCTTTCTGGGCTTCTTCCGCCTCTTTTTCAGCCTGGGCAGCATTCCACTCACTTTCCGTTGGAAGAGTGGTGATACGGGAGATGGCAGCCTGGAGCCTTGCAGAAAGGGAGGCTTCCTCATCATCACCTGCAACAAGGGAAAGTTTGTCGATAGCATCAGATACCAGATCTTCGGCATCTGTTTCCTGGTATTCCAGATTTTCGATCCGCTCTAAGGCCTGCATAAAGGTCTGTTTCTTTACTGCCTTTTCTTCCTGGGCACGTTTGGCTTCTGCGTCTTTTGCAGCCTGTTCCTGTGCCTGTTTCTTTTCCTCTGCCTGAACCGCTTCATACCGGCTGATCTCATCGCTCATACCGGCAATGATCTCCTTAAAGTAGTCATACCGGCTTTCCACCTTCTCTAAAAGACTGGCGCGAAGTTCGCCGTCATCTAACAGCGGCAGCTTGGAGGTAATACTGTTGTATTCGTCTTTTACAGTATAAGTATCTTCTACAGATCCGATCTCCTTTTCCATAAAGGCATCTACAGAAGCCTGAAGAGTAGTCTCTAACTGTTCCTGCTCTTTTTCATGAAGACTCTGTTCTGCGCGGAACTGGGCAGTGGTGCTGAAATAATCTTCCATACCGGTCTTGGAGTCTACTTTGCGCTCGACTGTTTCCGGCTGTATCCAATCCCAGGGTTCTAAGCCCTCATGGATCTGATCCATAACGGATTTCCAGATCCTTCCTGCATAGGTGGCACCATAGATACCAGGCATATTTCTTGGTATATCATAACCTACCCAGATCGCAGTAGTGTAATAACGTGTATAGCCGCAGAACCAGGTATCCTTACTGCTGTTGGTAGTACCGGTCTTTCCGGCTGCAGGCATATCATTGTCCAGTCCAAGTCCCTGGCCAGTGCCGTAGGCTGCAGTAAATGTGCCTTTTAAAACATCTGTAAGCATAAAGGCAGAGTCATCTCTGTACACCTGATGGGCAGATGGTTTTAAATCTTTGGTCAGTTCCCCGTCATGTTCATGTTCGATCTTAATAATGCAGGTACGGTCATTGTATACACCGCCGTTTGCAAGGGTGCTGTAGCCTTTTGCCATATCCACGACCCGGACGCCGTTGGTAAAACCGCCGATACTTAAGGAAGGAACATTATTATCCACATAAGTCAGTTTCTGGAACTGCATTTCTCCTAAGTAATCCAGACCATAATCAATGCCAATGTCCTCTAAGATCTGCCATGCAACGGTGTTTAAGCTTCGGTTTAAAGCTTCACGGACTGTTACATTTCCAAAATAACGTCCGCCGCTGTTGGAAGGTCCGTCGGTCCATTTGTGGTCATCTACCATGCGTGTAGGGTAATATTCACCGGTATCAAAAGCCGGACCATAGTCGATGAGCGGCTTAATGGTACTTCCCGGCTGTCTGGCACTTAAATAAGCTCTGTTAAATTTGTCTTCTGTGCCGCGGCCGCCTACAATAGCAACTACATAGTTGGTCTTATTATCAACGATGACACCGGCTCCCTGAAGAGCATATTTTCCATTTTCCTGCAGCTCTGTAAAGCCGGAAAGAGACTGGTCAATCTGCGCCTGGAGCTGGCTCTGGATGGTACTGTCTATGGAAGTATAGAGCTTAAAGCCACCGCTTCGGATCAGGTCTGATTTTTCAGAATAAGCGGCTGTATACCGGTCCATGTACTGGGTATAATCTTCTTTATCTTTAAAAATGTACTGGAACTGGAAGTTGTCTTTCTTCATTAATTCCAGGGCTGCGCAGTGGATGGCATAGCTGCTCTGATAATTTTCATCCGTTCCCTCAGACTCCTGCTGTACGATCTTAAGTGGGGAGTTTACTGCTTTTTCGTAATCTTCTGGGGAGAGATAGCCTACTTCTTTCATACTGTTAAGGACATCATTACGCTTTTCTTTGGAAGCGTCCGGATGAGCTACCGGGTCATAGGCAGAAGGGCTGTTGCTGATACCGATGAGGATCGCCGCTTCTTCCGGGGCAAGATCGCTTGCGTGTTTTCCAAAATAATACAGGCTGGCAGCTTCTACGCCATAGCACTGATGACCGTAGAAATTGGTATTGCAGTAAAACTCCATAATGTCAGCTTTGGAGTATTTTTTCTCGATCTCAGGAGCAAGAAGAATCTCCACGATCTTCCTTGTAAAGGTACGTTCCTGGGTGAGATATGTATTTTTGATCACCTGCTGGGTAATAGTGCTGCCGCCCTGGGTCACATGGCCGCCGTGTTTGACAAGAGCCAGACCGGCCCGGAAGGTGGCAATCCAGTCTACGCCGCCGTGACTCTTGAAACGACGGTCCTCCTGGGCAATGTAGCCGTTTTGCAGGTTCATGCTTATCTTACTTATATCTACATACTGATAATGACCTGCGTTAATAAGTCCGATCTGCTTTCCGGCCTTGTCATAGACAACGGTATCAGAGAGCATGGAAAAATCGGACCGTTCCATCTGTGCCAGTTTGTCATAGGCGATCTCACGGCACTGGTCTAATTCCGGTTTTACCTTTGCATAGATCAGAAGGCCAACGATCGCCATGATGATAAGACCGGCTGTGATCACAGACAGTATGCCATGGAAAAGCCAGCCCAGGATACCAAAACAGGTTGCTATGGGGTGACCGGATCCATGGGCCATTTTTTTGTGTGTCTGCTTACGTAAGTCTTTCATAATGGTTTAAATCCTCTCTTTAAGTTTTCATTGAAAATTTTTGGGAAAATCCACTTAAAAAATCTGTAGTTATTATAATTCATATAGAAGAAAATTCCTAGTTAAATTCGCAGTGAAAACTTAAAAACATAGGCTTTTGATAGGATATTAGAACCTGCAGGAATATATTTTATAAAAATTAGATATAGAAATTATAAAGAAAATATAAAAAGAGGGAATTGACAAATGGAAAAAAAGGACTATAATGACAACTATTCAAGAGTTAGACATTCAAATGCGAAGAACAGGACAATGCTTTTCTGAGTATCTACGCATGGCAGAGAGCTTTCGGTTGGTGAGAGAAAGCAGCGCGACAGAAAAGATATCACCTGCAAGCAGTCTGTATGAAAACAGGAAACTGTAAGTAAGACAGACCGGGGTCCCGCCGTTAAAAGGGAGCGTATTCGTCCGGACAGAGAGTCGGAGGATAGGACAGAGTGGTCGGTGCAAACCGGCAATAAGAAGTGGTAACGCGGAGTTTGGAACTTCGTCTTCTTGGTGAGTATCCATTTGGGGTATTCGGGAAGATGGGGTTCTTTTTTTACTGTGAAAGTATCGCCAAGCGGCAGTTGTGAGAGTGCCGTAGGCACGGAACAACTGACTTTCAATTGGTGACGATCCGCTTATAGAAAATGGCAGTTGGATGTTTTACATTGAATTAACAACAGACAATAGATCACAGATTACATGAGAGGAGAGTAAAGATTATGAATACACTTGTAATTGTTTTGATCGCAGCTGTATGCCTCTTTGCAGGCTACACATTATATGGCCGCTGGCTGGCTAATAAATGGGGCATTGATCCTAAGGCCAAGACACCGGCAGTTGCTATGGAAGACGGACAGGACTACGTTCCTACAGACGGCTGGACCGTTTTCGCACATCAGTTTTCATCCATCGCAGGCGCAGGCCCTGTAACCGGTGCCATCCAGGCAGCAGCATTTGGCTGGCTTCCAGTTCTGTTATGGGTCATCATCGGTGGTATCTTCTTCGGCGCTGTTACAGACTTTGGTGCTCTGTATGCCAGTGTTAAGAACGAAGGAAAGTCCATGGGACTTCTGATCGAAAAGTACATCGGAAAGACCGGACGTAAGCTGTTCTTATTATTCTGCTGGCTGTTTACACTGATCGTTATCGCAGCATTTGCCGACATGGTAGCAGGTACATTTAACGCGTATACCGTAAAGGACGGTGTAACAGAACTGTCCGCAGCAGCACAGACAAACGGCGCAGCCGGTTCCATTTCCCTGCTGTTCATCGTATTTGCAATGGTATTTGGCGTAATGCAGAAGCATTTACATCTTACAGGTTGGAAAGAAACAGTTGCCGGACTTGCCTGCACCGTTGCAGCACTGGCAATCGGTATGGCTTTCCCGTTAGTAGCCGGAAAAGATACCTGGTCTTATCTGACCTTTGCTTATATCTTTATGGCAGCTGTAATGCCAATGTGGCTTTTAATGCAGCCTCGTGATTACATGACAACTTTCATGTTTGCAGGAATGATCATCGGTGCTGTTGTAGGTCTGTTAGTAGCTCATCCAACCATGAACCTTCCGGTTTATACTGGATTTAAGAATGCAAAAATGGGAGATATGTTCCCAATCCTGTTTGTAACTGTTGCATGTGGTGCTGTTTCCGGTTTCCACAGCCTGGTTTCCTCCGGTACCTCTTCCAAGACCGTTTCCAATGAAAAGGATATGTTAAAAGTTGGATACGGTGCAATGGTACTGGAAAGCTTATTAGCTGTTCTGGCTCTCTGCGTAGCAGGTGCTGCTGCAGCTGCTGACGGAACTGCTGCAACAGGAACCCCATTCCAGATCTTCTCTGCAGGTGTTGCAGGTTTCCTGGAAATGTTTGGTATCCCGGTTTATGTAGCACAGTGCTTTATGACCATGTGTGTATCTGCTCTGGCTCTTACAAGCCTTGACTCTGTAGCACGTATCGGACGTATGTCTTTCCAGGAACTGTTCAGTGTAGATGATATGGAACATGCAGAAGGCTGGAGAAAGTTATTCTGCAACAAGTATTTCTCAACTGTTATCACTCTGGCATGTGGCTTTATCTTAACAAAGATTGGATATTCCAACATCTGGCCTCTGTTCGGAAGCGCAAACCAGCTGTTAAGCGCACTGGTTCTGATCACTCTGTGCGTATTCTTAAAAGTAACCGGAAGAGAGAACAAGACTCTGTTCCCACCACTGATCATCATGCTCTGCGTAACCTTTACTGCACTGGTTGAAAGAACCATTGCCCTGGTAAATGCATTTGGCGCAGGAACTGCTGTATTTATGGTAGAGGGACTGCAGCTGATCATTGCCATCCTGTTAATGGTCCTTGGTGTGATCATTGTATACACATCTGGTAAGGAACTGTTTAATAAGAAAGCTGAAGTAAAGCACAGCAAGGAAGGTAAGCTTGCATAAGCTGGTTCAGGAATAAAAAGGGTTTTGGATTAAGATATGAAATAAAAAATGGCGGATATGGGATTTGAACTCTTATATCTGCCATTTTTTGTTGTCATGTGTCTGTTAAGATTTTGTGTTATCTGGCCCAGCCGTAGGAGCATTTTACAGCACGGTCCCAGCCGGATATCATTTCTTCCCGTTTTTCGTCCGGGATGTCCGGGGTAAATGTTTTATCAATTTCCCAGTTTTTTACAACTTCTTCTTTATCTTTCCAGTATCCCACAGCCAGTCCCGCAAGATAAGCAGCGCCCATAGCTGTGGTTTCCACGCATTTGGGGCGTTTTACAGTAAGATTTAAGATATCGGACTGGGTCTGCATGAGATAGTTGTTGGCACTGGCACCTCCGTCTACTTTTAAGGAGGTCAGATCTATGCCGGAGTCTGCTTTCATGGCCTTTAAAACGTCATTGGTCTGGTAGCAAAGGGAATCCAAGGTGGCACGGATGATGTGGTATTTATTTACACCTCTGGTGATGCCGGTGATGGTTCCCCTGGCATACTGATCCCAGTGAGGCGCGCCCAGACCGGTAAAGGCGGGAACTACATAGCAGCCGTTCGTATCAGGAACTTTGGTTGCCATGTATTCGGAGTCAGCAGCAGAGTCGATAAGGCGCATTTCGTCACGGAGCCACTGGATGGCAGCTCCGGCAACAAAAATAGAACCTTCCAGGGCATAGGTTACTTTGCCGTCCATGCCCCAGGCAATGGTGGTTACCAGGCCATTTTTGGAAAAGACAGGTGCATTTCCTGTATTCATCAGCATAAAGCAGCCGGTGCCATAGGTATTTTTCACATCCCCCGCTTCAAAACAGGTCTGGCCGAATAAGGCGGCCTGCTGGTCCCCGGCTGCACCACTGATCGGGATGGGACCACCAAAGAACTGGGAGTCTGTTTCTCCGTAAACGCAGCTGGATGGCATAACTTTTGGCAGCATACATTTTGGGATATTTAATTCTTTTAAGATGTCCTCATCCCACTGCAGAGAGTTGATATTAAAAAGCATGGTGCGGGAGGCATTGGAATAGTCGGTCACATGGATACGGCCCTTTGTCAGCTTCCAGATCAGCCATGTTTCCACCGTTCCAAAGAGAAGTTCCCCTTTTTGGGCCCGTTCTCTGGCGCCTTCTACATGATCCAGGATCCATTTTAACTTGGTGCCGGAAAAATAGGCATCGATCACAAGGCCGGTTTTTTGGCGGAAAGTATCTGTAAGGCCTTTGGCTTTCAGAGAGTCACAATAATCAGAGGTCCTGCGGCACTGCCATACAATCGCGTGGAATATGGGTTCTCCTGTATGCCTGTCCCATACGATCGTGGTCTCTCGCTGATTGGTAATGCCGATGGCGGCAATGTCTGCTGCTGACGCGCTGATTTTTGACATTGCTTCCACAGCAACGCCTAACTGGGTGGACCAGATCTCATTTGCATCATGTTCCACCCAGCCGGGTTTTGGAAAATACTGGGTAAATTCTTTCTGGGCAAGGCTGCAGATCTCCCCTTTTTTATTAAACAGGATACAGCGGCTGCTGGTAGTCCCCGCATCCAGTGCCATGATATAGTCTGCCATGTTTCTCCTCCTGTAGATAATGTTTTCCAAAATTTGTTTTAAATTTTATTTTAATATCATTTTACCATAGCAGCAATGGGTTCACAAGCATGGTCTGGACGTTGACATTTTTATAAGAAAAAGCCTATAATATGAGGATAAGTACATGATATGTACAGGACACTGGTAAGTGCATCAAACATAAGGAGGATGATCCATATGGCATTTTTAGATCAGATCAGTAAAAATCTTGCAGGTTACGGAAAAGAAGCTGCAAAAAAGGCGAAAGATACAGCTGAGATCTTTCAGTTAAAAGCTGAGATCCGCGGAGAAAAACAGAAGATCAATGAGCTGTATGCAGCTATTGGTGCTGTGTATTTTAAAAATCACAGAGACGAGTCTGAGGATGAGTACAAAATGTTCTTCCCTGAGATCGAAAACGCAATGGAGCACATTGCAGAACTGGAAGAAAAGTTAAAACAGCTGGATAATACAGAAAAATGCCCCTGCTGTAATGCACTGGTAAGAAAAGGGGACGCTTTCTGCAGCAAATGTGGAGCAGCTCTTCATCAGGAAGAGGAGACAGCAGAGAAAGATAATGCAGATGTTGTAACTGAGGATGATTTTGTCCCGGAAGAGGCTGCAGAAGAGCCGGTAAAAGACCAGAAAGAAGACTTGGTGGAAGAGTCAGGTGAAATGACTGAAAATACGACAGAAGAAGAGACAAAGCAGGAAGAGGAGCCGGTTTCAGAGCCGGAAGAATGAAGCATGAGAGAAAAAAAGACAGGGCTGGTGCTTGAAGGCGGCGGCATGAGAGGTATTTATACAGCAGGAGTTCTGGATGTGTTTATGGAAAACGGCATTACCTTTGATGGTGTGATCGGTGTATCCGCAGGTGCGATCCATGGATGTTCCTTTGTATCCGGACAGAAAGGCAGAAGTATCCGGTATTACATGAAGTATTGCCGCAACTGGCAGTTTATGAGCTTTCGCAGCCTTCTTTTAACTGGTAACATTGCAGGAGAGAAATTCTGCTATCACACACTGCCTGAAAAGCTGGATCCATATGATTATGAGGCATTTAAGAAAAGCCCTACAAAATTTTATGTAGGCTGCAGCAATGTGGAGACTGGAAAGGCAGAGTATCTTCCTATTACAGATATGAAGGAGCAGATCGACCGGATGAGAGCTTCCGCTTCCTTACCCCTTGTGTCTAAGATCGTAAAGACAGCAGGATTGAAGCTGTTGGATGGCGGCTGTACAGACAGTATCCCGGTTAAGGCTTTTGCGAAAATGGGATATACAAAGGATGTTGTAGTTCTGACCCGTCATAAAGGCTACCGGAAAGAAATAGAAGGTACTGGTCTGACAAAACTTGTATACAGAAAATATCCGGAATTTGTAAAAGCTGTATACAGACGTCCAAGTGTGTATAATCATACACTGGATGAAATCGAAAAATGGGAAGAAGAAGGAAAAATCTTTGTGATCCGGCCAAGCGTTCCTTTAACCATCGGACGGATGGAGGCAGACCCGAAGAAGATTAAAGAAGTTTATGAGCTGGGGCGTGATGATGCCAGGAGACAGATCGAAGATATGAAGGTTTTTTTAGGGAGCCTATGAAACTTTTTCTGTAAAATAACCTAAGTAAGGTCCTTCTATGAT
>ERZ773110.2600-NODE-2600-length-11561-cov-28.312967_pt1 | contig 11561 bp, 7 predicted proteins | sample MGYA00580568_ERZ773110 | MGnify/ENA primary metagenome ERZ773110 (study PRJEB29015, sample SAMEA2737870) | human gut metagenome | biome: human gut; feature: human-associated habitat; material: faeces | place: China | collected 2012 ... | reverse complement strand
CGCCGGGAGCCAGCAGCTTGCGGGGGTCGAAGCCCTTGCCCTGCTGATCCTTGCCAGCCTCGATGTACTTGCGGGTGGCCTCAGCAAAGACCAGCTGACACTCGGTGTTGATGTTGATCTTGGAAACGCCCAGGCTGATGGCCTTCTGGATCATCTCGTCGGGGATGCCGGTGCCGCCATGCAGGACCAGAGGAATGTTGTTGGTAGCCTTGTGGATGCGGTCCAGAGCCTCAAAGTCCAGGCCCTTCCAGTTGGCGGGGTAAACGCCGTGGATGTTGCCGATGCCGGCAGCCAGGAAGTCAATGCCCAGATCGGTGATCTTTGCGCACTCGGCGGGGTCTGCGATCTCGCCAGCGCCCACAACGCCGTCCTCAACGCCGCCGATGGAGCCGACCTCGGCCTCAATGCTCAGGCCCTTGGAGTGTGCCAGAGCGACCAGCTCCTTGGTCTTTTCCACGTTCTCCTCGATGGAGTAGTGGCTGCCGTCGAACATGATGGAGGAGAAGCCGGCCTCAACGCAGGCCTTGCAGCCCTCGTAGGTGCCGTGGTCCAGGTGAAGGGCAACGGGAACGGTGATGCCCATGGTCTCCACCATGGAGCTGACCATGGCGGCAACGGTCTTGAAGCCGGTCATGTATTTGCCTGCGCCCTCAGAGACACCCAGGATAACGGGGCTCTTCATTTCCTCGCAGGCGGTCAGGACTGCCTTGGTCCACTCCAGATTGTTGATGTTGAACTGGGGCACACCATAGTGGCCATCGCGTGCCTTGATCAGCATTTCGGTTGCATTTACCAACATTATTCATTACCTCCGCAAAATCATTTTGGGGTGAAAAAGCCGTTTTGGATACAAGATTGCGCATCCTTTAACGAACCTAAGGGTAGTATACCCCAATTACAGGATAAAATCAAGGCGGTTCCCACGGCGTTTTCAACACAAATTCACATTGGGCATTTTGATGTTGGAGATTCTGGCAAAAACTACTGGATCTCCCTTCAAAAAATTGTCATAATTCCGACTTGAATTTTACAAAAAGTACGGCGAAAAGTTTGCGTGTCGAACCCGGGAAGTTGAAAACTTGGTGGAAACTGTGGAATTCCACCTGGAAAGTGGGCGTACAAACTTGATTTTTGAACACTTTCCACCGGGTTTTCAACATGTGGAAAAATTTGAGCCGAATTACCGATTGTATAGCCTGCTGAATGTGGAAAACTTTTGCCTTCGGCAAACATTGCGAAGAATGCCGGGGTATGCTATACTTTAGAATGTATCAGTGTCAAAATATAGTAAAACTGAAACAGAACGAAACCATGGCGCGGCTCAAACGGCCCGCCTTGCCATAGAATGGAAGGAGAACACATCAATGGACGAACAGAAAATGCCGCGCCGCCGCCGCAGCAGCACGGAGGAGCAGCCCAAGAATGAGAGCCTGGTCTACGGCAAAAACCCCGTGACCGAGCTGCTCAAGAGCGGTTCCGGCGTGGACACCGTGCTGATCGCGGAGGGCATGGTCCCCGCTGTGGCAGCTTACTATACCGCCATGGCCAAGGAGGCCGGGGCCACGGTCAAGCGGGTGCATCCCAACAAGCTGCGCCTGATGACCGGCACCGAGAGCCATCAGGGCGTGGCTGCCTTTGCCAGCGAGATCGAATATGTGACTGTGGAGGACCTGCTGAACGTTGCCAGAGAGAAGGGGGAGCCCCCTTTCCTGGTGCTGAGTGACGGCATCGAGGACCCCCATAATCTGGGCGCGGTGATGCGCTCTGCTCTGCTGTGCGGAGCCCACGGCATCGTCATCCCCAAGCGGGGCGGCGCGTCCGTGACCCCCACCGTTATCAAGTCCAGTGCCGGTGCGGCCGAGCGCCTGCCTGTGGCCCGCGTGGCCAACATCGGCGAGACCATCCGCCGTCTGAAGGATCAGAGTGTGTTCGTCTACTGTGCCGATATGGACGGTGTGCCCCTGCGCAAGAACAACCTGACCGGCCCCATCGCACTGGTGCTGGGCAGCGAGGGCAGTGGTGTATCCCAGCTGGTGAAAAAGCTCTGCGATGGTGTGGTGCGGCTGGATATGGCCGCTCAGGGCACCGGTGTGGACAGCTTCAATGTCTCGGTGGCGGCTGGCATCATCCTGTACGAGATCCAGAGCCAGCGCGCCGCAGAGTAAGAAACAGCGGCCAGACCGCCGTGACCAGAACAGGGAGGGACTAGGATGCCAAAGGATGATAAGCGCAAAGAGCTGACACAGGAAGAGATCGATGCGCAGAACGAGAAGTTCCGCACGTTTTTCAGCACCAGCGTGGCACAGGTGCCCGAAGAGATGAAGCGCCGCGATGAGGAAAAGGAGAGCACCAGCAGCCTGCTGGGCAAGCTCTTTCACCGCGAAAAGGACAAAGAGGAGCCAGCCGCCGTCCCGGCCGTGCAGAATGAGCTGCCGCCCACGGGTGAGATCGTGCTGGGCCATGAGGAAGAAGCCGAGGCCGGCCTGGAGCTGGCATTGGAGCCCGGAGAGCTGGAGGAAGCAGAGCCTGTGGCTCTGCCCACCGCACCGGAAGCCCCCGCAGCGCCGAAGCCGGAACCCCGGCCCGCACCCCAGCCCGAGAAAAAGCCGGAGCCGCCCCGCCGCCGGGAACCCCTGACCCCACAGGAGCAGCAGGAGGATGCAGAGATGGCCGAACTCAAGGCCATGCTCTATGGCACCCCCAAGCCCGCCCCGGTGGAGGAGGTGCAGGATGCCCCCGAAGAGGTGCTGGCCGTGGAGTCGGAAGCTCCCGCAGCGCCTGAGGGTCCGGCCATCCCCATGGTGTTTGCCGAGGATCAGTCGGTAAAGCAGGCGAAGTCTGCCCCGGAAGCCGCGCCAGAGGTTGAGCCGGAACCGGAAACGGCTTTCCAGTTCTTTGGCAAGGGCGCGGACGAGAACGAGCCGCAGGCCCCTACCCGCACCGAGGCCCCCAGCAAGGACGACAGCATGAGCCTGCCGCTGATGGGGCTGGAAGAGGACGAAGCACCCGCCCGGCCTGCCGCCCCGGCAGAGGAGGCCCCGGCCCAGCCTGCTGAGGAAGCGGCCCCTGCCGCGCCGGAGGCTGAGGAGAAGCCTGAAGAGGAATCCGAGCCGGAAACGCCCGAGCAGGTGGGGGAGAAGCTCCGCCGGATGGGCGCGGAGCTGACGCTGCGGTGTGTGCTGGAGGGCATCCTTGCGGTGGTACTGCTCCACTTTGGCCTTGTTGCCGAGGGGTTGCTGGCCCCTGTGGCCTCCCTTGACCCCGTGATCGCCCCGGCGGCGTTCTATGCCGCCAACCTGCTCTTTCTGGCCGGTGCGCTGGCTGTGGGCTGGCCTGTCCTGCGGGATGGCCTGCAGGGCCTCAAGGGCCGCCCCAGTGCAGACACCATGCCGGCGCTGGCCGCCTGCGGTGCGCTGGTGCAGGCTGCGGTCGCCCTGCTCAACGCCCAGAGCTATCAGAACTCCAGCTGGACGCTGCTTTCCGGCGTGGCCGCACTGGGCCTGTTCCTGGCCCTGCTGGGCAGCCGTGTCCTGCTGACTGCCGTCAGAAACGGCTATGACCTTGCCGCCCGATCCCCTGAGGGGCTGCAGGGCGCATTCCGCGTCCGGGATAAGGACCTGATCCGGGTGCTGGCCCGGAGCCTGGATCAGAAAGACCCCTGGGTGCTGCTCAGCCGCCCTGTCCAGTGGGACGAGGCGCTGGTGGAGCAGAGCTTCGGGGAGCGCGCCAGTGAGCGCCGCGCCCGCAAGACAGCCCTGATCCTGCTGGGTGCCGCCGTGCTCAGCGGGCTGGTGTTCCTGCTGTTTGGCGGCGGGCCCAACGGCATGGCCGCAGCCCTGACCTCCATGCTCTGCATGGGTGCACCGCTGTCCTCCACCCTGGTTGCGGGCATCGCGTCTCTGCGCCTGCAAAAGACCGCTGCCGCCGCCGGTGCCGTGGTGCCCGGCTGGGCCGCCATTGAGGAGCTGGGCGGCGTGGATACTGTGCAGGTGGATGCCGACGAGCTCTTTACCGCCGACAGCGTGAACCTGGAGGATATCCGCATCTTCAAGGGAGGCCGCATCGACCGCGCCATCCTCTATGCGGCCAGCATCCTCAACCACAGCTGTGAGACCCTGCGGGGGCTGTTCCGCCAGATCATCGAGGACCGCACCGAGATCCTGTACCCTGTGAAGGACTTGGAGGTCCACCACGGCCTTGGCTTTGCCGCCTGGTGCGATAACAACCGGGTGCTCATCGGCAACCGGCTGTACATGGAGCGGGAGGGGGTGCCCCTGCCCGAGCAGGAGTATGAGGATGAGCACTCCCAAAACGGCGCGCTGCAGATCCTGTATCTGGCTGTTTCTGGCAGCCTGCACGCCATGTTCGTGCTCCACTATGTGGGCGGCCGCAACGCCGCCCGCGGTCTGGAGGTGCTGCAGCGGGAGAACATCCGCCTGCTGGTCACCTGTGAGGACCCCAGCCTGACGGCCCGCCACATTACCGAGGCTTACCATCTGCCCGAGGGGATGATCACCCTGCTGGATCAGGAGCAGTGCAGCGCGCTGACCCCTGCCCAGCCGGACGAGACGGCCCGCTGCTGTATGCTGCATGATAAGGGCTTTGCCAGCCTGATCGGCGGCCTGCGCGCGGCGGAAAAGGCCCAGAACGCCGAGACCAGCGCCACCACGGTGCAGATGGTCTCGGTCTGGTTCTCGGTGGTCATCGGTGCTCTGCTGACCTACGCGGGCAGCATCGGCACCCTGTCGGTGGCCGCTGTCCTGATGTATCAGGCAGCTTGGAGTGCTTTGAGCATTGCGGTCTGCGCTCTGAAACAGCACAACTGAGAAATGTTCTCAAAATAAATAGGAATTATTCTTGATTTCAATTCGGAACTCTGGTATAATCAGTGCAGAAGGAACGCCCCGGCGGTCACCGGCGGCGAAATGATACACCGCACAAACAAAAGGAGAGCATGAATATGGAACTCAAGGGTACCAAGACCGAGAAAAACCTGTGGGAAGCCTTTGCAGGCGAGAGCCAGGCCCGCAACAAGTATACCTTCTTCGCCAGCGTGGCCAAGAAGGAGGGCTATGAGCAGCTGGCAGCGATCTTTGAGGAGACGGCTGCCAACGAGAAGGAGCACGCCAAGATGTGGTTCAAGGCCCTGAACGGCGGCTCCATCCCCGATACCATGACCTGCCTGGAAATGGCAGCCGGCGGCGAGCACGACGAGTGGACCGAGATGTACCCACGGATGGCCGCAGAGGCCAAGGAAGAGGGCTTTACCCAGCTGGCTGCCCTGTTCACCATGGTGGCGCAGATCGAGAAAGAGCACGAGGAGCGCTACCGTGAGCTGGCCGAGAACCTGAAGAACAACAAGGTTTTTGCCCGGGAAGAGCAGCAGGTCTGGCAGTGCCGGAACTGCGGCTACACCTATATCGGCAAGTCGGCTCCCCTGAAGTGCCCGGTCTGCGCACATCCCCAGAGCTACTTTGAGCTGAAAAAGCACAATTATTGATCCTGTCCGGAACGCCGCAGCTCCCACGCCGGGACTGCGGCGTTCTTTTTGCACAAAATTTTCCGGAAAAACTGGTATAGTCCACGAAATCGGGTGCGAAAGCACAGCACTTTGGGCGAAAAACTTGACCCACATTGGCCGGACGTGTAAAATGAATCAGTAGTGAGAAAAATCATGGACGCGAAATTTTTCCATGTGTGCGGCATTCCTTTGATCCCATGGGATGAAACAAGGAGGGAAGTTCGACCCAATGAAATGGAAATTCCAAACCGCGGGGCGGCTTCTGGCCCTGCTGGCTCTGAGCGGGGCCCTGCTGGCTGCCCCTTTGCCCGCGCAGGCCGCGCCCGGTGTGCTGACAGGCCTGACCGGAACCGGCTCCAAGCTGGAACTGGAGCTGACCGAGATGGAGCTGGAGATCACCGATGATGACCCCCGCCCCAAGGGCTACCTGTACACCAGCGGACAGAGCGATTATTACTTCATCGTCTGGATGAGCAGCAACTCCAATGTTGCCACGGTGGATGGCGACGGTAAGGTGACGGGCCGCAATGCAGGCACTGCCATCATCACAGCCATCTCCGACCACGGCGAACGCGCCGCCTGCAAGGTGACCGTGACCCGCAAAAATGAGGAAGCAGCCAGAAAAAAGCCCACGCTGGATACCACCAGCCTGAGTCTTGTGCTGCAGTACAATGACCTGCACCCCACCCACCAGCTCCAGCTGACCAACAGCGACCACTCTTTCCTCTATGTCTACCAGTGGATGAGCAGCAACCCCGAGGTTGCCACAGTCAGCGACAAGGGCCTTGTCACAGCTCAGGCGGCGGGCACCACCACCATCACGGCAATGGTCTCCAACGGCCAGGCTTTGCGGTGCAGCGTCACGGTGACTTCGGATATCGGCAAGGTGACCCTGAACAAGAGTGACCTGCTGCTCCGCACCGTGGGCACCCAGGAACGCCTGACGGCCACCGTTGCGGTGGAGGGCGGCGGCAGCGTGCCCATTACATGGGTCAGCAGCAACCCCGGTGTCGTTACCGTGGATGCGGATGGCGTGGTGACCGCCATTGCCGACGGAGAAGCCAAGGTCACGGCCCTTTCGCCCGCCGGACGCTTTGACGTGTGCAGCGTTGTGGTGGGCATGGCGGCGGAGAAGTACGAATCTGAAGCCGACCTTGCTGACGAGCTCAAGCTCCCTGACCCCTACGTTGCCGTAAGGCTGAATAAACTGGCATAAAGAAAAAGCACCCGCCCATGGCTGTTTTTGACAGCTATGGGCGGTTTTTGCGTGTATGGAAACGGATGCGCTGGGAAAAACTTGCCGAAGAGGAATTTTTTTCAAAAAATATTTTGCGTTGCATGTTGTGATGTACCTGACACATCCAGCCGCCTCCGGCAGGTGAAAAAGGACAAAATGGCCCGAATGTTGTTTAAGACAGGGAGCGGCTGCCCCACAGAGCGGCGAAATCTCTGCAAAAAAGGCGGCTGTCCGGCTTGAATGACACATTTAACAAAAATTTGACGTGAAGTGATTGAATTTGCAACTCTTGACAGAAGGCGGGACAAACCATTATCCTTTTATCCAGAGGAAAGTATTTTATGTCGCCAGACGTTGGAATGCCTGGTGGACAAGTGTGTGTCAGGAGGGAAAGAATATGACCAACTACCGGAACCGAATCGGGGAAGCCATTGCCTTTGCCCGGAACGTGGCGGGCAGATCCCAGCAGGAGCTTGCGGATATGCTGGGGCGGGACAAGCGCACCATTCAGAAATGGGAGCGGGGCGAGATCCGCATTGCGCTGGAGGATTATCTGGATGTATTCGATACTCTGCACCTGCCGGTGGGGCCCTATGAAATGTGGATCCGGCATCCGGAACTCTTTCCGCGCGGCATGGAGGATATCAAGGGCTTCAGCACGGAGAAAAAGCGGCGGGTACTGGCGGATTATTACCTGCATCAGGCTGCACCGCTGGAGATCGAGCAGGAGTATTACATCCTGTTCGGCGACCACGGCAGCAACAGCTGCGGCATCCGGCAGGAGCTGCTGGCCAACCTGCAGACTCCGCTCCGTGACCGCAAACGGATCGTGAACCAGATCATCGACAACTACTATGAGGCCCGGGCCATCGGACATCTGACCGACCCGGAGGGCCAGCAGCCGGTGATGCCCATTCTGGAAGCCTGTTACGATGCCAGTGCACGGAGCGTGGAAGCCAACGAGAACCGGTACAGCATCGGCAGCATCGAGGACTATCTGGACGATGCGGCAAAACCGGCAGAAGAGTGAACCGAACAGCAGACGGCCATGTGCAGCCGCCTGCTGTTTCTGCGTTCGGCTGCCTGCGGGAAAATATTGTGAAATTTGCGGATTCCTGCTATACTTATCCTATTGATGAAAAAGAAGGGTGAGATAAATGGCATACAACATGGGCGGTCGGCGCTTCCGGCCGGTGGGCAGCGGAAAAAAGCGGACTGCGCCGCAGTACGGGCCGGTGGGCACAGGCTGCCCGTTTGTGGAGGAGGCCGTGGCGCGGCTGTACCGGGAGCAGAACGAGGAACATTTCTGGAGCCTGATGAACGCCCTGAACTATGCGCTGGAATTGCAGACCAAGGTACTGGTGCCGCTGGATGCGGCGGTGGACCCCCAGAGCGGAGCCGCCCCCTGGGCACACCTGCCCATCCCGGAGGAGCGGGCCGAGGGCCTGCCGCCCTGGCTGCTCCACGCCCGGAAAGAGCGGCACTATCTGCCGCTGTTCACTTCGGTAAAGAACGCCGAGGCGGAAAAGGCCAGCGCCACCCGGCCCATGGTGGAGCGCAGCTTGCGCAGCGCCATGGAGTATGCGCTGGAAACGGATGGCATCGACGGTGTGGTGCTGGACCCGTGGACAAGCTCTGCCACGCTGGATGTCTCCCTGCTCAGCGGGCTGCTGAGATCGGAGCGGGGGAGCGACAACCCCGGCGCTCAGGAGCTGGAAGCCGGGCACGCCGCCGCCCGGGCCGGGGATTGGCCGGAGGCGGCGGCCCGCTACACTGCCGCCGCCGAGGCGGGCAGCGCAGAGGCGCTTTCTGCCCTGGGGGACTGCCTGTATTATGGCCGGGGTACCCGGAAGAATAAGACCCAGGCCCGGCGGATGTGGAAAAAAGCCGCGCAGGCCGGGGAAGTGCAGGCCATGATCGCCCTGGGGGATGACTGTGCCGCATCGGGCGGGGAGATGGCGGAGACCCTGCAATACTACCGCCGCGCCCAGAGCGCTGCCCGGGAGGTGCCGGACATCGCCTACACCCCGCAGGTCTGCCTGCGCCTTGCCCAGTACGAGACCCAGTACCTCTCCCGCAAAAAGGCGCTGCTGCAGGTGGCCGAAGCCGTGCAGGGCTTTCGGATCCTGCAGGCCGAGGGCGAAACGGATGCTGCCGACTGGCTGCGGGAGGCTGAACTGCTGACCGATCAGCTGCTGGCCGACGATAAAAACGCCTGAAACACAGTTTCTTTACATTTGTTCTAAGAAATCGTCATAGGAAACCGGTAAGATATTCAAGGAAATATTCTGCGCCGAAGAAAAGAGGACAAGCACTATGAGCAAAGTGATCGGAATTGACCTTGGTACCACCAACTCCTGCGTGGCGGTGGTGGAGGGCGGCAAGCCTGTGGTCATCACCAACGCCGAAGGCGAGCGCACCACCCCCAGCGTGGTGGCCTTTACCAAGGATGGCGAGCGTCTGGTGGGCGGCGCGGCAAAGCGCCAGATCGCCACAAACTCAGGCCGCACGGTGTCCAGCATCAAGCGGTACATGGGTTCTGATCACCGGGTGCATATCGATGGCAGAGACCTGACCCCGCAGGAGATCAGCGCCATGATCCTGACCAAGATCCGCCGCGATGCCGAGAGCTACCTGGGCGAACCGGTGACCGAGGCCGTCATCACCGTGCCTGCCTATTTTGACGACAGCCAGCGCAAGGCCACTCAGGACGCGGGCCGCATTGCGGGCCTGAATGTTCTGCGCATCATCAACGAGCCCACCGCCGCCGCAGTGGCCTATGGCCTGGATAACGAAGCCCCCCAGAAGATCCTGGTCTATGATCTGGGCGGCGGCACCTTTGATGTTTCGATCATCGAGATCGAGGACGGCACCTTTACGGTGCTGGCCACCGGCGGCGATACCCATCTGGGCGGCGATGACTTTGACGAGCGCATCGTTGAGTGGGCTGTGGCGGAGTTCCGCAGATCTGACCGCATCGATCTGACCAAGGACCCCGCCGCCATGGGCCGCCTGAAGGAGGAAGCGGAAAAGGCCAAGAAGGAGCTTTCCAGTGCGCTTTCTGCCCAGCTGAACCTGCCGTTTATCGCGGTGGGCAAGGATGGCCCCCACCATCTGGATCTGAGCCTGGGCCGCCCCCAGTTTGAGATGATGACCGGTGACCTGCTGGCCCGCACCGTTCAGCCGGTGCAGAACGCCCTGCGGGATGCCGGGATTTCCGCCAGCCAGCTGGGCAAAGTCCTGCTGGTGGGCGGAAGCACCCGGATGCCTGCTGTGGAGCGGCAGGTCCGGGAGCTGCTGGGCTGTGAGCCCAGCCATACCCTGAATCCCGATGAATGCGTGGCCATGGGTGCTGCCGTGCAGGGCGGCCTGCTGCAGGGCGGCGGAAAGCTGGCCGGTGCCACCGGTGCGGCCGCGCAGGGCCTTGTGCTGATGGATGTCACCCCGCTGACGCTGTCCATTGAGACGCTGGGCGGCGTGGCCACCCCCCTCATCACCCGCAACAGTATGATCCCCACCCGCAAGAGCCAGATCTTTACCACGGCCCGCCCCATGCAGACCAGCGTGGAGATCAATGTGCTGCAGGGCGAGCGCCACTTTGCCCGCGACAACAAGAGCCTGGGCAAATTCAAGCTCACCGGCATCCGCTCCGGCTTCTCCTCCAAGCCCCAGATCGAGGTCACCTTTGACATCGATGTGAATGGCGTGGTCAAGGTGTCCGCAAAGGATCTGGGCACCGGCCGGGAGCAGAACATCACCATCACCGGCAGCACTAATCTTTCTGAGAACGAGATCCAGCGCGCCATGGCCGATGCCGCCGCCTACGAGGAGGAGGATACCCGCCGCAGGGAGCGGCTGGAACTCCACAATCAGGCCGAGATGCTGGCTTACAAGGTGGATGAGGCCCTCTCCAAGTGCAAAAAGGAGCTGGACAAGGACGAGAAGAACCGAGTCAGAAACGACCTTGCCAGCCTGCGCCGCTGCCTGCGCAAGGATAAGCCCGAAAAGATGAACGAGACCGAGGAAGCGAACCTCCGGCAGGCAAAATCCCAGCTGGAAGCCAGTGCCAACCACCTGATGGTGCTGTACAGCACGGAGCAGGATGCCGGCCGGCAGTAAGCAGGCAATTCCCTACTGAAAAACTTCGTTGAAAGGGTTGACAAACCCGGAAGAGTGGGGTATTATGTATGCAATATCACAAAAATGGCTGTGAAGAGAAGAGTAGGTTTTCGCATTGATCCTTCCAGAGAGCCCGGGCGGTGGAAAAGGGCAGGAAACAGGGGACTGAAAATGGTCTCGGAGCCGCGGGGGCGAAGTGCAAGAGTGCTAAGCCTGCGACGGGAGCGCCCGTTACAGCGTCCGGTTGTCGCGTTGCAAAACGCCGCAGCAGTGAGGCTGTCTCTGTGAGGGGACAGTAAACCAAGGTGGTACCACGGAAGTTCTACGCTTTCGTCCTTGTGGGTGTATGCCCGCTGAGGACGGAAGCGTTTTTTATTTTGCTTCCGGTGCAAAAGGGTGCGGATTGTGCCGCACCGCACAAAAACATTTTTGTAAAAGTAGAGAGGGAAAACAAAATGTCTAAGATCACTCGTCGTAATTTTCTGAAAGTATCCGGCGTGGCCGCTGCTGCCGCTGCCCTGACCGCCTGCGGCGGCTCTTCCTCCACCGCAAGCTCCGCCGCTTCCGGCGCTGCATCCTCTGAGGCTGCCTCCACCGCTGCCAAGCTGGACAAGATCAAGGTCGCTGTTCCCAACGACACCACCAACGAGGCCCGCGCTCTGACCCTGCTGGAGAAGAACGGCT
>ERZ773110.2595-NODE-2595-length-11577-cov-3.556674_pt1 | contig 11577 bp, 7 predicted proteins | sample MGYA00580568_ERZ773110 | MGnify/ENA primary metagenome ERZ773110 (study PRJEB29015, sample SAMEA2737870) | human gut metagenome | biome: human gut; feature: human-associated habitat; material: faeces | place: China | collected 2012 ... | reverse complement strand
GCCAGATTCCGATCGGCGTGCTGCGCACCGACGGGCGCGAGAACCTCATCACGGCCATCGAAATCGCCGGAGCGCGCATCGGCGACCGGCCCGAGGTCCCCGAAGTGTCGCTCTATTTCCAGAACCGGCTGTTCCGCGCCAACCGTACCACCAAACGCAGCGCCGAGGCGCTGAGCGCCTTCCGTTCCTACAACTACCCGCCCCTGGCCGAGGTGGGGGTTAACATCGCCTATAACCTCGCGGCGATCCTCCACCCGACGGAAATCTCGCCGGAACTGCGCATCGCCACCCGCCTGGCCGACGGAATCGAAGTCATCAAGCTTTTCCCGGGGCTGGGCGAAAATATCCTGCGGGCGATGCTCTCGGCTCCGGGGCTGCGGGCCGTGGTGCTGGAGACATTCGGCGCGGGCAACGCCCCGACCAACGAATGGTTCATCCGCGTACTGAAAGAGGCGATCGACCGCGGGGTCATCATCCTCAACATCACGCAGTGCGGCGGGGGCAAGGTTTCGATGGAACTTTACGAAACCGGGCTGAGGCTGCAGAAGATCGGCGTCCTGTGCGGCCACGACATGACCACCGAGGCGGCCGTCACGAAGCTGATGTACGTGCTCGGACTGGGGCTTTCCGACGAACAGACCCGCGCATTGCTGCGGCGCCCTCTGCGAGGCGAATTTACAGCCTAAGACGTTGCACGGAACGATTTTTTTTTCTATATTTCGCACTGCTAACGTACCTTATCGGGTCGCCAAAGAGGGGCAACACGAAGAGGAATAGAGGCGTAACTCGCTGGCAAACAAATGTTTGGGTCAATTCGGAGTGAAATTTCCGGAATTTGCCTGTACTTGCAAAGCCGGCAGGGGAAAGCCATGGATCGGGGTAAAAAGATGCCGCAAGGATACGGAAAGGATAAAAAAAATATTTTTTTAGGATTTTTTTCGGGAGCCGGGGTGTATTTTGCTACTATAAATTGGGTTGTTTCTAGACTGCTGGACTACATATTGTATGGGATAAAAATGGGGTTGAGAAAAGTGATTTTAAAGGCAAAAATGCTTGTTGACATAATTTGTTCGAGAAGGTAAAATTATGTCAATACACTTCGAAAGAACTGTTTTTATAGCAGAACAGGTCTGTTCGAAAAGAAGCAGGAAACAGGGGAAATGGACCATGGGTAGAAGCAATACCGGAAGAAAACAATCGAAGATCAGTACCGCTATTATTCTGATCACTCTTCTTTTACTGGTTGTTGTCGTGTTGGTGAAGTCGATTCAGTTAAGGGAGAAGAAAGCAGAGCTGCAGGTACAGGCAGCAGAGATTACTGCCCAGATTGAAGATGCACAGAACGAGCATAAGAAACTGGAAGAAAAAGAAGACTATATGAAGACGAAGAAATACGTTGAGGATGTTGCAAGAAATCAGCTTGGGCTGGTATATCCTGACGAAATAGTGATTCGCCCTGAAGAATAAACACAGAATTAAGAAAGAAATATAAAAAAGAGTCAAAGAAAAGTGATAGCTGTTTTCAGCTTTCGCTTTTTTTTTACGTTCAGTCTCCGTATAATGTCTGACACTTAAGGCAAAAAGGGAGGACATATATATGAAAGAAAAAAAGGTGAATCGGGTTTTGTTGTATCTGCTGGGCTTTCTGTGCGGCCATTCTGCGGTTGTTGGAATGCATCCGTTTATGGTTCCGATGCTGGCAGCAGTTTACAGCATCAGACAAAGTACGTTTGGGTTGTTTGCAGCCATGCTCTTTGGCGGAGCAGTTATGTATGGAATCGGCGGTTGGAATGCAGGAAGCTTTTTTCAGATGGGACCATATGTAATGGGGGAACAGCAGCTTCCGGTTACATATTTTCTGTTAAAATATAGTTTGATCCTGATCGGTGTTCTGGTCGGTCTGAACCTGACGGAGGGAGTTCGGAGAAACCTGTCCGAATACACAGACAGAAGTGGAAAAAAGACAAAACGAAAAGGTGTGAAACAATCATATGGAACCAATATCCGGTGGATTCTGGCTGGCATATGTGCCATACTTGTCTTTGGAATCAGTACGGTCTGTGGTCTGATGGTCGAACCGGTGCAGAATGCCCTGCCGGCTGCCGGCTGCGAGGCGGTGATCTCGACAGGATTGATTCCTGCATTCCGCAAAGGTCTGGAGGTTATCCTGCTGCATAAGAGGGAACGGGATCATTATAATGAAGAATTGCTTGGAATACTGATAGTAGTTACAGTATGTATATGGGGAATGCCATATAAAATAGGCGGAGTTGTTACCTGGCTGCTGATGACCGGTCTGTATCTGTCCTGGTATACGTTGCATCGGTTTGGAGCCGGATATGGAATGGCGGTAACGGGTGTATGTGGTCTGATCACAGCGATCAAAAGCGGACAAGCAGAATTTGTCGGAAGTTTTTTTATCTGTGCGATCCTGGTGCTTGCGGGCAGAGCATTATCGGATAAGAAGAAAACAGGCACTATTGTGTCAGTGCTGCTTGCATGTGTATTGATCGGACTTACTTACGATCCGTATTTTCTGACACCTGAGGGGATAAAAAGTGCTGGCAGTGCAGTGCTGTTATTTGCAGCGACACCAAAATGGATGCTTACCGTCAGGGATGGATGGATCCAGTCGCAGTATAATTTTCAGACAGCAACGGAAATCAACCGGATAACGGCAGAGAAAATACGGGAATTATCCGGGGCATTTAAACGGATCGAATATACGCTTGCCGGATGTGGCCCGGCGGCTGCCAAGGTAGATCTGGGTGAGATCGGAGATATGATCGGAAGATTTTCCGATAATCTGGAAACGGCAGAACCGGTTCCGTTTAACCGGGAGGAGCAGTTGCGGACGCGCTTTCTGGAACAGGGGGTGATCATGACGCACCTTTCTTCGATGAAGAATGAAATGGATCATGTACAGTATTATATAACAGCCAGAACAAAGAATCAGAAAATCATGTTGTCAAAGGATGCAGCAGACATTCTTTCAGAGGTTTTTGATAAGCCAATCCGGGCATCCGAGGATACTTCAGCGATCATATCTGAAAATGACCGTGTGATCACATTTGAGGAATGTGCGAGGTATCGCTGCAGTTATTTTGTCAGAAGAATCAAGAAATATGGTTCCAATGTATCGGGAGACAATTTTTCGGTGAAGGAGCATGAGGATGGCAGACTTGTAATGATGATCTCGGATGGGATGGGAAGCGGAAGCCTTGCATCCTGCGAGAGTACGTTGATGATTGACACGATGGAAGAACTGCTGGATGCTGGCTTTGACCCTTCTTATGGAATTGCATTTTCCAATAATTGCATTTCCGAAAAAAACAGCGGACGGTGTTTTACAACCTTTGATATGGGAATCGTAGACCTGTACAACGGGGAGCTGACACAGTATAAGCAGGGGGCAGCACCGACATATATTATACATTCAGAGGGAATCGAGGTTCTTTGTGGGGCGTCACTTCCAATCGGAGTTCTGCCGGAGGCAGAATGTGATGTGATCCATCAGGAGCTGGAACCGGAGGATCGACTGGTGATGGTGAGTGATGGAGCGTTTGGGGATGAAGAGGATATGCGTGAGATCCTGGAGAATCTGGATACGGAGGACTGCAAGGAAACGCTGGAGTATATCATTTCACAGGTGCTTCTGCGTTGTGAAGGCAGACTTGAGGATGATGTGACGGTGATCGTGGCAAAATTGGAAATAGCATAAACTTTCCGGTTTGTTACTTGAAATTTATGGCAGGCTTGTATTAAGATAACGAAGAAATGTATATGACCGGATGTAAAATAACGAAGCTGCATATATCGGTGGATGCAGGATTTTAAAGAAACGTTTATACAATATACATACAAAGATACAGGTAATGAATATAGATGATCGAATATCCGAATCATAGAAGACGGACAGGTGTGGAAAACAGATGACAGAAAATACATTAGAAGAACAGATTTATCAATTTATAAAAGAAAAAAATTTGCTTAAAGCAGGAGATGTCTGCATCGTTGGTGTGTCCGGCGGAGCGGATTCCATCTGTCTGCTGACGGTTCTGGCAGGACTTCGGGAGAAAATGGAGCTCAAGCTGTATGCTGTCCATGTTAACCATATGATCCGCGGAACAGAGGCAGATGCAGATGAATCTTATGTGGCAGAGTATTGTAAGAAGCTTGGAATACCATGTGACTGTTACCATATCGATGTGCCGCAGCTTGCAAAGGAACAGAGACTGACGGAGGAAGAAGCGGGAAGAAATGCACGGTATGGGGCATTTTCTCAGACGGCAGACAGGCGTGGCCTTTCTGATTATAAGGTAGCGGTTGCTCATAACAAAAATGATGTAGCAGAGACGGTACTGCTCAACATGGTAAGGGGAACGGGGATCGCCGGAATGGCCGGAATACCGGTAAAGCGGGACCGAATCGTGCGTCCGTTACTTTCATGTACCAGACAGGAGATTGAGACTTATCTGGAACAGCAGGAGATACAGTATTGTACGGATTCCACAAATCTGGAAAATGATTATGCCAGAAATAAGATCCGTAATCAGGTGATTCCGGCACTTAATGAGATAAACACACAGGCAGCGGCACATATCAGTCAGGCAGCAGCCTATGCGGCTATGTATGATACCTATGTGACGAAGCAGGTAGGATATTTTCTGGATGAACATATGGAGATACGGAAACAGACCGGAAAAACAGATGCATATGTATTGGAAATCAGGAAGCTACGGGAACAGGATGAACTGATCGAGGATCTTGTGATCTTAGAATTGATTGGCAGAGTCAGCGGCGGAAGAAAGGATGTCGGTCAGAACCATGTAAGAGAAGTGAAGAAGCTGTATCAGGCAGCTGTGGGAAGCCGGATCATGCTTCCGCATGGTGGAATGGTATATCAGAATTATGGATACCTGTGTTTTGAGAAGACAGCAGAGGGCGCACGCGATATCGACTGGCAGGAGATAGTTATAAAAGGTGCAGGTGAATATATCCTGCCCGGAATGGGAAGGATGAAGATTGAAATATTTGAGAAATCTGTTCATTTAGATTTAACAAAAAAAGAGTATACGAAGTTTGCAGATTATGATAGAATACAGAATGGCATTACTATCAGGAAATATATGGAAAATGACTATATGGTGATCGCATCAGATGGCTCAACGAAGAAGATAAACCGGTTATTTTCATCTTGCAAGATACCGGTGGCAGAGCGTTTGCAGATACCGCTTGTAGCTTCCGGACATGACATCATCTGGGCAGTGGGCGTCCGGTTGAGTGAGAAGTACAAGGTACGGCCTGATACAAAAAGAGTAATATGTTTAGAATATATACCAGAAGGAGAAAATGAAGATGAAAGAGCAGATTAAAGTCATGATATCTGAAACTGAAGTAGATAACAGAATCTCAGAGATGGCAGCAGCTATTGATAAAGCATATGCAGGAAAGGCCGTTCATCTGATCGGAATATTAAAAGGAAGTGTATTCTTCATGTGTGAGCTGGCGAAGAAGATCACGGTTCCTGTAACCATGGATTTTATGTCGGTCAGCAGTTATGGAGATGATACGAAATCATCAGGAATTGTGAAGTTGAATAAGGATCTGGATGAATCAATAGAAGGAAAAAATGTGATCGTCGTTGAAGATATTCTCGATTCAGGAAGAACGCTGTCGTATCTGATCAAATTATTAAATAACAGAAAGCCAGCGAGCATGCAGGTAATAACTCTGCTTGATAAGCCGGAGAGACGTGTGATTCCGGTTGAATTATATATGACAGGATTTACGATCCCGGATCGTTTTGTAGTAGGATATGGACTTGATTGTGCACAGAAGTATAGGAACCTTCCATATATCGGAGTGATTGAACAGTAGATATCAGACTGTTTATATAAAAAGACAGACCAAGATGAAGGAGTAGACAATGAATAAGAAGAGAGCAAGAAGTGCTGTTGTGATTTATGCGATCATCCTTATTGTCGGATTCCTGCTGATCAACAAATGGCTGGGTGGCAGCAGTAATGTTGCGACCAATTACAGCTATACGGAATTTTCGGCAGATCTGAACGCGGGAAACATCGCAGCGGTAGATATTACACAGAATACAAATGTGCCGACAGCAACCGTAGATGTGGAGTTTGTTTCCGGAAAACAGCTTACATTCTATGCGGCAGATGTTAATGAGATTATTAAGATCTATAATGACTATGAAGCAGCAGTTGATAAGAAGAATGCGACAGCTTCTGCAGAGGATCAGGTAAAACTGGCAAAGTATAATCTGTATGATGTGCAGAAGGAAAGCATGCTTGGCATGTGGATCCCATATCTGATCATTATGATCATTATGGTCATTATCATGACATTCATGATCGGACGAATCCAGGGTGGTGGATCCGGCGGACAGATGATGAATTTCGGAAAGAGCCGTGCCAAGAAGAATGAAGATATCGGAAAGACGGTTACATTTAAAGATGTAGCAGGGCTGGATGAGGAGAAAGAAGATCTGGAAGAGATCGTCAGCTTCCTTAAGAATCCGGGAAGATTCGTAAAGGTTGGAGCCAGAATCCCTAAGGGTGTTCTGTTAGTAGGACCTCCGGGAACCGGTAAGACATTGATGGCAAAGGCGGTTGCAGGTGAAGCCGGGGTACCGTTCTTCAGCATTTCGGGATCTGATTTCGTGGAAATGTTTGTCGGTGTCGGTGCTTCTCGTGTAAGAGATCTGTTTGACGAAGCAAAGAAGAATGCTCCATGTATTATTTTCATCGATGAGATCGATGCTGTTGCAAGACAGCGTGGTACCGGACTTGGCGGTGGACATGATGAGAGAGAGCAGACCTTGAACCAGTTGCTTGTTGAGATGGATGGTTTCGGTGTAAATGAAGGAATTATCGTTCTTGCAGCAACCAACCGTGTGGATATTCTTGACCATGCGATCTTAAGACCTGGTCGTTTTGACCGTAAGGTATTCGTAAACCGTCCGGATGTCAAGGGCAGAGAAGAGATCCTGAAGGTTCATACAAAGAATAAGCCACTTGCAGAAGATGTAAATCTGAATGATATTGCAAGAACAACGGCAGGTTTTGCAGGTGCTGATCTGGAGAACCTGATGAACGAAGCTGCGATCTGTGCAGCGAAGGATAACCGTGCTTATATTGTAAAAGAAGATGTAGATAAATCATTTATCAAAGTAGGGATCGGTGGAGAGAAAAAGAGCCGTCTGGTACCGGAGAGCGAGCGCAGAATTACCGCTTATCATGAATCCGGTCATGCGATCCTGTTCCATTTGCTTCCTCATGTGGGACCGGTTTATACCGTATCTATCATCCCGACCGGAACCGGTGCAGGTGGATATACGATGCCGCTTCCTGAAAATGATAACGTATTCATGACAAAGGCAAAGATGTTAGAGGATATCAAGGTAAGCCTTGGCGGACGTATCGCGGAAGAACTGATCCTTGAGGATATCACAACAGGTGCTTCGCAGGATATCAAACAGGCAAGCCAGTATGCCAGAGCAATGGTTACCAAGTATGGTATGTCTGAGAAGCTTGGACTGATCAATTATGAAAGCGATGATCAGGAAGAAGTGTTCCTTGGACGTGATCTTGGTCACGCAAAGAATTACAGTGAGAAGGTTGCCGGAACGATCGATAAGGAAGTGAAGCGTATCATCGATGAATGTTATGCAGATGCCAGAGCAATCCTTGAAGCACATGAAGACATCCTTCATAAATGTGCAGCTCTTCTTCTCGAGAAAGAGAGAATCGACCGGGCTGAGTTTGAAGCATTGTTTGATGATGTACCAAATGCAAATTCTGCTGCAAACGCAGAGCCTTCAACAATATAGACAATAGTAACACGAACAAATTGAATGAAAACCAATAAAAAATTGTACATGTTGCACAAAAACGGCGTTTTTTGAATAATTTCAAAAAACGCCGCTCTCTGTTTTGCACAATAAATAAGATTTTCAGAGTTTCTGCTCAGGATTCAAAACCATCTCCCGGACTATCAATAAATAATTGGAAATTTTTGCACCGGACCGGTGCGTGAAAATAAGAATACTGATAACGGCTGTTGCCGATGAATCTACTTTAGCATGTCTATGCTATAAAAACAAGATACCACTTTTTATTTTTCGTATTTGTTTATAATTCTTTTATAAATTTACCGATTGTTTCAGAAATTCGACATACTTTGAACATAATTTTCCCATATAATAGGTCTTGGATAGATGAAAAACCACTCTCTATCTCCCCCCTCAAAAAGAACAACAGCCCTCGCAGAAATGCGGGGGCTGTTTGTATGTTTGTATTCAATAGCACTTTTCTATTGCAATTCTTCTGCCAGTCTTTTATAATGTATTTTATCAATGTGATTGAATATTTAGACAACACGTTACTGTTTACTCCATTCTCAGTAACGCACAAAAATTTCACAATATTAAAGAATCGAGGTATTTCCCATGAGCGAAAAAATTACAGTAGTTGCACTGGGCCACAGAGCATTAGGAACCACCTTGCCAGAGCAGAAAATTGCTGCAAAGAAAGCAGCCAAAGCGATTGCAGACCTTGTAGAAGCAGGAAACCGAGTTGTGATCTCACACAGCAACGGTCCACAGGTCGGAATGATCCACACAGCTATGAATGAATTCGGAAAGGCACATCCGGATTATACATTTGCGCCTATGTCCGTATGTTCAGCTATGAGTCAGGGTTATATCGGATATGACCTTCAGACTGCTATTCGCGCAGAGCTGATCTCACGTGGTATCTACAAACCTGTTGCAACTATTCTTACACAGGTTGTAATTGATCCATATGATGATGCTTTCGCAGAACCAGAGAAGATCATCGGACGTGTACTCTCCGAGGAAGAAGCAGAAGCAGAAGAGAATAAAGGAAATTTCGTCACCAAACTTGAAGACGGAACTTATAAGAGAATCGTAGCAGCTCCGAAGCCGCAGAAGATTATAGAACTTGAAACAATCCGTACTCTTGTAGATGCAGGACAGATAGTAATTGCTGCAGGCGGTGGCGGTATCCCGGTTATGGAACAGGGAATCGACCTTCATGGTGCAAGTGCGATCATCGAGAAAGACCTTTCCAGCGGACTTCTTGCACAGGAATTAAATGCAGATACTCTTCTGATCCTTACCAGTGTTGAGAAAGTAAGTCTGAACCTCGGTCAGGACAATGAAGAATATCTTAATACAATTTCTGTAGATGATGCTAAGAAATATATGGCTGACAATCAGTTTGCCCCAGGCTCCATGCTTCCTAAATTCGAAGCCGGAATCTCTTTTATCGAAAAGGGAGATAACAGAAGAACGATCATCACAGATATTGCGCATGCAAAGGATGGATATTTCGAAAAAACCGGAACTATCATTAAATGATTCTATAGCAATCCTCGTAAATAATACATTTAAGAGGATTGCTATATTTTATCTGACAATACAAAAAGACATATACCAGAGCAATACATATCATCTTGCCGGTATATGTCTTTTAATTATCATATTATGATGTCAGATTCAAAAGTTTACCCCTGACCTGATATTACATAGATTTACGTTCCGCAATCTCTGCCATCTTCGCTTCGTTCAGACGAGTATCACCATGCACACGGCTGTAGGAAAGATATCCGTTCATACGGTCAATCTTTGTCAGATTCTTGGAACCGCAGACCGGACACACGTCCATTTCAAGTTCCTCATGTCCGCAGTCATCACAGTAAGCAAGGGAAAGATTTACTCCCTCATAATATCCCAAAGACATGGCTCTGCGGATCAGAGTACGTATTGCTTCACGATTATAATCGATCGGATAACGTACATACTGAATCTTACCGCCGTTGCACAACTCCCAGAAACGTCCCTCCAGATCCTGTTTTTCAATCGGAGTTACATCTTCAGTCACATGACAGTGGAAACTGTTGCTTACATAAGGACGATCAGAAACCCCTTTCACAATGCCATACATCTTACGGAACTGTTCCACCTGCAGTCCACATAAACTCTCTGCCGGTGTTCCATAAATTGCATAAAGATAACCATCTTTCTCTTTAAATTCATTTACTTTCCTGTTGATATATTTCAGCACATCCAGTGCAAACTGCCCGTCTTCAGCAATGGATTTGCCATTGTAAAGTTCCTGGAGTTCATTTAATGCAGTGATTCCGAAGGATGCTGTCATTGGTTTCAGAATCTTGCCAATCTTTTCATTCGGTTTCAGATGTCCACCGTAAAATCCTCCCTCACAATATGCCAGCGGGTTGGTTGACGCACGCATCTGTCCCAGATAATCATAGGTACGGATATGCAGATTACGGATCATCTCAAGATAGAAATCCAGCACTTCGTAGAAATCCCTGCTCTCTGCTCTGGCTTTGGCAAGGATCATTGGAAGATGAAGGCTTACCGCACCGATGTTAAATCTTCCCACAAACACAGGAACATCCTTATCATCTGCCGGATACATACCGCCTCTCTCGTACCAGGGGCTTAAGAACGCACGACATCCCATAGGACTTATAACCTTTCCATACTGCTTGTACATACTGGAAATATATCCTTTTCCTGACATGGACAGCCAGTCCGGATACATAGTCTTGGCAGAACAGTCAACCCCTGCCTCAAATACATCCTCACTGATCTTGCCTTTTCCATGGATATTTTCATCATAAAGGAATACGATTTTCGGGAAGAGTACCGGTTTCTTGCGTCCTGCCTTACCCTGTCCGCCTTTATGCACTTCAAGAAGAGAAATACTTGCCATCTTCTCGAACTGCTTTATTCCAAGTCCAAGAGTTACAGTTACAAATGGATAATCCCCTCTGGAAGATCCGACTGTATTCAGCTTATACTCAATCCCCTGCCATCCCTGGTCAAAATCTCTGCGGACTTTGTCAAGCGCATACTCAATCGCACGTTCTTCACGTCCTGTCCAGCTCTCGTCAGAGTATTTCATAAATTCCTGGATGTATTTGTCATAACTCTTCTGTGCATAAGGTGCAAGGATCTTATCTACTTCCGGTACTGTGAATCCGCCATACTGCTGTGCAGCAGTGCTCAAGATAATATCACCCATAACATCAAACGCAGTATCCAGCGTCTTAGGCTCATTATACCATACATTTCCCATCTCAAATCCGCCGCTGAGTACAGATGCCACATCAAAGAGACAACAGTTCATGGTATCCAGACGTGCAGACTGGTCATGAATATAAATATAACCGTCTTTACATGCCTGAAGTTCATTACGGTTCATAAAAAATTTGCGATAAAGTTCTTTGTTCAGTTCATTAAAGATCAGGCTTCGCTTTGTAGCTACAAGCGCACTGTCTGTATTGGCATTACTCTTATCGCCAATATAACGGATTGCCTGACTCTTGGTATATACATCATCCATCATATGGATAAAGTCGAGTTTGTAATTTCTGTAATCGCGGTAGCTCTTAGCCACTGCCGGGTTCACTCTCTCAAGTGCTCCCTCTACGATGTTGTGCATCTCCTGGATCTCTATCTCATTCTTTCCCAGTGCCTCTGCATGTTCTTCCGCAAACTGGCAG
>ERZ773110.2581-NODE-2581-length-11613-cov-2.526735_pt1 | contig 11613 bp, 9 predicted proteins | sample MGYA00580568_ERZ773110 | MGnify/ENA primary metagenome ERZ773110 (study PRJEB29015, sample SAMEA2737870) | human gut metagenome | biome: human gut; feature: human-associated habitat; material: faeces | place: China | collected 2012 ... | reverse complement strand
TCTCGGTTTAATTCTTGGGGATCGGCAAGAGAAACATTTGTTTGGGAAGATATGTGTGATATTGAACTTGAACTTCCTCCGCTATCAATCCAACAAAAATATGTAGATATTTATAATGTTATGTTTGAAAATCAGAGGAACTATGAGAGAGGACTAGATGATTTAAAACTTGTTTGTGATGCGTATATTGAAGATTTAAGAAAACAAATGCCTTGTGAGGCTATTGGTCCGTATATTCAAGTAGTCAATGAAAGCAATGTTGATAATGAAGTCGCACACGTTCAAGGGGTTGAATCAAGTGGTTCTTTTATGGATACACGAGCAAATATGCAAGGCGTAGACATTAGCAAATATACCATAGTTAATAAAGGATATATTGCATATAACCCTTCAAGAATAAATATTGGTTCGATAGCTATGTATACAAATGATGAGCCTTGTGTAGTATCTCCTATGTATTCTGTTTTTAAAGTAATTGACATAGATAAAGTATTACCAGAATATCTGATGCTATGGTTTTCTAGAGCGGAATTCCAAAGATACACATGGTACTATGCAGCTGGTTCTGTAAGAGATACATTTGATTTTAATTTAATGCAACAAGTAGAATTTCCTATTCCTGATATTGAAATACAACAAGATATTGTAAATATTTTTGAGACTTATAATACTCGAAGAGATATCAACGAAAAACTCAAAGCACAGATAAAAGACATTTGTCCAATTCTTATTAAAGGTTCTATAGAAGAGGCAAGAGAAGCAAAGGAGGCATAGTCTATGGCAAGATTAAAAGAATACAATGGTCATTATTGTGAATCAGAATATGAATATGCCTTTATTGGCTTTTTAGAAGCGGAAGGTTGGAAGTATTCTTCTGGTAATAATATCCGTCGTGTCACAAAAAGAGATGTACTGATTGCTGATGATTTCAAGAAGTTTATAGCAGACACCAACCCGGATTTGACAGAAGACGAGGTGACACAGATATATGATAATGTTCGTCTTGTAGGTGCGGAAAGTGATTTTGCCACTTTGCACAAAGTGTATGGTTGGATGGTAAATGGTGTTCAGTTTACACCGCAGGATGGGCTACCAAGAATGATACCACTTATTGATTTTGATAATTGGGATAGGAATATCTTCCGTGTAGTAAATCAGTTTACAGTAGAATATACAAATAATGGTCAAAAAGAAAATCGCAGACCGGATGTGCTTCTGTTTGTAAATGGTATGCCCTTGTGTGTCGTTGAACTTAAAAACCCCGCTGATGCAAATGCGACTACTTATGATGCTTGGGAGCAAATTAATATTCGTTATTGGAGGGATATTCCGCATCTTTTACACTATTGTCCTTTGGCTTGCATTTCAGATGGTGTGAAAACAAGATTAGGTACAGTGCGTACACCTTACGAGCATTTTTATGCTTGGCGCAGAGTAACTGAAAGAGATGCTGTATCCACGCTTCCTTTTGCAGAAACAGAAACTATGATAAAGGGTGTTTATGCACCAGAGCGGTTCTTGGAGATTTTCAGAGATTATATTTATTTTCAGGATAGTATTTACGATAGTGATGAAGTAGAAATCGTATGCCGATATCCTCAGTTTTTTGCTGCAAGATTACTCAAACAAAGTATTATTAAATCAGTAGTTGAAAAAAGTGGTAAAGGTGGAACATACTTCGGTGCAACCGGATGCGGTAAAACATATACGATGGCTTTCCTTGCACGTCAGCTTGCACTTCGTTGTACTGATATTCCGGAAATCGGTTCACCAACAATTATATTAATTGTTGACAGAGATGAACTGCAAAAACAAGGTTCAAAGCTTTTTACAAAGAGTAAAGAGTTTCTTAATCTGGGAGAAGTATCTGTTGTAAAAAACAGAACACAATTAAGGCAGGAACTTGGTGCAAGACAAAGTGGTGGTTTTTATATTTGTACCATTCAGAAATTCTGCGATAGGGAAGATGACAAAATCGGACTTATCAATGATAGGCAGAATATTATATGTTTTTCAGACGAGGCTCACAGAACTCAGCTTGAACATTCTAAGAAAATTCAGTTTAGTAAAGATGCCGATGAAAATATGAAAGCTATGGTTTCAAAACCATATGCAAAAGTATTGAAGGAAGCATTTCCACATGCTACTTTCGTCGGTTTTACCGGAACACCTATTGCGGAAACATATCAGACCTTTGGTGATGAAATTGACCGATATACAATGGATCAGGCCGTTGCAGATGGACTTACTGTTTCCATTAAGTATCATCCGCGTATTGCAAAGGTATTGCTTGATAATAAAAAAGTAAAAGAAATTGAGAATTATTATAAAAAATGTATAGATGATGGTGCAACATATGAGGATATCGAAGCAAGTAAGAAAGCAATGAGCTCCATGGAAATAATTCTTGGTGAGCCTTCCAGACTTGAGCGTCTTGCTACAGATATCCACAACCATTATGTTGCGTCTTGTGCAGGTGATACGGATAGAATACAAAAAGCAATGGTTGTATGTTCTAATAGAAAGATTGCTTATGCATTATTACAGAAGTTTAAGGATAAATACCCGGAATGGTTTGAGGAAAAGAAATCACCGGATGGGATTTCTGTAACAGAAGAGGAACTGAAAGAATTGAAACCAATGCCATTTATGGCAATGGTATCTAGTGTCGGCAGTAATGATGAAAAAGATATGTATGATTATCTTGGCGGAGTTAAAAATGATAAGCGTTCAGAAGAATTGGATGCTGCTTTTAAACAGGAAAAATCAAATTTCAGTATTGTCATTGTTGTAGATATGTGGATTACGGGCTTTGATGTTCCTTGCCTTACATATTTATATAATGATAAACCTCTCAAAAAGCATTTGCTGATACAGACAATAAGCCGTGTAAACAGAAAATATCCGGGGAAAGAATATGGTATGGTTATCGACTATATTGGTATTCGCGACAATATGCGTGAAGCTATGAAGGTATATGGAGGAGATACATCTGTTGCACCGACATCCGATGATGTCGAGCAGGCTACATCAGTGTTTAGAGAAGAACTAGAAGTGTTGAAAAACATGTTCACAGGTTATGATTTATCACCATTTTTAAATCCGGAATGTGATCCTATAGAACGATACAGACTCCTTGCAAAAGCAGCGGAATATGTATTTGTATCAACAGAAGAATTACAGTCGGAAGGAAATAAAGGTGTTCAGAAAGTTTCTTTCAAAACCTATTTTTTAAAGACAGTAAAACGAATGAGGACAGCTTTTGATATTTGTCAGCCTTCCGGTTATCTTGGGGAAGAAGAATCTGCACTTGCACAATGCTTTATGGCTATAGCAGGTTTTGTTCGTAAGATGAGCGGAACAAGTGAAGTAGACACTGATACGATGAATCGTGCAGTTTCAAAGATGGTTGAAGAAGCATTAAAATATAATCAGGTGGAAAGTGTTCTTGAAAGCGGAGAGGAAGAAGATATTTTTTCTCCGGAATATTTTGAAAAATTATCTGATGTCAAAATGCCGGCAACTAAATTGGAACTTCTTGTGAAAATGCTTCGTAAGCAGATTAAGGAATACGGAAAAGTGAATCAGTTAGCCGCAAAATCGTTTCAAGAAATGTTGGAAAAGACTATTGCGGAGTATCATGAAAGACGTAAACATCTCACAGCAGAAGAAGCTGGAGAAGCCCAGGAAAAGGCTTCTGAGGATATCATTAAGATTGCAACGGAACAGGCTTTAGCTATTCTTCGTCAAATGAACGAAAACAGAGAAAGTTTTCGTAAAATCGGTTTAACCTTTGAAGAAAAAGCATTCTATGATATTTTGATTTCACTGCGTGACCAATATAACTTTGAGTACGGAACAGATAAAGAGGTAGATGGTGTTGCAGTCAATGATAAATGTAAAGCATTAGCTAAGAAGATAAAGGATATTATTGATACAAAATCCTCATTTGCTGATTGGCTCAATAATCAGAATGTTCGTAACCAATTAAAACTTGATATAAAAATCTGCTTGGTGAAGAATGGTTATCCACCACAGTATAGTCCGGAAGTATTCAATAAAGTTATGGAACAGGTGGAGAATTTTGAGGAGTATTCCATAACAGAAGATATAGGAAATGAAGTAGATAATTCTGCAAAGATTTATCAATATGAGCCAGAGTATAAGGTGATGAAGGTTGCGGAAGATTCGGCAAAATATGGAAAAGATTAAATGAAGTATTATTTCTAGGAGGAGTTAAATTGGATTACATAGATATTATTGAAAAGAGTATATATAATATTGATTCAAAAATCTGTGGAATAATTGATGACTATAAAGTATTGCAAGATTCTCAAAAAGTTGCAGACTATGTAATTCAATTTCTTCGCACTTATTTAGAACATATTGCAGCACGTATATATGCTCATGAAAATCCTAATAAACAAGTACCAATTAGAGGAAAAGATAAATGGTATACCCAATATATGAAATCGCTCAAAGAGAATAATGAATATGGATATATATGGAATTTACATCATTCACTCCAGATTACGACATCTCATTATGTACCTGCAGAGGATGGGGCTATTCGTTTAATGGATGGTTATTTATCTCAATTATATCAGTTAAGAGATCAGATGAGAGAAAAGTTTGGATTAGTTCTGATGAGTAATCTCGACGAGTATCCGCAGGAGAAGAATTCTGAATTAGATCCATATTATGAAAAAATTTATTTTGTATTAAAGGGTATACATTTGGAATATGGCACAAAACATACTAACGATAGATATTACATTACAAGGAAAAAATACCGAACGGTAAATGGAAAAGGCTTTTTTGAATATACACTGTCATATGCACAGGAAGAAATAACTAAATTTGATCGATTTGTTGCATATTCATTTAATGATATTCCGGATAATTATTCTATTCAATGTGATTTCGCTCAAGCAAATGTAGATTTTAACGGAGTTGATATTGACATAAAGTGCCTCATTGCTTGGAATGTTTCTATACGTCCGTGCGAATTGGAGAAGTTAGCTGCAATATGTGGATATGAAATTAAAGTAAGATCTGATAATTTGTATTACAAAGCATTGATGAAATTTCTTAGTAGAACTGGAATGAATCTGATGGACATTCTTTTGGCAGATGAGGGGGACTATGAGATTTATATTCAGCAAGTGGAACTGAGTAAGAAACCTGAATTGGAAGAAACTTTTGATAAAATAAGAGAGATTATCATTGGTGAAAAACCAGGAAGTAACATTTTAAGATACATCACCGCTTATTTGAAGAATGATGTAATTAGAGACCAGTTGTCGGATCGTTCAAATAATCGTCTATCGTATTTATATCTGAAGAATGAGGCAATACCATTTGATGAAATGCCGTATGCTTCAAGTTTATGTGGACATAATTTACTAAAATCAAGATTGCATAAATGTTTAGAGATATATAATTGCGAACATCAATATGTGTCGGCAATGGTCAATAGAGAAGCATATGATAGTAATACATTATATGTAACGGTGGATGAAAATCAATTGGATTATTATCAGTATGAGGTGGAGAAATTTAATCAAAACTTGTATGAAAGCACGAAACAGCAACTTAGAAAAATTGAGACATTTACAAACCATTTGTATGTTAAGAATTATTATGAGATAACCAAATCTGTTATAGAAAAGTTACAGCAATATACTTCGGAAGGTGTCGATGGTTATTCTGATATGCTTGCAGACAAAGCAGAATTTATGAATGAAATTGATGATGTTGAAAAGCAAAAAATATTAGAAAATATCTTTATAAATTCTAGATTAGGAATGGTTTATGGTGCAGCAGGAACAGGTAAAACAAGAGTAGCAGAGTATATTGCGAAATTATTTGATGATAAGAATATTCTTTTGCTTGCTAACACTAATGCTGCGAAAAATAATTTGGAGAGAAGAATAAATTCTTCTTGTGATTGCTACACAGTATATGACTATTTGAAAAATGGATATAGCTGGAAAAGGTATGATCTGGTTATTTTGGACGAGTGTAGTACAGTATGTAATGAAGATGTTTTTAATCTGTTTGAAAAGTGTAATGCGGAAGCATATTTACTTCTTGGAGATATATACCAGATAGAAGCAATAAAGTTTGGAAATTGGTTTAGTTTTGCAAGATATTTTGTTGATAAAAAATCTGTTTATGAGCTATCAACTCCGTACAGGGCAAAGGATAAAGCAATTTTGCTTGATATGTGGACTTGCGTGAGGAAATTTGATGAAAATATGTTTGAAAGACTACAAGCAAATGGATTTATATCAACTTGAAATGAATCTATTTTTGAAAAAGATGATGAGGAAATCATTTTATGTTTAGGATATGATGGATTGTATGGAGTCAATAATATTAATAGATATATGCAGAAAATCAACCCGTCTAAGCCGATTGAATGGGGGAATTGGACATATAAGGTCGGAGATAAAGTTTTGTTTAATGAGAGTAGAAGATTTGGAAACGTCTTATATAACAATTTGAAAGGCCGTATACTATCAATTGACAAGAAAACGGATGAAATAGTATTTCAAGTATTGGTTGATAAAGTTATTGATAAGACAGAGGCTGGTTTTGCAGGTATTAAACTTGTTGAGTGTGCTTATGATGATAAATCCATTGTTGAGTTTAATGTGAAAAGGCGAGTTGAGCGTGATTCTGATGCTGATTATTCTGAAGAAATCGTACCATTTCAAATTGCTTATGCGGTATCTATACATAAAGCACAGGGTTTGGAATATGAATCTGTGAAGGTTGTAATTACAGAGGATGTTGACGAAAGAATATCACATAATATTTTCTATACTGCAATTACAAGGACAACAGATAGGCTTAAAATATATATGAGTAAAGAAACACAGAATAAACTGGCAGAGAAGTTTGTAAAAAGTAATGTAGGCTTGCAGCAGGCACAATTATTTGCAGGACATGCTGGATTGAAATTGAAGAATAAATTGTCCTAATAAGTGAGTCAGTGTAAATAATCAAGAATATAATTTGTTAAAGGAGTGACACCGAATGATTGATATATACACAGAAAAAAAGAATACAAAAGATTGGATTATCAAGAATGATTTATTCTTTAATTTAAATACAAGTAATGAAGAAATGTCTGATAATGAAGTAGCATTAATTAAGCAAATCGATGATGCAAAATTGAAACCAGACAAGCATATAGAAACCAAGTATGGATTGGGAACTATCCGTAATCTTTCTTCTGGATGTAAGACATTGCTCAATATAGTAAAGCATCCCGAAAAAGTGGTGTGCGTAGAGGAATGTGGACCGAATGTGCTTAAGGTGATATTTGCCATGGATAAAATAAAGATTTATATGTCACGACCATCTCTTGCAGATATTCCGGATGATGCAATTATTAGATTTAATGATACGGATGTTGTGACAGGAAGTGCTGGATACAATGCGTGGTGGAGTAAGGAATATGAAAGGAGAGAGGCGAATGATTTATAATAAAATAGCATTTCAAGCAGATCCTTTTTCATATGATTTGGTGTTCGAAGATCGTATTACTCTTGTTGGCGGAGATAGTGGTACTGGAAAGACGGTACTTTATGACATGTTGGAGGACTTGAAGCAAACCGAAGAATATAATGCAATTAAACTATTCAATTATAAATCTGAGGATGTATTAGAGAAATTGAAACAGTGCAGAAACAATTTTGTTGTTATTGATAATGCTGATATTTTGATGGATGACGAGGTAAGGCGATTCATCAATTTTGAATTTTCGAATCAGTATATGTTATTCCTAAGAAATTGCGATGGACTGAACGTCTCAGATAAGAGTTTTAAGGTAATGAAGTTTAAGAGTAATAGGATTACTTTAGAAGAGGAGTTGTGATATGAAGTATTTATGGACAGAGGACACAGGTGCTGGACTCCACTTCTGGAAGTTAGTCAATCAGCTTTTCTTTGATAATGCACTTGTAGTTGAAAGTAAAGAGAGTAACCAAGGCATCTTGTATTCCTTGACATCATTGAATGCAAAGGAAGAAGATGAATATTACATAGCATTTGACTATGTGCCGGATAATCAGGATATTCGAAATAAGTATCGCCAGTTGAAACAATTAGTGGAAAAGTCAGAAGCAAAGGTTATTATTCTTGATATGATTTGCTTTGAATACTTTATATTGGCATTCGATAAGTTGGTGTCTTGGACTGGAACCGGTAAGACGGATAAGATAAAAATGCGCGAAGATATTCTTGCAGCAATAGAAGATCACAGAATAGATTTGTCAAAGATCAAGAATCAGACGATAATGCAGTATTTGTCTGGATTCAAGAGATACTCTACAGAGCGGGTGATGAAATCACTGGTAGGCGAATTTACGCAAAATGAGAAGTGGTCCGTTAAAGGTCTGCTTATGGGTGAATGCTGGTATAAAGATTGTTGTGTATCTGTACATCCGGATAGTCTTAGGTGTGGAAAGCCGGAGGTTGAAGAGGGAAGTGAGAAGATGCGGATGCTGATACAGTCAGAGGAAATAAAGAAAATTTTATCTATTATTACAGGATAAAAGAAAGAGGGTGATAAACATGAACTTTACGCATTATGATTTAGGAAATCTTGGTAAAGGAAGAATAGTAGAAATTATATTACAAGGAAATGCAGCAAATGTTCAGTTAATGGATTCATCAAATTTTAACAACTATAGAAATGGAAGACAATATCGTTACATTGGTGGCTTAGCAAAAAAATCTCCTGTACGTCTCCAAACTACACATTCAGGACATTGGCATGTGGCAATTGACTTGCGTGGAATGCGAGGTAATGTTAGAAGTTCTGTGAGAGTTTTACCAGAAGCGTTGCCAGAAATTAGACAATTACCTCTAAATTCAGTACCTTCGTTGATACATAATCGAGGCCTTGGTATAGATTTTGATGTAGACACAACACCAGAATATGATGTTTTTATTTCGCATGCTTCTGAAGATAAAGACGAGGTAGTACGCCCGTTAGCAACTGCATTGAGAGATAAAGGTGTCAAAGTTTGGTATGACGAGTTTGAGATGAAAATTGGAGATAGTTTACGAAGAAAAATTGATAAAGGTTTGGCTAATAGTAAATTTGGAATAGTAGTTATTTCAAAATCTTTTATAAAAAAAGGTTGGACAAATTATGAGCTAGATGGAATAATTACAAAGGCTGTCTCAGGTGAGCAAATCATACTTCCGATATGGCACAATATTACAAAAAAAGAGGTGATAGAATTTAGTCCATCTTTAGCTGATAAGTTAGCCCGTAATACCGCTATTAATACGGTTGATGAAATCGCTGATGAGATTGCTGAATTGATTTTGGATGAATAGACTTGTATAGGCTATAGCTGTTATAATTCTATATTTTATATTAGGAGGATGCATATGAGAAATGTATTTGTAAGTTATTCGCATCGATTAGATCAAGATGTGGTTGATGAGTTTAGAAGAAAATTTGGTAATGATAAGATGGTGTTTTCAGATCGTTCTTTGGAAAATAAAGATTTAAGTTATTTGTCAGATGATACAATAAAGAATAATTATATAAGGCCGCAATTGCGATTGTCTTCTGTTACAATTGTTTTGATTGGTGCAGAAACAGGAGGTAGATGGTGGGTTGATTGGGAAATTTATTGTAGTTTAAGGAAGTCTGCCGGAAATGAACGCAATGGTATTTTAGGAATACTTATTCCGAATAAGCAACATAATATACCTCAAAGAATATCAGATAATCCAGATAATAGTGAAATTATTACTATGCCCAAATCTGCAAAAGAATTGGAAGATGCTATAGAAAGAGTGTACTTGAAACGATATCACGCGCCAAATTTAACGAGACCATTAAGACAGCGTAATTCGCATATTTGATTATATACAAGGAGCATTAATATGACATTTAAAGAATTATTTAGAAAATGGGGATTAAATAGTATTAAATTGAAAGTTGGTTTTGCTGAAGTTGAATTTGGACCAACAGAGGATGATCAAACAGCTGCATGGGATATGTATGTAGAATTGATAACTCGTATTACAACTCAGCCATTAGATGATGCAACCGGTGATGAAGAAACGGCATTAAATAGTGTTTATCAGTTGTTCCCGATTACAAGGGATATATTAAAATCTAAAGGGCGTAATGCAGAGAATTTTACAAAAATCGCAGTAATAGTATTGAACCAAATAATTAGACCGTTTACAGCAAAATGGCATAAAAAGAAATTAAGTGGAGAATTTTCAGATGAAAATGAATGTATTCAGTTCAGAACAGAGTTAAAACAACTACAAGCAGACCTTATTTGTTATAGTAGATTATTAGCAGATATGGCTAAAGTAGAGGATTTAACATGCTTATTGGAAGAAGATGAATAGTAAAATGGGGGGATGAACTTGCCTGGAGTTACGAAACATATATATGACCACGAAATAAGAGATATTTTAGAAATGTGGAATAAGCAACTAAAAGAAATTTCATTGATATTACCACAAGAATATACGGAAAAAGATATAATTTCACTTATGAGAAAATATTATCCTCATGAGTGGATGTCGGTGATCTATAAGTATAATTACTATGAAATTAAAGATCGATATTTGAAAAAAAGGTTCGGGAAAAAGCGTTATTGTATGTTGAAACCAGAAAAATTATTTATAACTGTTTCACAATATAAAAAAATAATGAATCCAAATTTTAGAAAGCAGTATTTTATCAACTTTAATGAAGCCAGACAAAAGAAAAATGCAGAAAAGCTATGGAATCAGAGAAAGAGCAAGATAGAGAGAATTGATAATAAAATAAATAATGCTAAATTAAAAACCCAACAAATGACTCCGAAGTATATTGATGTTCTTATTGGTCTTTATGAAAGAAAGAGCACTTCTCAAAAAGACAAAATGTATATTATGGCGGAATTAAAAAAATATTATAATGACAAGGTTATTAATTTCTTTTTTAAAGTGAATGATACAGAATTAAATAAGCAATTACGTTGGATTGCATTTTACCATTTGCAAAGTTTTAATTATCAACCAAGAGCACGTAGGCAAAAATATATGCAGGTGCATACAAAAAATAAAAAAAGAAAACAATATTTAAAGAATGTATATCCAAATGAGAAATATGATATTCCACAAAATCCAAATGAGTTAGAATACAGAATAATGAATTCAAAAGAGCAGCAAATTAAACGATATGATTTTTTTATTTCACATAGTAGTATGGATAGTAGATATGTGCAAGAACTCATATTATTTGAAAATAAAAAATCTAAAAATGTATTTTGTGATTGGATAAATGATTCAGACTATTTGAAAAGGAATCTTTTGTGTGAAGCAACATTAAGAGTAATAGAGTGGAGATTGCAGCAATCAAAATCTATTATTTTCCTAAGAACACATAACTCTGTTGAGTCCGTGTGGTGTAAATATGAATTGAATTATTTTGCGGAATTGAACAAGCCGATTTATTATCTTGATGAAGATAAAGTCAAGAATGGAGATTTTGCTTTATTAAAGTATGATATGGAGGAGTTCATTGATCCAAATTATAAAAAAATGGCATTAATGTAATTGGCTGTGATAGAATGT
>ERZ773110.2574-NODE-2574-length-11669-cov-9.663682_pt1 | contig 11669 bp, 4 predicted proteins | sample MGYA00580568_ERZ773110 | MGnify/ENA primary metagenome ERZ773110 (study PRJEB29015, sample SAMEA2737870) | human gut metagenome | biome: human gut; feature: human-associated habitat; material: faeces | place: China | collected 2012 ... | reverse complement strand
GGCTGTCCGGCTCGCGGAGGGTGATCTTGTCGACGCAGTCGTTGATGATGCGCGCGGCGAGCTGCCGGTCGCGCTCATAAACGATCGGGCCGATGCCGCAGCCGTACATCTGCACCTTGCAGCCGCAGCGGTGCGCCATGCGGATCGTGCCGAGATAATACCATAAGCTCAGCCGGCTCGTGACGTCCTGCATGAGGCTGCCGCCGCCGCTGATAAACAGCAGTGCGATCCAGAGGATCATATTGCTGTTGTCACCGGTTTTCGGGCTTTCTGCGCCGGTGTCCGGGTTGGTTTGCGTAGGATCGGTCGGTTTTGTTGTGGAGCCGGCAGCCGGAATCTCAACTGCCGCCTTCTTGTAGCCGCAAACCTTGCACTCCTCATGCCTGGAGCCCTTTAGGGTTGCGGTCGCTTCCTTATCTACCACCCACTTGAAGCTATGTACTGCAACATCGTCCTTGTCACCGCAGGAGCACTCATGCCAGTGGTTGTCGGCGTCGTACTTCCACTCGCTGCCGTAGCTGTGAGTATGCTCACCGCCGCCTGTGCCACTATTGCGCAGAATCGTCAGCGTGTAGGTTTTAGCACCGATTCCCACGACAATGTCGGTTGTGCCGCTGTTGGGGATGGCAACGGTTGCGCTGCCGCCGGTGGACAGAGCCTGTCCGTTGATGCTCACGGGCTCGCCGTTTCCAGACACCGCTGTGACTAGCGTAGATGTTGCTCCGCTATCATTTTGCAGCGTATAGGTATAGTTTGTTCCGTTGGCGGTAAAATCGCCGAGCCCCACTGCCAGACCTTCAAAGGTCAGAAGGTCATTACCGGGCACTGCGGCTCGCACCACTACGCGGGTGCCAAGCCGGGAGAAGGTGACGGTTTCCGTCTGGAAGGTTTCCCCGGAGATGGCACCGCCAATACTGGTCTTTTTCGTTTCCAGAACGGTCCCGGCAGCATCCAGCAGCGTGGCCACCAGCTCTGCGCTAGTCTGAGACTGCAGGCAGTTGTTGCGCAGGGTAATGGCGGCGGTGCTGTGACCGTTGCCGTCGTTCCCCTGTGTCACATCCATCGTCAGCTGCTCTCCGGTGCGGGCCAGTGCGCCGGTCATATGGACGCTGGCCTCGCTGTCACTGCCGTTATACTCCGGCAGGCGCTGATTGCTTCCCGTTCCACCGACCTTGCCTTCCGCCCACGCCTCGGCGTACAGATAGGTACCCACATTGGGGATCTCGGTTTTGCCAATGAATGTCATATACTCACCCAGATCATAGGTCAGATCCAGTGTAAAGGTTCCCTGATCAATGCGGGCGAGGGCGCTGTCTTCGGAAATGGTGATTTCATTACCGTTAACCGATACGCCGTTTGTGGTGCAGGCTACCTCTGCAGGTTCGGTATGCAGATCATCCGCATAGAACGCAAGCTTCACCTCGCGGCTCTTTCCGCCGGCCAGCGTGGCGGCAGAGGAATTATAGAGGGTCATGCGCACCGTGCGCTTGCCGGCGCTCTCCGCAATCACTTCCATTTGTGAGATTCCAATGTCGGGATAATCCAGATACACTGTGCCGTTTTCGTGGATGCCGCCGGCGGCGGTGATGGTATAGCCCGGGTCGGTCACGCGGTCCTTCACATGGTGCCAGACGGTAAGGGTGGTGCTTTCATTGGGCAGCAGTGTTTCCGTAAGGGTGGCGGTTTCCCCGCTGCCAAGGCTGACCGTTAGGTTTGTCACATCGTTCAGCCCGGTGTTGCGGATGGTAAAGTGAATGGGTGTCAGGCTGTTCAACGCCAGCGTTGCATAATCCACACCGATCTGTTCCACTGCCACCGCATCGGTGATAAAATCAGAGGTAGCGGTATAGAGGATCGTTTCCTCACCCGGAACGGTCACGCCGCCGATTACCTGCGGGTTTTCATCGTCATACCGGGTGGCCTGAATGGCGGCCTGCACCTGATTGGTGCCGCTGACATAGGCATCAAAGTGGTCAGCCAGCGTGCGATCCGGCAGCTCTGCCAGTTCCAATGGTGCGGACAGAGTGTAGGGATTTGTGGCATAGCGCAGCTTGGCCGCCTTCAAAATGCCGTGATCTACCGCGCCGTTGGCGTTATTGACAGTCTCATTCCAGACGATGGTAAGATCATTGCGGCTGCGATGATCCCCGCTGAGGGAAGCGAAGCGGAAGTCTCCGCCCACGACGGCGTTGCCGCTGCTGGTCAGGGCAGACAGAGAGCCGGGGAAACTGTTGGACATGGTGCCGCTGCCGTCCACAGCCAACAGCTGGATATTGCTGCTGCCGTCTCGGACACTGTGCCAACCGATGACAAATCGGTCATCCCCGCTGCCGAAGTTGGCTGCAACGACCTGGGGGTTTTCGTCAAGATTGCTGTCACAGGTCGCCAGCATGGCTGTACCGGGAGTTCCGTCAGCAGCCACGGTACAATAGGCGATCTCGTAGGCGGAGGTATCTCCGGTTCCGCTGCGGTCCAGCGAGTAAACCGCCATAGCGGTTCCGTCGGGCAGCATGGCCGCCTGCAACGCCTTCACGCTGCCAGTAGCACCGTTATAAAGCATTTTTGCCTTGCTCCAGGTGCCGTTAGTGCTGTCATAGCAACTGTACATGATACAATCTCTGGTCGTGAAGTTCAGCAGGTTGTTGCTGCCCTGCGTACCGGGATCGGGGGTGTAGACGTTGCGCCAGAACACGATGGCTTTGCCGTCGCCGCCCACTGCCGTGGCTGGGGCCAGATCCGGCGTGCCGTCGTTGGTTAGGCGGGTGGAAGTCCAGGTTGTGCCGTTATAGACGGACACTACGATCTCCGTGCTGTTCATCAGCAGGTTTTGCTCTTCCAATGTCACGGCATCACCGGCATTTTTACCCGGCAGGTCGGTGCCCATGCGAACCCAAGCCGCCGCCGCGAAGCTACCAGTGCCGGACAAAGAAACGCTCGTGTCGCCGTAGCCGGGGAACCCTGTGGGAGCGACAATTTCACTGGAGGGAGTATAGACGCCGCCATTGAGGGTGGAGAAATGCGCCCGGCTATCGTAAATACTGCTGCTGTTGCCGTCGTTGATGTAGGTCAATACTTTCCCGTCATCGCTGAGCTGTGGATAGGATGTGGGGTTGGCATTGGTCTGGATGTTTTTCAGCCCACTGGTGGAGTTCAGAGAGAACAGCATCATCCGCTGCTGGGGCTGGCCCCAAGTACGGGCATATTGCTCCAGATAGTCCCGGCTTTGGAGCGTTGCACTGCCAGAAGCCACCTGCATTCCGCTCTGGGCCGCCGCCATCCGCAGCGAGGCAAGGCTCAGCCCACTGGTGGCGCTATTCCAGTAGTCGTCGATTGTTTTCCAGTCATTAAAAGTCCTGGTGGCTCCAAGGGTTCCGGAGGCGATCACCGCCTCGTAGGAGATAAACAGGAAGGTTGCCACAAATTTGATCCCCACTTCGCTTTGGATCCCCAGGGCCTGACCGTTGATCTGGCGCTTTGTCTCGTCGGCAAGATAGGTGCGGGAAAGGAACTTATTCTGACTGTCCACATCCAAATTGCCGAATAGGCCGATCTTCAGCGCCACGACCGAATAGTCAAAGCCAATACCGCCAAACGCGTGGACATAGGCGTTGATACGCAGCGTGGTCAAAAAGTCATTCACTGCCGTGGCCGTGGGATCGCTCCAGGCAAGCTCTGTACCCTCGCCCTGCCGGCCGTAGCGCACTGCGGTACGGAAATCCAGCTGAATGGCACCACCCAGCTCAAAGGTTGCTGTCAACGGCACGGGGCCAGCCATGGCGTTCACGCTGAAGGAGAAGCCCACACCAACGCCGGCGGTAAATCCGCCGCCTACGGTGAAAACCTCCCACTCCTTTTTTTCGGTGTTATAGCGGATTTCCGCTTCGTAAAAGCCCTCCAACTGCAAGTTGAGATCCGTGCTGGTGACATTGTCGGCTATGGAGTTGGTTTTGTAGTCCCCCTTGGGATCATAGGTGCCCTGGGCCATCTGGCTCAGGTCCCCGGTCCCGGGCACACCCACTTCCAGATTCTGCGTCAGCACATTCGCACCCAACGCCACGCCGTCCTCGGAATAATCCATGTCCTCCATCTCCAGCGTATTGTACCCGGCCCAAATCATGGCACGGAACACGGAGGGATCTTCGCTGGGGGTGATAATCATTTTGAACACGGAAGTGTCCACCGGACCGCTCAGATCATCCAGCCGTCCGGTCAGCACCTTGAGAATGTTACTATCGCCCACTCCGCCAAAGTCGACTTGATTCACTCCACTGGAGGATCCCATCGTCGCCAGAATACCGGTGACGCGGTCATCCTCTGTCACCTTGGGCACTCGGGTCAGATCAACGACCCGGAAGGGCATTATTTTCTCCTGTAGCAGGCTGCCGTTCAGGCTCAGCTGCGTTTTCATACCCACATCCTTGCCGTCGGCGATCCATCCAGAGGTGGTCATGGTGGCCTCGGTGAGGGTCAGATCGTTTTCCGCTACGGGGATGGATGAGAAGGGATACTGCTTGGTACTGCTGCTCTGGGCGGCAGGAAGAATGCCGTATTCGTCCGCCAGCTTGAGACTGTAATTCCGCGCGTTGGCAATATCCTCGCCCCAGAGGAACATGGTGGTGTGCAGGCTTGCTGTTTTAAAGCTGCTGTTAGGGCCAATCTTCCCAGTCGAGCTGCGGACATCCACCTTCTGACCGTTGGCAAGACCGTAATCAACGCTTTGCGCCACAATGAAGGGTTTGTTTTCCTCCCCCGCCGGCACGCGCTCCAGAGAGACAACGCCCTCTGCGGTGCGCATTACATCGTCCACGCCCAGCTTGCCGTTGACGGTCAGCAGCAGCGGATAGTACTTGTCGCCGTCAATTGCGCTGATCTCCAGAATGTACTCCAGCTGATCCAGAGCAGAAAGCGCCGTGGTGTTGCTCTCGCCCTTTTCGGCCGACCAGAACTGGGTGGAATCCAGATAGACGGTTATATTTCCCGCCGCATCCGTGGTATAGGTGTCGCCGGTGATGCCGCTGACAAGTGCTCCTGCCCTGGAGCCCAGCAGAGCTGTCTGGCAGTAGCCTCCGTTTTTATAAACGCCGCCACGAACGGTCACCGTCTTGTTCGCCAGCGGATCGCCGCCCGGCGTGATGAGCGTCACAGATGCCCGGGCGACTCGCCGAAGGCTGAAGGTATTCAAGGGATAAAGCTGCAGTTTTGTGGCATCCCGCTCGCCGGAACGCAGATTTTCTTTATAGATGGTGCCCAGATAAATATCCGCGCCGGAGCCGGACCGCAGAGACACCTCACTGGCGATTCCGTTGGGTTCGTAAAGCGCCAGCACGCCTTCACTGTTGGTCGTGACCGTTTTGGGCACACCTTTGCCGTCGGTGTATTGCAGCGTAGTTTCCGCTGCAGGCGTCAGCTGGAAGAGATAGAACTTATTTTGCAGCGTTTTCGCTGTCACCTGTACGGCGGCATTCATGCCCGTGGCGGCATGGGTAGCCGTGACGGTTGCGGTGCCGTTGGCCAAGCCGGACAGCGCCATTTTGGTTTCGGGAAGGTAGGAATCAAAGGAGAAGTTTCTGATGTCCTCATACAGTCCGCCCTGCTTGTAGTTGACGGAAATGGCATTGTTGTTGCTGGAGAGCCACCGGATGCCGTCTTTAAAGGAGTTCCATCCGTACTCGTCATAGTTGATGCCTATGTACTCGATCAGCCCCAACTCCTGGCGCAGCTGCAAAATTTCAGCTGTAACGGTGGGCAGGCTGCCGCTGACCTTGGAGGTATTGTCCATGGTCAGCTTAGAAATCGTGTCTCCTTTGTCGTTCTGCACCTTCAGTGCGTCGGCATCGTAGACATACAGGGGGAAGGAGTCGGTGCTGGGAGATTCCTCACCAGGATTCTCCACGCTCAAAACCACTTGATAGGTGTCCTTCAGATTGCCGGCTTGCACACTCTGTAATGACAGGGGGAAGCTCCCGGAGGTGCCGGATAGGCGCTCACTGTCCACCACTTTGGTGGTGTTGTCCTCTGTGACCCGGGTGATGGTCAGCGTGGGCTGCAAAGGGGCGCCGTCAGTGGTGTTTTCCACCGACCAGTCGATATTGACGGCACCGTCGGTATCCTTGAGGTAAATGCTCTGGGGCGGTGTCAGCTTGGCTGTGGCAGGTGGTGCCTGCACGATGATCCAGGCAAGTGCCGACAGGCGGACGTCCTCACCGCCGGCGTTGGGGTGCGGCATGGAGACCAATACCGTGTAGGCAGGGGTATTGCCGTTGGAGAGCTTGGAGAGCACATTCTCCTCGATCCGCACGCTGTTTTTATCCTTGCCGACGGTATAAGTCGCAACGGGCTTGCGGCCGCTCAGCGCCGCCTCATTCGCGTAGTTGCCCTCATACAGGTCAATCCTGTAATTGAACTCTTTGTTCGGCGCCATCAGCGTGGCGTTGGAGCTCCACAGCACGGTGGCGGGCTGATTTACCCGCGTCACGATGGACGCGCCGCCGGGAATCACCAGTGCCAGGGAATCGCCTGCCGTCACGTTATAGGGCTTTGACTTGCCCGTCACATCATCGGCAGTGTCCTCAGTCCCGTTGTCCGCCGTAAAGGTAAAGGTGACGGCTCCCACCTTGGTTCCTGTGGTGGCAACAACGCCGGTATCCTCGTTGATGGTGGCAATGAGCGTGTCACTGCTGCTCCATTTACCGGTGGTGTAGCTGGCCTGCTCATCGTTTTCCCCAAAAACCTCTGCCTTAAGCGTGGGGCGGGCGGTTTTGCCGAGGGAAATCGTATAGTCGGCGGAATCCGCTTCCGGGACGACCTTCACCGTGTGCGCGGAAACTTTCTTTGCCACCGTGAACTGCCGGGTCAGGGGAAGAACATTCACCCAGTCAGGATCGGCTTTCGTGCCCTCGTTGGCCTGCAGCGTCACCGTGTAGGTGCGGTCCAAAGCAGAGGGTGCGATTGCGTAGTCGCTAATGGTGAAGGCTTCCTTCTCTGTGTCCAGATAGACCTGCAGATGGATTGGTTCAACCGCAGAGTCGTACCTCAGCTCGAGGCGGAACGGGGCTTCCTTCGGGTCTGTGCCTGCCGGGATGTGATAATTGCTGTATACGGTCTTGTAGACCTGCTCCATGTTGGCGTTCATCGTGAACGATGCCTTGCCGTCGGCGTAGTCGGCGGTCAGTGCGGTGGGAGCGTTACGCATCAAGACGCTCTTCAGATCAACGTCGGTAATCGAGTTGCTTGGATAGAGTGAGGTATCCAGCGTATGACCGAAAACATCTTCCACACCGGTCATACCATTGACGGTGACCGTGGTGTCATCCGCATCCTGCACTGGGTACCAGAGCATTGCCGTGACGCCGTAGTTGTTCATGGAAAGCTCAGCGGCGCTATACACTTTGCCATTGATGGTCACGGTGGCGTTTCTAAGATCCACGAACTCGTTAAAGGTAACTGTGATGGGCACATGCTGTCCGCTGGCATAGGTTCCCGCCGGGGCCGTGACGCTTTGAATGGTGGGATTGTCCGTGTCCACCAGCGTGGCTGTAACTTTGCTGGTCTTGGCGGTGGTGGTGGAATTTGGGGTATCTCTATTTACATTCTTCAGATACAGTTCGAAGGGCAGATAGTACTGCTGATCCCCTCTGTTTTGCGTGGTAGACTGCAGGGAGATGCTGACCGTACTGCCCTTGTTAATCGTACATTCCTCCGTTCTCTTTCTGTCGCCGCTGAGCGTCAGAGCTGTTCCATCGAGCTTGTACTCCGTCAGACAGAACGGGGCATATGGTTGTGGGGTTATAGAATTATAATTGCCATACGGCGCAGGGCCAGTATAGGCAGCTGCGTCGGTACTCCAGTCAAACTTGATGCTGGCGTCGATTTGGTATGGCTGATAAAATGGGTCGGAGTCGACGGGAAGCACCGAGTTGCGGGCACCCTCCAAAATTCCGATGGTATCGCTTAGCGCAACGAAGTCCGGATTGTTGGCACCGGTGGCTGCAAGGTATTCATTTGCCAGCAAAGGAATAAACAAATCATCATATAATACGGTTGTATTTTTGAGTTCTTCAACATAACTCGGCGCGGTCATTGATGTTTGTATTGTGGGGGCGTCAACCGTCTTTTTTAGCTTGAGCTGACAGTGGTCGGCATAACCGGCGCCGTCATAGAACACCAGATTTTCCGCATCGTAAAATTCAATCATCCCCAGCAGGTCACCATAGGAATAAGAATTATCGTGCCAGGCTTGGGTACTTCCTTTGGTTGTAACTTTGACAGTGATTTTACAACCACCTAAACTGAAAGTCGAGCCTACGTCATAGGTCAGCTTGTAGGACCCGTCGCCTTGGGCGACCCCACTCGTCTCGCCTATCGAGACCTCCACATCGGTGATATAATCGCTGAGCTGGCCTTTTTGAATGCGGTAGGAAAAGCCGACCGGTTTTCCGCCGTATACAGTAAAAGTCCCGGAGCTCCAGCTGTTGGTTGCGAGATCCCCCAGCGTTTGGCTCATCATGCCGCTCATATCCACCGTCTCAACGCCCACAGGCGCTGTGGCAGAGGCGGAATACTGCAAACTGATGCCCTGCAGCTCCAGCTGCTCCATCAGGCTATTGAGATTCTCCAGTGCTTCCCCGGTAAACTCCCTGCCGGAGAAATAGGTGTCCTTGATCCGCTGCAGCTCCTGTTCGATTTGGATCATGGTCTTCAAATCGCCCAGCGCCACCGGAGTCCCATCCACGTCGGCTATGCGGGTGAGATCCGTGGCGGGATTTTCCAGCAGCTCCATGACAGCCGCCAGTGTCAACACCTGGCTGTCCAGCGTGATGGTTTGATCCACCTTGAAATTGCCGGCTTCGTCCAGCAGCCCCAAAGCGTTCAGCATGGAAAGCACCTGGTCGCTACTATCGCCGGTCAAGGCGGAGAGCTGCTCCAAAATCGCCTGATTTTCCTCGGGTGTGTTGCCCAGCGAATCGCTCACCGCTGCAAACGCCGTAGTTGGCAGCAGCGTGAGCGTCATGCACAGGCTCAGCAGCGCCGCTAAAAATCTTTTCTTCATGTTTCCTCATCCTCCTTGGTTTGTTCCTGCTGTTTATTGTTTTTTCTCAATCGTGTGCAAAACACGGTAACGACCACCGCCGCTGCAAAGCAGACAACGCCTACCAGCACATAGCCGCCCGCGTCCTCCCGCAGCAGCATCGCGCCGAACACGCCCCATGTTTCCGGTTGCCCCGGCCCGGCGACCGTGCCCACCGCCTGCATCAGCACCGCGAACAGCAGCATACACATAGCGCTCAGTCCATATATGCCGCGCCGCTGCCTCCGGCGGGTGTTTTCCCGCACCCGCTGCTTGACGAGTGCGACTCGTTTTGCGGTATCGTACATTTCGTTTGAACCTTCTCTCTGGATTTTTTGAAATGCGGCTTAAAAACCCCTTCATTTATATAGGTACAAAAAATCGAAAAAACTCTCACCCAAAATGCAAATTTTTTCAAAAAAATTGAGAGCCGCCAAAAAGCAGCTCTCAAGGAGTGGATATTCGGTTATTTTCTCCGTGATAATCGGAAGGTGGACAATCTTCCCGCTGCCACCAGCAGCACCGGCAGGGCGTAGGCGATGTACTGCGCAACACCGCCGTAGGCGATGAGCAGATTGTAGATGGCGTGTAGGGTGATGGTCGCGCCCAGCAGCCCGCAGGTGCCCGCAATCTTCAGCCACGTCCGCCGCCATGTGTATGCAAGCCCGCCGCCCACGATCAGTCCGCAGAGGACGTGCATGGCTCCCGTGCCGAAGCCCCGGAAGAAGATGAAGGAGAAGCGGTCTGCGCCGTTCTGGATGAGATAGCACACATTTTCAAAGGTAGCGAAGGCGAGGGCAACCGTGATGGCGGCAGCCTTGATTTTATCGCCCTCCGGCTCGAACACCAGAAGATAGAACACCAGCGGCAGCAGCTTCATCAGTTCCTCCACCACCGGCGCGATCTCCGCCGTGGCGGCAAGGGCGTCCGCCTGACACACTGCCGCAAGGAAGGTGTTGATATAGGCCGAGAGCAGACACACCCCCATCCCGGCGATGCAGAACAGGAAGAAGCGGAGCTGCCGCCTGCCCATGCACAATGCGGCCACCAGCAGTGGGGATACCATGCAGAGGAAGATGTTTTCAATATAGGTCATGCTTCCACCGCCTTTCTCGTGGCGGGCAGCAGCCCCAGAATCGCAAGCGTCAGCAGCATATCGCACCAGAAGGTTGGGCTTGCCGGTGAGGTATCCGGCCAAAAGCAGCCCGCCGTCCAGAGCAGATATTCCGAACCGGCAAAGCACAGCACGCCGATGTGAAACCACCGCATATTCCGCGCCGCGCCCGTCTGCGTTTTCGCATAGGCAAGCCCACGAATGGCGCAGAAGGAGAGCACGATCATCATGCCGCACCAGATCAGGTTGGAGAAAATATCCCCGAAGGTGCAGTAGAACGCCAGCAGCGGCACGCCGAACACAGGCGCAAGCCATGCCCTGCGGCAGCGGAAACTGCGCTCATTTGTTCCGGTCAGCGTGGCCTGCAATATCCGCAGGAAGATCACGCTCGCCACCCAGCCGAACTCCGACACATAAAAGACGCGCGGCGTGGTGTCGAACAGCAGCAGATACAGCGTCCAGTAGAGCGAACCAAGGGCAAAGCAGCCGTAGAAGCACAGCAGCAGAAAATACGCCTGCCTGCGGCTTTTCCGGTAGGAGATACCCGAAAGCAGCGCACCCACGAACGTGACCAGCAGTTGCAGCAGGTTCTCAATCAGCTCCATGCGCATCCTCGCTTTCCTCGTTCTGCCCGTCCTCACGGCTCATCTGCCGCAGCCGGAAGCACAGAACGGTCACGCACACGCCGAGTAAAAACGCCAGCAGCCCGATGACGATGTATCCCAAGGCGGCGCCGCCGTGAAAGATGCTGGCCGCCGTTTCAAAGCCCGCATAATCGCCGGTCTGGATGCTTGCGGCAATGCCGGGCATGGCGAAGGACGCGCCGATGAGCAGCACAAGGCATGCCGCCACGGCGGAAACCATGGTGACCGTATTGCGCCGCCGCTGTTTTTCCCGTTCCATTTTGGCGATGCGCCGCTTTGCCTCCGCAACGCGCTCCTCATGACTCCGCATTTGTGATTCCCTCCCGTTCCAGTAGTCCGCGCAGACGGCCCTTGCCCCGATACACCATATTGGTAATCTGCTTCTCGCTTTTCCCCATGACCTCAGCAGCCTGCAAATAGCTCATGCCCTCAAAATAGACCAGATAAAGCGCCTCTCGATAATCCGGATTTAACGCAGCCATGCAGAAATGCAGAATCCGATCCCGCTCCTTTGTGCGGACAACCTCCTCCACCAGCGTCTGTCCGTCCGGCTCCTCGGTCAGGTTATCCAGACTGAAGAAAAGCCGCCGTCTGCTTTTGCCGCGTAAAGCCATGTGCCGTGCCGCTTTATACAGATAGGCCTTTAAGCCGCCGTCTCGAATGTGCGGCTTTTTCGTAAATAAATAGGAAAAGACTTCGATCATCAAATCCTCCGCTTCGTGAACGTCATGCAGATAGCCGTTGATATATAAGGTCAGCGGATTGCCGTATTTTTTCATCAATGCCACAAGCCCCGCTTCATCGCCGCAAAGATATCGCCTGTAAAGCTCCTCATCCATCGCCA
>ERZ773110.2566-NODE-2566-length-11728-cov-3.296839_pt1 | contig 11728 bp, 9 predicted proteins | sample MGYA00580568_ERZ773110 | MGnify/ENA primary metagenome ERZ773110 (study PRJEB29015, sample SAMEA2737870) | human gut metagenome | biome: human gut; feature: human-associated habitat; material: faeces | place: China | collected 2012 ... | reverse complement strand
TGTATTTACGCAGTGCAGCATTGACATCAGCCGTCGTCAGCTTGGAAATGGCTTCCGCCTGTTTCTTACTGAATACCCATGTACGTTGATTTTCCATCTTGTCGTTCCAGGAGCGGGCAACCACATCGTCCTGAGAACGAGCGACCTGCATTGCCTGCAGCAGACCTTTCTTGGCTTCCTCTACCTCTTGATCTGTAAAGCCGTCTTTAATCGCTTTAGCAATCACGTCGCGGGCACTGGCTTCTGCCTGAAGCATGTTCTGAGGAGCCACAATCGCACGGAAAACAAAGCTACCGTTATCGCCCTTCGCAGGAATACGAACGTGAGAACCGGCGCCGTATGAAAGGCCTTCTTTCTGGCGAAGTCTTTCAATCAAGCGATTAGAAAGTCCTGTGCCGCCGCCCAGAATCCAGTTGGCCACAGTCAGTGCCGGAGCATCCGGCGATGTGTCGTTGATCGGGAACACGGAGCGAGCAACGATAGTTGCGTTTTCCTTGTCAGGCGTATCAATCACGACGCGAGTGGCCTGAACAGGACGGTATTCCGTTACGATCGGAGCGTAATGAGCTTTAGAAACGTACTTGGCGTAGTCATCGCGAATGATCTTTTCAACGGCCTTCGGATCAAAGTCACCGACGATAGAAATCTCACCTCTGGACGTGCCGCCGAATTCTTTATAGAAAGCTCTGACCTGATCAACTGTCAATCTATTTAACTGTTCCAGCGACTCATCTAAAGAGTATTCATGACGAGGGTCGCCTTTCGGATAAGTATTGAAATGCTGCGTAATCGCATTCTGTGCCAGCGCATCCGGCTTATCACGCATGCTTTCAATCATGACCTGCATCTGCTTCTTGAACTGATCAAATTCATCCTGAGGCATGATCGAGTTGTGCATAACATCGAACACCAACTCAAGAGCGGCTGGAAGATTCTTTCTCGTCGTCGTGAAGTTCGTAATGGAACCGGCCATCTTCAGTTCGGTCATACGATCTTCAATCTCAGAACGCGTCATCGTCTTTGTTCCGCGGGTCAGCATCGCTGCGGCAACAGGTTGAAGACTGGACTTACCGAAAAGATTCTTCTCGTCACCGGACTTGAACTTCATGCAGACAGTCACGGTTTCACCGCGTGTCTGTTTCGGCAGCAGAGCAATATTCAGATCACCGATATCGATACGCTGTGTTCTCTTGTCGAGGTTATCGAAAGAAGAGTCAAAAGCTTCAATCTTCTGAGCGGCTCCCTGCGGCTTGTAGTTCGCCAGCAGTTCTTCTGCGCTCGGGGCCTTTGTGATCTCTGCGCGCTGAGGATTGTCATCAGGAATGAAAAGTCCGACGACGCGGTTGTCTCGCACGAAATACTTATCAGCCGCACTATCAGCCTGCTGAGCAGTGACGTCTTTGGTCTTATCGCGTCCGTAGAAGAAAAGTCTCCAGTCACCAAGTGCAATGTACTCGGACAAACCGACACCGAATCCTTCCGGATCGGCAAAGGCGCGTTCGTACATCGTTTCCATCTGAGCCTTGGTTCTGTTTAACTCTTTAGAAGTCATCGGCTTCTGCTTTAAAGAGCCTTCAATCGTTTCGATAAGCTTATCTTTAACTTTCTCAAGCGATTCACCTTTCTTAACGGAGGCACCGAAGATCACAAAGCCGGGCTCCTTAGCGCCGACGGCGTAACCGAAAACATTTGCTGCCAGTCCGGTTTTTACTAAGGCTTCGTACAGACGGCCGTTAGGAGAATCGGCCAAGACTTCAGTTGCAACTTCCACGCCTAAAGCATCCGGATGTAAAGCGCTCGGGATGCGGTAGCCGACAGCAACCATCTGAGTTTCGCCTTTGCGGCGGATCTCAAACACTCGTTCACCGTCCGCTGTCGGTTCTACTGTCCATTCTGCTGGAAGCGCTTCGTTCGGGTTCTGGATTAAAGAGAAATCTTTAACGATCCATTCCAGCGTTTTCTGGACATCGAACTTACCGCTGACTGTTAAGACAGCGTTGTCCGGGCGGTAATACCGGTGATAAAAAGCCTGAAGGTTTTCGATACGAACATGTTCGATATCGCTTCTGTTGCCGATGGTGCTCTTGCCGTAGTTGTGCCAGTCGTACATCATGGACTGCATACGCTTCATCAACACGCTGGAAGGACGATTCTCGCCCATCTCGTATTCGTTGCGCACAACGCTCATTTCGCTGTCTAAGTCTTTTTTAGCGATAAAGGAGTTGCGCATAGCGTCAGCACTCCAAGCTAAAGCGAACTTGAGGTTGTCTTCAGTAGCGGTAAAAGACACATAGTAATTTGTGCGATCCAGCCAAGTGGAACCGTTCATGCGGAAACCGCGGTTCGTAAATTCTTTGGTCGGATTCGGGAAGTTTTTGCTTCCTTTAAAAATCAGATGCTCGAGCAAATGAGCCATACCGGTTTCGCCGTAGTTTTCCTGACGAGAGCCGACCAAGTAAGTCATGTTAACGGTCGCCGTATCTTTAGAGGCATCCGGGAAAAGAACCACGCGTAATCCGTTGGCAAGACGGTATTCCGTTACGCCTTCAATACTCGGCCCTTGGGTCACACCGGCCGGAAGTGCAGTACCGGCTTGCGAAACGCTGACCGGTGCTTTTGTTTCTTCTGCTTGTGTATTCATCATCGTAAAGGCTGAAGCGACACAGGCCGCTAAAGCAAGTTTCTTCGCAATTTTCATAGAAAATAATTGTCTGTTCTAACAAATTGTTTGCTAAGGATAATCCGCTTGTCTTAAGACAACGTTCAATCGGCCCCCGGATAGCGACAAAACGATGCCTAATTTGTAAGAGTTTTTGAACGAAAATGAGAAATATTCTTCTTATCAGTACAAAAGAAACAGTCGGGGAGTCTTAGAAAGTAATTTAGGCCGAAAACCCCTACGGATCTTCGGCCTAATCATTTAAGGAAAGGAAACGTTGTTACTTCTCGCTGTTCTTGTACTGCTGGTCCGTGACCGGTTCCATCCATGTCACGTTCTTGCCTTGAGGATCGTACCCGGTAACCGTCATTTGAACCATTCTCTTGTCGGGAGCTGCGCCATGGAAATGTTTGATGCCTTTCGGACATACAACCACATCGCCTTTTTTCAGGACGCTCACTGGTTTTCCATAGACGCCCGAACGGCCTTCTCCTTCAACAATGATCAGAACCTGTCCGATCGGGTGTGTGTGCCAGAAAGATCTGGCGCCTGGTTCAAAAATTACATATGCACTGGATACCGGCATCCCGGGAACAGATTCAGACAGAGGGACGATCTTGACTTCACCGGTAAATATCTTGTCGCTTCCTTTAATGCTCTGGATGGCATCGCCCCGTTTTACCAGCTGATCACCGGCAGGATTTTGTTCGTCTACTGCAACAGCAGATTCCATAACCAACAGAGAGGAAAGAAGAGCAGAAATGAGTTTCAACACGATGGTCACCTATATTCAATCTATTGATAGGAAGCTTCTGAGAAAACTTGCTTTGATGGCTCAATAGTAGAAAACAGGATTATTCATGTCTAATATAAATTTAATATAACTTTTTATTAAATTTATGCATATATACACTCGACTTCAAGCCCAAAGTCTAGTCTGACTGTAAGAACATCAGAATCCACAAGAAAAGTTGGTTTGTAGAAATCGAAAATTCTCGCTCCGGCTAAGTTTGCATTTTCGGATTGAAAGATCCTCCATCGACACTTTCTTCCGTCAAAGGTTCCTCCCCCACATTTGCGATTCTTTTCTTTCTAATTTCAAAAAATTCAAGAGGCTGTTAGAGCTTTCCCGAGTGTGATTTTGAATTACCCGCACTCGCAAAATTGAGTAGAATGAGGCGGTTAACTCAGGCGAAGAAAACGGTTAAGAGCAGTTATCTAAGCAGTCTTCCTCGCATTTTTTGGATAAATTAAATTTAATTATGAAAAAACTTCTTCTCGCAACAGCCCTGGCAGCCCTTGCCGCTCCCGTCTTCGCTCAGACTGCCTTCACCGTTAACGGTCAGACAGTTTCCGTGGCAGATCAGCAAGAACTCATGAAAGTTCTTGCCGACCGCGGAGTCAAAGACCAGAAACAGCAGCTCGAGGCTGCCCGCAGCATCCTCGCTCAGGAAAAACTCATTGAAGAAGCGGCTAAAAAAGCCAATATCGCTCAGGATCCTGCCGTCAAAGCGCTGATTGCAGAACGTCAGACAGAAATTTACTCCGCTGAATTAGTTCGCAAAAATGCTGCTGCCCACCCGCTGACCGATGCGGACCTCAAGAAAACTTACGAAGAAGTTAAAAAACAGTACGATCCGAACGAAATCAAAGTTCGTCACATCCTTGTTAAAACAGAACAAGAAGCCAAAGACATCATCAAGTCTTTGAACGCCGGCGGTGACTTTGCAACGATCGCCAAAGAAAAATCTTTGGATCAGGGTACAGCAGCTCAGGGCGGAGAAATCCCGTTCACCAACATCCGCAGAATTGCAATCCCCGGATTTGCTGAAACTGCCATGGCTCTGAACAAAGGCTCTCTGCTTCCCGTTCCTTTCCACAGCGCACTCGGTTATCACGTTATCCAGCTTCAGGACAAGCGTGAAGTTCCTCTGCCCTCTTTCGATGCTCTGAAACCTCAGATTCAGAATCTTGCTGCACAGCGTCAGGCTCAGCAGTACATGGCTGATCTGATGAGAAACGCTAAGATCGCAGAAGCCGCTCCGGCTAAGAAAAAATCTTCTAAGTAATTTCCATTGATGCTTAAGAAAGGTCGCTTCGGCGGCCTTTTTTGCCAATTGAAAATGAAAATCTCTAAAGTCGGCTAATAGCGGGGAGAGTAAATAGGATTATCCCTGTAAATTAGGGATGAAACCAGCTGTTCTTAAGAGTCGCGTAATGATATACCTCTATTTAACAAAAAACGGATTTTTAAGTAGAATTCATTGAATTTGAAAGTTTCATTACCTGAAACGATTTTGTTGTTGGAAAAAAGAGAGTGAAGTTCCTTTACGACCTTTTGCCGGTGATTTTGTTCTTCGGCACATTTAAAGTTGCTCAGACAAATCCGGACTCTGCGGCTGCGCTTTGCAACCAATGGCTGGGAAGCGGCTTTCAAGCCGACCAGGCCCCGGTTATTTGTGCCACGGCTGCTGCGATAATCGTGTCGCTTCTTCAGATCGGCGTGAAATTTGTACGCCGTGAGAAGATCGATCCGATGCTGTGGATTTCTGTTGCCGTCATCTTAGTCTTCGGCTCTCTGACAATCTTGCTTCACGATGAAATGTTCATCAAATGGAAACCCACGATCCTTTACTGGATCTTTGGCGGAATCCTTTTGGGCGGTTCTTTCATGCATAAGAACTTCCTTAAGTCGCTTCTCGGTAATAAAGTTTCTCTTCCGGAACCTGCATGGAATATTCTCCTTCGCGGTTGGATCGGTTTTTTTGCCGTTACCGGTGTTCTTAATCTTATAGTTGCCTACACATGCTCCACCGACGTGTGGGTGAATTTCAAACTGTTCGGGCTGATGGGACTGACGCTCCTCTTTACCCTAGGCGTCGGCTTTTATATTTCTCGATTTATCCCTGAATCTGATTCGGAAGGAAAATAAAGATGAGTCACACTCCCACATTAGAAAGAATCAGCCAAGCGCTTGAGCCGATTTTCCCAATCGAGCTTCGCTTTACTGATTACACAAGACCTGAAGCCGGCAGAGCTCCTGCTGCAGGCTCCCTCTACCACCTCTTTGTCATTTCCAGACGTTTTGAAGGTCTGCCGAAAATTGACCGACACCGAATCGTTTACGAATACTTGAAACCTTTTATCGGTCACGGTATTCACAACATCAATATGACATTGCTGGCGCCGAGCGAATCTCGCCACTAATATTTTTATTTGAGGCTGCAGGTGCTTAAGTCCTTTGTGCTCGCCGCTGCGCTTGCCGGCGTCCTTCCTGCAGCCGTTGCTCAAACTGCCTTTACGGTTAACGGACAATTTGTTTCCGTAGAAGAACAAAAGCAGTTAATGGACTTCCTGAGAGCCAACTGCGTAACCAATGAAAAGCAGCTTAAAAACGCAGCCCGAAGCATTCTTCTCGAACAAAAAATCATCGAACAAGCTGCCAGAAATGAAGGTCTTCTAGAAGATCCTCGAGTTCGTGTTTTAACTTCGGAAAAACAGGCTCAGCTTTACGGATCGATTCTGAGCCGCCGATATGCTTCTGAGCATCCGATCACGGAAGAACAGGTTCGGAATCGTTACGACTCACTTCTCTCTAGCTACGATCCACACGAAATCAAATTTCGACATATCTTGGTAAAGACACTGGAAGAAGCTAGAGAAATTATTCAATCTCTCAAGGTAGGTTCCGATTTTGGTTCTCTCGCTAAAGAGAGATCTTTGGACCAAAATACCTCTCAAAACGGCGGACAGATTCCTTTTACGAATATTCGTAATGTCTTGGTTCCGGGCCTCGCCGAAGCCATCCTCGCTCTTCAGCCGGGCGACCTTCTGCCGGTTCCTTTCAAAAGCAAGCTCGGATATCACGTGGTGCTTCTCGAAGAAAAACGTGAGGTCCCCTTTCCTTCTTATGAAGAAGTTAAGCCAAAAGTGCTTTCAGAACTTGAAAGACTTCAGACAACAGAGTTCTTGAACGACCTTCAGAAAGACGCAAAAATTCTCAAAGTTTCGGACAGCTCTGTCGACTAGACTGCACTGCAATTTTCCTTCTAATCATCTTCTAAAAGTAACATCCGCTTTCTTTTGGATCCTCCGCAACCTCTAATCGTACCTAGCCACTTCGTTCAGGCTGATAAAATGGCGTTTTTTAATCATTGGAACACGTCATGGGTTTCTTAACCGGTAAAAAATTCCTGATCACTGGAATCTCTTCTAATCGCTCTATTGCTTATGGAATTGCAAAGGCTTGTGCCAGAGAAGGCGCTGAACTAGCTCTTTCCTATAACAACGAACGCTTTAAAGAACGCGTGCAGGGCTTTGCCGATGAATTCGGCGCCGGACAAGTCATTAAGTTGGATGCATCTTCCGATGAATCAATTGATTTAGCAGCCCTTGAACTCGCCAATCGCTGGACCGACGGTTTTGACGGCTTTGTCCACTCGATCGGCTGGGCGCCCCGCGAATCCATCAGCGGCAGCTTCCTCGAAGGCGCTTCCCGCGAAGGCTTCCTCTCCGCAATGAACGTCTCCGTTTACTCCTACATTGCGATGGCTAAGAGAATGGTCCCGTTAATGGCCGGCCACAAAGCTTCTTTGCTGACATTGTCTTACCTCGGCGGAGAAAAAGTCGTTCCCAATTACAACACGATGGGACTTTGCAAAGCAGCGCTTGAATCTGCTACCCGCTATATTGCTGCTGACGTCGGCCCGCAAGGCATTCGCGCCAACACACTCTCCTGCGGCCCGATTAAGACTCTTGCCGCAAGCGGCATTAAAGGCTTTAGCTCAATGCTGGCTCAGTGCAAAGCCGTTTCTCCGACTCGTTCTTTGGTTTCAATTGATGAAGTCGGCAACACCGCAGCCTTCCTTCTTTCCGACAATTCCCTTGGAATCACTGCGGAAACCATCTATATCGACGGCGGCTTTAATGCTCTTGCCTGCTGCGTCGATCAGGCAGCATCTGAAAACGCCTAATCATTAGCGTTCTAGTTCTCAATGGGCGGCCTTCATGGCCGCTTATTTATATTTCGGAACACCGAGGTCTTTTTCTTTGAGTTTCTTCATTCGCTCGGCATCTTCAATCGCCCATTCTTTAAAGAGCCCTCTCATCCATTTATGCGCCGGATCTCGGTGCTTGCTGTTCGACCAAATCAGAACATTCCATTTTTCGGTCTCTTCAAAATCAATTGGCAAGGGAAGCGCCGTTAACTTATAGGCCTTCATTGCCAGCTCTGCAGCACGCCAGCCGCAAACCGAAATCAAATTCGTCTTCTCAATAGCGCCCCATGCAGAATAGAAACGCGACGTAGAAAACCTCGTGTTTTCCATAAACCTTTCGTATTGGAATAAGCCTTGCTCAGGGCCGACCAGGATGCGGACCGACCTGTCCGAATAGATACACGGTCATAAACTTGAAGGTATCGAGTTAACAAAGGACCTTTGAGTTGCGTAAGTGGATGCCCCTTCCTGACAAGCAACACACGATCCAGCGGGTAAAGCTTCATTCGGTGGAGATCCGGCGCCAGATCAACGTCCGTGATTACCGCAAAATCCGCTTTGCCTTCACTTACAGCGGCGATCTCATTGTCGTGCTTGCTCAGGTCTAATCGTACTTTCGGCGCTCTTTCAATCATTTTCGGCAGTACACCGGAAATCACGACAGAGATTTCGGTCATCACTGAGCTCAAGACAAAAGTCCTTGTGGATTGACTCGGATCAAACTGCATATCCATCATCGCTTCAGAAGCTTCCAAAATCTGATGAATCTGCGGCTTGATCTGCAGGTAGTAGTTTGTCGGCACCCAGATTCCTTCCATTTGTCTAAAAATTTCCTGCGGAAAGTACGAACGTATCCGAGAAAAGTTCCTGCTTGAGGAAGACGGAGACAAATTTAACAACAACCCCGCGCGAAGCAAAACGCCCGTCTTTTCTAGCTCCGCAAGAAACCTCGTATCGTCAATAGAAAGTTTGGTAATGTCCGCCACAGTGATAACCCTTTGTCAACAATGCAAAGATAGGAGTGCAACTTGCGCAAAGTATATCTCCATAAGGCACGCTTAAGATACTCCTAGAAACACCAAGCGGTACACCACTTAATAACCACAAAACAAGGAGAATTACGATGCTTCGTAGAAGTCTGCTTACATCTGCTATCGCAGCCTCTTTACTCACCACTTTCTCGCTTCCTGCATTCGCAACGCAGGTTTATGAGACCGACCTCGTTATCATCGGGGGCGGCCTGTCCGGTTTGGCAGCAGCTCAGAGCGCAGTTGACCAAGGCGCTAAACCGATCGTCCTCGAAAAAGAAGCTGCCCTGGGCGGCGGCGGAAACTTCCCTGAAGGAAGTCTTGGCGTCGGCACCCGTTATCAGAAGGAACACAACATCAACACCACCGTTGACCAGGTTCTTACTGCCGCTCTGCAGTACCATCACTATCGCGCTGACCCGCACGTCCTTCGTGTTCTGATTGAAGAATCCGGAAAGACCATTGACTGGGTTATGGACAAAGGCGCTCAGATGCGCGGCATCCGCACCATGTATCCGAAAGATGAATCCCTGATGACATGGCACTTGTTCAAAGGTGGTGCTGCCGGCATCATCCAGCGCTTCGCTAAGGAAGTTCGCGCCAAAGGCGGCACAATCCTCACCGAAACCCCGGCCAAGAAACTGATCGTTGAAAACGGTAAAGTGGTAGGTGTTGAAGCTGTTGACGGCGAAGGCGAAAAAGTCATCGTTAAAGCTAAGAAAGTCATCATCGCTACCGGCGGTTTCGAATCCAACAAAGAAATGCTCGCCAAGTATGTGAACGACTCCTCTGCGCTCGGCATGTTCGAACCGGTTTGGTATCGCGGTCCGGTCACCGACGGTAAGAACGGCGACGGCCGTACCGGTGACGGCATCCAGATGGCTCAGTTAGTCGGTGCCGGCGTCAAAGGCATGCACACCATTGCCGGTAACGCTCCGTACCTTGCCGACTTGCCCCCGATCAACCAGTTCATGGGCGCTGACGAACTCAAACAAGGCCGCTGCGCTTTGGCTCAGCCCTGGCTCTGGGTTGATCAGCACGGCAAACGCTTCTTCAACGAATCCCGTGGTGCTGTTTTCGTTGATGTCTACAATGCCATGACAAGTGCTGGCGGCGTAATGTACAACATCATCGACCAGCAGAAATATGATCAGTTGGTTAACAAGGGCGCTTTGCTTCCGTTCAACGCCATCGTTCTTGCCGGCGTTCCTCTGAAGGCTCTTCCGAAGACTTTCGAAATCGGTCAGCAGAGAGGTTGGGCTTTCAAGGCTGACACAATCGACGACCTAGCTGCACAGATCGGCGTACCTGCTTCCAACCTGAAAGAAACAATGAACAAGGTGAACGAATACGCTAAAGCTGGTAAAGATCCGGAATTCGGCCGTCTGCCTGAACACCTTGCAACTTTCAATATGGAAAAAGGTCCGTACTATGCTCTGAAAGGCATCCGCGCATTCTTCCTGACTTTGGGCGGCGTCACCGTCAATCCGAAGTTCCAGGCTCTCAATCCGCAGGGCGACGTGATCGACAACCTCTATGTCGTCGGTCAGGATATCGGCGGTTTGTATGACTCTTCTTACGACCTCCGCTGCGAAGGCTCTGCCTCTTCGTTCGCTATGACCAGCGGCCGCTTAGCTGCTGACAACGCTCTTGCCGATGTCAAAGCCGGTAAGTAACTTCTAGAGAAGCCCGGACCGTAGGGTCCGGGTCTAAAAACGGAAGAAAAAAATGAAATTTAACCGCCTCATTACCACCGCAGCAATTCTGTTAGCCGGCGCCTTCTGTACTGCTCAGGCTGCTCCCACCATGGCAAAGCACATGCAAAAAGGCGTGACTTGCGAACAGTGTCACAACTCTTCCGCTCCGGTTGCCGCTGCCAAGTCCAAGGCTTGTATGAAATGCCATAACTACCAGGACTTAGCCGCTGCTTCTGCCGCAAAGAAAGTAGCTTTAAACCCGCATGATTCTCATGCCGGACAGCTTCGCTGCACATTTTGCCATAAAGAACACGAACAAAGCGTTCTCTACTGCCGTCAGTGCCACAAGAACGCAGAAGACAAACGCTTTGATATGGCTGTACCTTAATCATTCCTAAAAATTGTCAAACTATTTTTGAACTCCCGCCTCTCCTCGGGAGTTTTTTTTTTTGCGGCCAAGCTAATGGCCGCTTTATTTTTTCAAAGCGGCCATAGCTTAATTTCATTAGTTATCCAGGAATCCGATGGTTCTTCTGGAAGAAGACATCTGGCCTTCCTTCAGTTGAGTTTCAACTTTCAGCATGTCGACAATCTTTTCTCCGGAAACAGCTTTGGTAAAACGAAGTCTTCTGTCGATAGCCGCAAAATCTCCCGGGGAAAGATTTCTGATCTTCCGCAGATTGTTCACTTCGTTTCCGACAGAGAATTTCCACTTCTGAGCCAGTCTTCTGTACATTTCTTCTGCCTGATCATCAGTCATGTATTCGAGTTTGGCCTTCAAGTCGAATCTTCTCAGACAAGCGTTATCCATCAGATCCAAAAGGTTCGTTGTTGCCACAAGGTAGCCTTCATAAGACTCCATCTGAGTCAAAAATTCGTTGACTTGCGTAACTTCCCAGGAATGATTCGCGGTTCTTCGATCTTGAAGGAAAGAATCAATTTCATCAAAGAGTAGAACGGCATTTTCTCTTTTTGCTTCTTCAAAGGCAGCGGCGATATTGTGTTCTGTACCGCGACATAGCAGTTCAGAAGATCCGACGCTTTTTTCATGATGAGAGGGCGTTCAAGCTTCTTTGCGAGCCAATGACAAAATTCTGTCTTGCCCGTGCCCGGGGGACCGTAAAGACATAACCTTCCGGCGCCCGCTTCTTTGAGGCCTTTCGATAAAGCTTCCAGATCTGTATCGGAGTTGCTTAAAGCAGGGTCGAACTTTCCGATTTTCTTCGTCGCGGCAGCCAGTTTTCCAAAACCTTGTGCCTTGAGAATATCTTCGAGAAGAGCCATCAAAGAGTCTTCCGGAAACTTAACTTTATTACCTTGGAGGTTGTCCACGATCTCTCCGACTTG
>ERZ773110.2563-NODE-2563-length-11745-cov-3.410009_pt1 | contig 11745 bp, 7 predicted proteins | sample MGYA00580568_ERZ773110 | MGnify/ENA primary metagenome ERZ773110 (study PRJEB29015, sample SAMEA2737870) | human gut metagenome | biome: human gut; feature: human-associated habitat; material: faeces | place: China | collected 2012 ... | reverse complement strand
CAGCGGCGTGGCCAGGAGGGGAAGAGCGCGAGAAGGGGAGACGGCCTTCGCAACTATGAGTGCTTCCCCTTCTCGCAAATTACCCACTTTCAAAAAGTGAAAACTATAATCCAAAAAAATCAAACCATCCAATTTCCTCTCACTTCAAAAGGTGAAAACTACAATCCAAAAAAATCAAACTACCCAATTTATCTCACTTCAAAAAGTGAAAACTACAATCTAAAAAATCAAACCACACAATTTCCCCTCACTTAAAAAAGTGAAAACCATAATCCAAAAAGCAAACCACATAATTATAGATTCAAAGGAAGTCGTCCCACAACCTCCTTTGTCAACCCACCTATGAGAATCCCCGCCAGGACACCTGCTACCAGCAGTGCCGGTGCATAAACCATCAAACTCGTATTGCTCACCACGATCATGGCAACGATCAGCTGCCCGATATTATGTGTGACACCACCGGCCACACTGATACCAATCAGACTGAAGCCGGAATGTTTTTTCAAAAGATCCATCACAGTCAGGCTAAGCGCAGCGCCGGCCAGACTATACAAAATACTGAACAGATTTCCAAACATAAATCCGATCACCAGGATTCTGACAACGGACACGAGAGCCGCTTCTTTTACAGAATATCGGTCCAGTATAAAAAGCACCGCCAGGTTTGCAAGCCCGAGCTTGATACCCGGAATCCCTGTAAATACAGGGACCAGAGACTCCACATATCCAAAAATGATCGCTACTGCGGCAAATAATCCGAGATAAGCTGTTTTTCGTTTCATAAATAAATCCTTTCATTTGTTGCAGGAATATCGTTGCAGGAATAGCACAGACAGAATACCATCTGTCAGAGAAAACTCTACGGAAAACACGCATTACGCATATTCTCCGGAAATTTTATGTCACCGCATCAATTTTAGGCGAACTCTCCGAATCCGAATCCTCTGCAGTATTTTCCCCTTCTATTACAACCTTATTAGGAAGGCAGATGATGGAACCGCCGTGCTCGTCCACAGCCTTCTGTTTCATACAGTAATGGTCCGGGCAGGTTGCTTCGATCATTGTAACTTTTCCATCTTTGATCTCGCAGACATTGGTGTCTCCGATGTGGATGATCTGGTCCTGGGAAAGAGAATAGGTTCCGAATTCTTTTCCGTCAACGGTAATACGGATCGTATTATGGGAACGTTTCCCCGCAATCTGAAAACCAAGCCAGAGAACCCCCGCCAGAATCAGGATCCCGGCAATAAAAATCAATTCTTTTTTCTTCAAAACAAATCTCCATTTCTGTTACAGATTCAGAAAAAATCATATCATAATCGAAATTAAAAGGCAAACATAAGTTAATGATATCTAACCATAATTCATACAGCTGTTCCCAACGGAAAGGGAGGAGTGGCGATGATTTTTCTTTTATAAAAGACATAAAACAGAAAAATTCATATTGGAAAAAGTTATAAACTACTAACAAAAGTGTAGACAAGAAAAAAAACAGGTGATATAATACCTAACTGTAAGTTAGCATCATCTAATTTTATAAAAAAGATTAATCAAAACTAATTTATGTATATGGATAAAAACTATATAATTTATCCAAAAGACAGTTATACGCAGAGTGAAGGAATAGATCGAGAGCATCTGACGCAGCCATATATGTTCGCACAGTTGAGCCTGATGCAGCAATTTACGGAATTGTTATAAATACAAGGGAGAAAAGAGATGAAAAATCAGAATTTTTATATGAGAGTGATCTCCTTACTGCTGGTGATCCTGGCTGTACTTTTTTATAACAGCAGCATGAAAGCCCAGGCAAATGAAAAAGAGATCGCGGCTCTGACAGATAAGGTAGATACACTTCAGGAGCAGCAGAATGAACTTCTCAGTGCGCTGGAGACGAGTTATGTAAATCGTATGCAGAATCAGGCAGCATCTGCAGGATCAGGCAGCAGTGATACAGATACAGCAGGCGATGACAAAACAACAGACACTTCAGACGGCAATGTATCCGATGCAGACGCAGAGGACACAGCAACCGCAGATTCCGATAATGTATATAAAGATGGAACCTATACAGGAGAAGCCGAGGGATACGGCGGGACCATTCAGGTGGAGGTGACACTTACCGGTGATGAGATCACATCCATCAACGTAGTCAGCGCCCCAGGTGAGGACAGTGCATATCTTTCACAGGCAGAGAGTGTGATCGATTCCATCCTGAGTGCTCAGAGTACAGATGTGGATACCGTATCCGGAGCAACGTTCAGCTCCACTGGAATCCTGAACGCAGTGGATGCGGCACTTGGAAAGGCGGAAAACTCATGAAAAAAAGACAGCGGGAGGTAAGGCTGATGCGTGCGGGAATACAGCTGGCATTTTTTATTGCCGCCCCGTCTCTGTTTTCTACAGCCTTTGCAGGAATCAAATCGATCTTTCTTGCCATTGCGGCCGGTCAGCCGGTGGAGTGGAATTCCTTTCTGACTGTAACGGCAGTGCTTCTGATCTTTACCTGTTTTTTCGGAAGACATTTCTGCGGATATGCGTGTGCATTCGGATCTTTCGGAGATGCCGTATATGAAGGCTTTTCCTGGATCCGAATGAAATGCTTTCACAAAAAAAAGAAACCGGCTCTTTCCGAAAAAATGGTTCACGGGCTTCAGAAAGTCAAATATATCGTACTGGCACTGATCCTGCTTTCCTGCCTTACAGGTGTATACGGAAAGCTTACGGGAACCAGCCCGTGGGATGTTTTTTCCATGCTCACGGCAAGACGGCTCCCGAACAGCAAATATCTGGTGGGAATTGTGCTCCTGGTGCTGATCATTGTGGGAATGTGTACACAGGAAAGGTTTTTCTGCCAGTTTCTCTGTCCCATGGGAGCGGTTTTTGCATTAATGCCAATCCTTCCGGGTGCACTGTTTCGGAGAAACCGTGAGAAATGTCCGCCGAAATGTGGTCTCTGTAAAAAAAGATGTCCGGCTCATCTGGATATCGACGGCGACACAGGCAAATCCGGCGAATGTCTTTGCTGTCACGCATGTGCCGCAGCCTGCCCGAGAAAAAATATTCACATTGGAACAATTGAGGAAAAATGATCTATGAGATATCAGGCTCTGAAAAAGAAAACTTTTCTGGCAGCAGCTACATTTACAGGAATTGCGGTGTTGTTTCCTGTGCTGTGCATGGCTGCTTCGGAAAATGATGTACAGACATATACCGATACAGATTTTGCAATGGATACTGTGGTATCAGAAACACTCTATACCACAGGTGACGATATAAACAGTAAGCTGACAGCTGTGCTGACAGATGTGGAGACGAACCTTCTTTCCTGGACCAATGAGAAGTCCCAGATCTATAAGGTGAATGCAGACAGCGGAAAAGATACGGAGATTTCCGACGAGCTTTCCGGATACCTGAAACGTCTTCTGAAGATCGCAGAGGATTCTGACGGAGCCTTTGACCCAACCATCGGGAAGCTGATCCGCCTGTGGGATATTGGAGGGGAAAACCAGAAAATTCCGGAAGAAGCAGAAATTAAGAATGTTCTGAAGGATTCCGGATATCAGAAGATTTTTCTTGACGGAAATACGGTCCACATGGAGGAGGGCTGTTCTCTGGATCTTGGAGCAGCGGGAAAGGGTATTGGCTGTGACCTGATCCTTAAAGAACTGGAAACAAAGAAGGATGTAACAGCAGCACTTATGAATCTGGGAGGAAGCAGTGTCATGACCTACGGAAGCAAGCCGGATGGTTCTTCCTGGAATGTGGCAGTGACAGATCCCAGAGCTGAAAATGAGGATGACTATCTTGGTGTGGTTGCCTTAAATGGTACAGAATTTCTTTCCACATCCGGAGATTATGAGAAATATTTTATCGAAAATGGTGTAAGGTATCACCACATTATGGACCCTTCTACCGGCTATCCGGCAGAAAGCGGAGTGACCGGGGTAACGGTAGTCTGTGACTCAGGTCTGGAGGCAGATGCGCTTTCCACAGCATGTTTTGTGCTGGGGGTGGAAAAAGGGACACAGCTGTTGAAAGCTTACGGTGCAGACGGACTTTTTGTGGATGAAGACCATCATGTATATCTCACTGAGGGGATGAAAGAGCGGTTCAGCCTGATTGCAGATTCCTACAGTGTGGAGGATATTGCAGAGTGAGGCTGATCTCCCGGCGATCCGGTTTATGACTGTTTGGCAGAGGGGAATGCTCATATCCGCAGTACTTGCGATAGTAAACCTGGAAAGGGTTCTATAAATATATCATATTTTTAGGAGGAATAAGCAATGCAGAAGTGGAATCTATTGAAAAAAACAGCTCCATGCATTTTAAGTCTTGCAGTGGCAGCAACAACCTTTCCGACCGCTGTAATGGCATCTGATCTTGATGCAGCCGTGGTTTCCGAGGCAGAGACAAGAGATACGGAGGATTTTAGCACAGAGGAAACGGCAGAGGATACTGAAGCTGTAGCAGAAGAAGCTATAGAGGATGCTGCAGACATAACAGAAGAAGCAGCAGAGGATGCAGCAGTGCCAGAAGCTGCTGCAGACGAGACAGAGGATATCCAGCAGGAAGATACAGCAGAGGAAGCAGACCCGTTCTCTACAGGGGAAGAGGATTTCACAGAAGGCGATGAAGTGGCGGAAGCATTTTCCGATTCTGACCAGCTGACAGGCGAGTATCAGTACGTATATGCAGGACTTACCTGGGGTGAGTACTGGGCAGCAGAAGGCGTATATGCAGCTGGAGATACAAGCTCTTCAGAAGAGAAGGATTCACATAGTGAGTTTGATACAGGAGCTTTTGATACAGTAACAAGAGCGACTGCAAATCATGGACTCCACAGAGGAAGCTATCAGACAGAAGCTACGATCATTGCTGAAGACGGAACCAGATTCGACGTATCCTACTGGGAGGATAAAGGAAGCACACTTTATCTTACAGACGGTTCCAAGGTAAAATGGAACAGAGGCAGTATAACAACAGAAGATGGAAAAACCTATACTATGGGTCATTATGAGATATATGGTCTGAAATATGTTCCGGTAGCAGTTAAGACCGCAGATTTTGCAGATTTCTGCAAAAAGTATAATGTCGTACAGGATGGAGCTGTGCTCTCCGGAGGATACAGTGAAAACAATCTCCAGTATTACAAAGGCCTTGTGGCAGACGTAAATGCACAGACAAATGGTCTGAAATATGCGGAGAAAAATGGTGACGGCTTTACATTTACAGCAAGAAAATCAGACGGAACAGCTTCCGGTATCAAGGATCAGGCGTTAAAAACAGCAACAGAGATCAAGCCGAGTGTAAAAGCAGCAAGCGGAAGCTACGGCGAATTCCTCCGTGTGGATCTCAATGGAAATTATGGCGATCTTGGTGCAAATATGCAGGCTGTACGCTGGGATTATTATGGAGATGATTCCACATATACAAAATGTCTCGCTTCTTATGGAACCAAGTTTGCCGCAGATAACTGGATGCATAAAGCAATGGGAATCCAGCTTGGACTTACAAAATCTGCACGCTGCAAGCTTCCGGGAGGAACAGACGGAACAGGATACTGGAAACTGACAGTGTATGCTCTTGGATATAATGACTATACCTACAGCTTCCAGGCAACTGCAGAGAATATCGTAAATCCTACAATGGAGCCGACTGATTTTACAAGTCTTAAAACAGAAGTGGAAGCTGCAAAGGCTCTGGCAGAGGCAGATTACACAATTGCAACCTGGAAGTCCTTTGCCGGTGAGCTTCAGGAAGCAGAAGACATTCTTGCAAAAACAGATGCAAGTCAGGCTGAGGTAAATGAAGCACTTGAACATCTTCAGGGAGCAGAGAAAGAGCTTCAGAAGGTAACAGTTACACTTGATAAGACAGCAGCAGCTGTATATACAGGAAAAACAACGACTCTTAAGGCAACAACAAATGACAGCGATGCAACAGTAACATTTAAGTCCGGCAACACAAAGGTTGCAACAGTAGGCAGCAAGGGTGTTGTTAAAGGCGTAAAAGCCGGAACCGCAGTTATCACAGCAAAGGTAGGAAATGCCACAGCAACCTGCAAGGTAACAGTAAAAGCTTCTACAATTAAATTTGCAAAGGCTTCCGTAACGATCTACAAAGGAAAAACAGCAACTGTAAAAGCAACTGCAACACCATCTGCAACTGTAAAATACACAAGCAGCAACACAAAGGTTGCAACCGTAAACAGTAAAACAGGTGTTGTAAAAGGAATCAAAGCAGGAACCGTTACGATTACAGCAAAGGCAGGAGCCCTGAAGACAACTTGCAAAGTAGTTGTCAAGAATCCTGCATTCAGTCTTGTAAAATCTTCTGCAACGATCAAAAAAGGTAAAACAACAACCATCAGATCCAAAGCAGCACCTGCAGGCAAGGTTACATATACAAGCAGCAATAAAAAAGTTGCAGCTGTAAACAGCAAAGGTGTTGTAAAGGGAATCAAAAAAGGTAAAGCAACGATCACAGTGAAATGCAACGGAATTACAAAGAAATTTGTGGTAACAGTTAAATAATTTCGCTGTTGAACCGAATGCGAGCACAGATATCCGGGAGCCTCTGCCGCAGACATAGAGTAATGTCTGCGGCAGAGGTCTGCTGATTTCTGAAGAGCAATGTCTGACAGAGGCCGCAAGAAAAGAGGAGAGAGTAAGGAAGCATGGAAAAAGATCTGAAAGATAAAAAGCAGGAGGAAAAAAATACTCCGAAGATACCCTGGACCAAGCTGGTCCCTGCAGCTGCTGTGATTGCGGCGCTTGTGTTTTCAGGCATAAAGGCGAAGGGCTCTGATGGAGAGACAGAAGCAGTCGGGCAGGCAGAGACGACCGTAATGTCCGCTTCAGAGCTGGAAAAATATTTCGGGTATGAAAAAGAAAATACTGTTTCTGACAACACAGCTGAGAAAAACAGTACAACAAAAAAGAAAAGCTCATCGAAAAAAAGTTCAAAAAAAACAGCAGCGAAAAAAAGCTCAGGTACAAGAACGGTTTCCGAATCTGCAAAAAGCAATGCCGGCGCCGCAGGACAGGGAACCACGCAGACACCGGTAGCAAGCGTTCCGGCAGATGGATATAAGGACGGTACGTATGAAGGAAGCGGAACCGGATTTGGCGGGACGATCCGCGTGAGAGTAACAATCAGCGGTGGAAAGATTGCGGCCATAGATATTCTGGAGGCATCTGGAGAAACTGCGTCGTATTTTGCGTCAGCTCAGGGTGTGATCAGCAGTATGATTGCCGGAAATACACCGAATGTAGATGCAGTAAGTGGAGCAACCTATTCCTCCAACGGAATCATCCAGGCAGTTCAGAATGCCCTCTCCCAGGCAGCGGCAGATGGAAACAGCCAGCAGGTCACCCCTACACCTGCAGCAACTGCTTTACCAACTCCGACATCAGCTCCGTCACCTACAAAAAAACCATCTCCTACAAAGAAACCGGAAGATCCGGACAGTCCCCAAAAATATCTGGACGGTAAATATACAGCTTCGGCAAAGGGCTTCAATGGAGACGTGAAAGTAATTGTGACCATCAAGGATGGAGTGATCGAAGCCCTGAAACAGGAAAATACGGACACGGAGCAGTTTTTTGAAAAAGCATGGAGCGTGCTGGAGGAACAGATCATTGGTACGGATTCTGTAGATGATATTGATGCAGTCAGCGGAGCAACCTATTCCTCCAACGGAATTCTCAACGCTGTAAAAAAAGCTCTTAAAGAAGCGATCAATCCGGAGTATGGAAAGAAACCGACACCAACTCCTACAAAGAAACCGACACCAAAGCCAACAGCCACACCGAAACCTACGGCAACGCCGAAACCAACAGCCACACCGAAGCCAACAGAGACGCCGGCAGCAACCCCGACGCCGGAGCCGGACGACCCGGATGTGACGCCGGTTCCTGAAAAACCCAATGTAACTCCAACACCAGGGACAGATGAGCCGGATGCAACACCGGAGCCAACGGAAGCACCGGAACCGGTGGGAATGTACAGAGATGGAACGTATACAGGCTCGGCTTTTGGATATGGAGGAAAAACATATCTGACAATTACGATCTCAGGAGGCCAGATCGTATCCATTGAGCAGACAAATCAGGATACACCGGAATTTTTTGATCCTGCATGGAGCACGATCTATTCTCAGATCATGGCAAACCAGTCGGCGGATGGAATCGATACTGTCAGCGGAGCCACATATTCCTCCGAGGGGATCCTGGACGCTGCACAAAAGGCCCTTGCCCAGGCAAAGAATTAACCGGGTGAACGTTGGAGCAGCTATAAACATCTGAATCTAAGCCAATAATAAGAGGTGAAAGAAACCTCTGGACTTCTTGATTTTTTTTGAAGTTCAGAGGTTTTTTGCTAGGTTTCTGAAATTGCTTCTATAAATCGATAAAAAAATAACAGGAATGTATACAGAATAATAGGAAAAATATCAGAAAATATAAGCGGTTTAAATAATTTGAAATGCAAATTGGCGGGGATTAACCTGAGAAATACAATAAAATTTTTATTGCACAGGGCAATGTTTTATGTTATGTTTGAATGTGTGTAATTAAAGTTGTTATTAAAATGACAAACAACGCTGAAAGGAGAACAAATATGAGCAGTAAAATTACGATCATCGGAGCAGGAAGTGTAGGAGCAACTATCGCTTATACCTTATCACAGAGGAGTATTGCATCAGAGATCGTTCTGATCGATATTAACAAAGATAAGGCTGAAGGTGAGGTTATGGATATTGAGCAGGGAACCAGTTTCCGTGAGCCGATCTCCATCGTGGCAGGAGATTACCCGGATGCTGCAGATTCTGACATTGTGATCATCACTTCCGGTATTGCCAGAAAACCGGGACAGACTCGCATCGAGCTGACACAGACCAACGTTAACATTATGAAGAATATTACTCCGGAGATCGTAAAGGTGGCTCCCAAAGCGCTTTATATTATCGTAAGTAATCCATGTGATATTATGACTTATGCATTTGCAAAGCTTTCCGGACTGCCGGAAAATCAGATCCTTGGTTCCGGAACCGCCCTGGATACGGCCCGTCTCCGCTGCAGACTTTCTCAGCACTACGGTGTATCTGAGAAAAACATCCACGCCTATGTATTCGGAGAGCATGGAGATACTTCCTTTGTACCGTGGTCCAGAGCCTTTGTTGCAGGTGCGACCCTTGATGAGTTTGACAAGATCGTTCATGAGGATCAGAAAGATCTGCAGCCACTTGACAGAGAAGAGGTTCTGGAGTATGTTCATACTTCAGGATCAACTGTGATCGCCAAGAAAGGTGCTACATTTTATGCGGTAGCCGTATCTGTTTGCAGACTTTGCTCGCTTCTTCTTGCAGCATCTGATACAATAGTCAGTGTATCAACCATGCTTCACGGAGAGTACGGTGTTGAAGACGTATGTCTTAGTACCATGGCTTCTATCGGACCGGAAGGTGTAAAACGTATCGTTCGTGTTCCGCTGACCGAGGAGGAGACAGAGAAGCTTCATGCAAGCGCCAATGCTCTGAAGGACGTGATCGCACAGATTGATCTTTGATAAATGTCAGAAGCTGTGTAAAGAGGAAAAAGCAGCCTCAGGCAAATTTGAAACAACGGGAGAAAGATAAAAATGGATATTATTCAGGTAATTACCAGAGAATTGAACGTTGAGAAATGGCAGGTCGAGGCAGCGGTTAAGCTGATCGATGAAGGCTGCACCATTCCTTTTATTTCCAGATACCGTAAGGAAGCAACCGGTACACTGAACGACGAACAGCTTCGTAATCTTAATGAGAGACTTACTTATTTAAGAAATCTTGAGGATAAAAAGGCTCAGGTTCTGGGCAGCATCGAGGAGCAGGGCAAGCTGACTCCGGAGCTGAAGAAACAGATCGAGGCAGCGCAGACACTCGTTGTGGTAGAGGATCTTTACCGTCCGTACCGCCCGAAGCGCCGTACACGTGCCATCATCGCCAGGGAAAAAGGTCTGGGACCTCTGGCCGACATCATCCTTCTCCAGATGACGAAGAAACCTCTTGAAGAAGAGGCAAAAGCATTTCTTTCTGAGGAAAAAGAAGTCAAAACTGTGGAAGAGGCCATCAGCGGTGCCAGAGATATCATTGCAGAACACATTTCTGATGAAGCAGATTATCGTATCAGTATCCGTAAGAGAACAATGGATAAGGGAACTATATGTTCCACCGCAAGAGATGAGAAGGAGCAGTCTGTATACGAGATGTATTATGACTTTGAGGAGCCGGTGAAAAAGCTTGCAGGTCATCGTGTCCTTGCTCTGAACCGTGGTGAGAAAGAGAAATTCCTTACTGTGAAGATCCTTGCACCTGAGGAAGAGATCATCCGTTATCTTGAAAAACAGGTGATCGTCCGCGATAATCCATACACTACACCTGTTCTGAAAGAAGCCATTGAGGACAGCTATAAACGTCTCATCGGACCGGCTATTGAGCGTGAGATCCGAAGCGCCCTTACAGAGGCAGCAGAGGACGGTGCCATCCATGTCTTTGGCAAAAATCTGGAGCAACTTCTCATGCAGCCTCCAATTGCGGGACAGGTAGTTCTTGGCTGGGACCCTGCCTTCCGTACCGGATGCAAGCTGGCAGTGGTAGATCCTACCGGAAAGGTTCTGGATACCACAGTTATTTATCCCACAGCACCAACCAATGAGACCAAGATCCATGCCGCAAAGGAAACCCTGAAAAAGCTTATCAGCAAATATCATGTGACACTGATCTCTGTAGGAAACGGAACGGCATCCAGAGAATCCGAGCAGATCATCGTGGAGCTTCTTAAGGAAATCCCGGAAAAGGTCCAGTATGTTATCACCAACGAGGCAGGTGCTTCTGTATATTCCGCAAGCAAGCTTGCTACGGAAGAATTCCCGAATTTCGATGTTGGACAGAGAAGCGCCGCATCCATCGCAAGACGTGTACAGGATCCGCTTGCAGAGCTTGTAAAGATCGATCCGAAATCCATCGGTGTTGGTCAGTATCAGCATGATATGAACCAGAAAAAGCTGGGAGAAGCCCTTAACGGCGTTGTGGAAGATTGTGTAAACAAGGTCGGAGTGGATCTGAATACTGCATCTGCATCCCTTCTGGAGTATATTTCCGGAATCAGCAAGGCCATCGCAAAGAATATTGTAGCCTACCGTGAGGAAAACGGCCGTTTCCAGACAAGAAGAGAGCTTCTTAAGGTTGCCAAGCTTGGTCCGAAAGCCTTTGAGCAGTGTGCAGGTTTCACACGGATCACAGGAGGCAAAAATCCTCTGGACGCAACCAGTGTCCATCCGGAAAGCTATGACGCAGCAAAAAAACTCCTGGAAAAGCTGGGCTACACACCGGAAGATGTGGCAGAGCGTAAGCTTAACGGTATTTCCGGGCAGATCCGCGATTACGGAAAACTGGCAAAGGAGCTGGAGATCGGAGAGCCAACCTTACGTGATATCGTAAAGGAACTGGAAAAACCTGCCAGAGATCCACGTGACGAGATGCCGAAACCGATCCTCCGTACCGATGTCCTGGATATGAAGGACCTGAAAGAAGGCATGGTCCTCAAGGGAACTGTCCGCAATGTTATTGACTTCGGTGCTTTTGTGGATATCGGTGTGCATCAGGATGGCCTGGTCCATATTTCCGAGATGAGCGAGAAATTCATCAAACATCCGCTGGAAGCAGTCAGTGTGGGAGATATCGTGGATGTCCGTGTTCTTGGG
>ERZ773110.2553-NODE-2553-length-11779-cov-3.313630_pt1 | contig 11779 bp, 7 predicted proteins | sample MGYA00580568_ERZ773110 | MGnify/ENA primary metagenome ERZ773110 (study PRJEB29015, sample SAMEA2737870) | human gut metagenome | biome: human gut; feature: human-associated habitat; material: faeces | place: China | collected 2012 ... | reverse complement strand
AACTTTTGTATCTGCTCCGAATTTTAAATAAATATCATCGGATTCTTTTAATAATTCCACGGTTTTATCATAGCCTAAAATTTCCGGCAGATTTCCTCCGACATCCGGGGAAAGTGACAGTTTACCGTCAGAAAAAGCTCCCGCTCCGGCAAATCCGGTCGTGATGGAACAAGGTTTACATCCAACGCAGACTTTTGTCTTACGTTTCGGACATTCTCTCTTTTCGATTCGTCTGCCCTTCTCGATCATTAAAATTTTCAGATTCTTCTTTGCATGGATCAGTTCATATGCACAAAAGATACCAGATGGACCGGCTCCAATAATAATCACATCATATTGTTTCATTCTTTTTTCCTCTTACCTGTCTATTTGTCCTGTTTACCGATTTCTCACACGCATCTGTATTTTGGCATAGCGTATTCCATAAAAACGTCATTCCTACGCTTCCACGATCAGATATCTGCCGTCCGGGATTGCAAAAACTTCCTCTGCCTCTGCTAAATCCGCATTGCTCATTCCGGCAATATCTGCGCCCTCATCTTCAAAATAAGCACGGACTTCTTTGATATTTTTGCAGACAACTGCCATGCAGTCCTCTAAAAATTCTTCGGCCTCCTCCGGCGATTCTGCAACATTTTCTTTAAAAAGCTGCATCTGATATTCCAAAAAATACTGTACTACCGCTTCATCGTACATAATAATCCTCCATTCTGTGCAGTGTAAAAATCTCATTTTTCACACTGTATTTTCCCGCTTATCTACCATGTATATGGGTCAATTCCAAGCCGGTCAAGCTCTCTGTAAATCGCTGCAACCGGAAGTCCTACCACATTATTATAGTCACCGTCGATTTTGTCAATATAAATTGCAAATTTTCCCTGGATTCCGTATGCACCGGCTTTGTCCGACGGTTCTCCTGTCGCAATATAACGCAAAATTTCACTTTTCTTTAACTGTCTGACAAAAACGTCAGTCTTTTCATAAAAGATATGTTCCCCTGCCCTGCCGGTCCGGTCGATAAACACAAAAGCAACCCCCGTGTACACCGAATGGCTTTTCCCTGACAATAAAGAGAGCATGCGGAAGGCATCTTCCTCATCTTTTGGTTTTCCTAAGATTTCGCTGCCCGCGGCAACAATGGTGTCTGCACCGATGACTAAAGTATCCTGCGGTGTCATCAGCGTCCGATGCTCATCTCCATATGTTTTTAACATGGATGCGACTTCTCTCGCCTTCTGTGCTGCAAGTTCCATGACAACCTCTTTTGGCTCTTTTTTTATGATGATCTCCTCCCCCTTTGCCGGACAGACCTCAAAGTTAAGACCGATCTGCTCTAAAAGTTCACGGCGTCTTGGGGACGCGGATGCTAAAATAATCTGTGACATGGTCAAATTTCCTTTCTGCTGCATGCTTATCTGCTTCTTAACATTGCACAAAACTCTAATCAGACTGGCTTTTGTACAATGTTTTTAAATTTTCTATACCGGGATCACTTTCCCAAGCCGGAAGGAATACAACAGTTTTTCCTTTACTTTCAGCGGATTTCCGGCTGCATCTTTCTCATTTTCATAGACTCGGTTTAGCGCTTCCTCGTAAAGTTTTAACTGTGCCGCATAACGCTCGGACAATTCCTTTTCCGTATCCACACGGTCTGTTTTATAATCAAGAAGAACAATACCGTCCTTTTCAATCCAGAATACATCGATGATTCCCTGGATCAGGGTCAGCTCTTTCCCTGTATATTCCGTTTCTCCTATATTTCCTACACGCCCCATGCTTATTACCTTTTCCGCCTGTTCCGTGTTTTCAGCAAAACCAAACTCGTCTAACTGTTCATCCGTAAATCCCATGACAAATGGTTTCTCACGGTACAATTTTCCGTCTTTTTCAGCTGCTCCCATCCGTTTTCCAATATCTGCATTTACAAAATATTCAACCTGCGGTATGCGAATCAGTCCATGCATCTCCGGTGTGATCTGTTCTTTCTCCAGCATCCCGGCGACCTGCTCTTTTGCGGACACACCGGAAGAAAACTGGTAGCACTCCATGATGCGGTGCATTGCCGTTCCGCGAAGTGCTCCAGGGCTGGCATCCTCACTTTGCTGCTCTATTTCTCTTGCAAATGCAGGCACATACGGCACAACCTCCTCGGATTGAAAAACAGGAACTGCCTCCTCCTCTTTTTCAAACGCCTCCCGCATGGCACGATGTTTTAACTCCGACACGGAATACTTATTTTTTCTCTGCACATCATTTTCATATGCATACCGTCTGTGAAAACGCTCCGAGAACTGCTGCACTTTTTTTTCATCTGCCTGCGCAGCTTTTTCCATGCAGGCTGAACGGTTCCAGTCATCTTTGATCTGTGTTTCCAGTTCTTCCTGCACCAGTTCTGCCGCCCGCATCAGACGTATCTGATATTTATCCTGACAGGATGCAGCCGCAGGCAGAATCCAGTCCAAATAACCGGCTGCACTCTCGCGTCCCAGATAAGATAACAGTTCCTCTGGAAATGCTTTTATATAGGAAAGTGTCTCCTCTGCCTTTTTCAGACTTCCGGTTAAGATCAGCTTTTCTTTCGCTCTCGTTAATGCCACATAAAGGACACGCAGTTCCTCGCCAAGATTTTCCATATCGATCTGCTTTGCGATAGCACGTTTTGCGATCGTCACGGATTTTACACGCTGTTTTCCGTCCATATAGTCAAGACCGATGCCAAGTTCCGGGTGTAATACCAGACGGCTTCTTGTATCCTGGCGGTTAAAGTTTTTTCCCATCCCGGCGGCAAATACGACCGGAAATTCCAGTCCTTTACTCTTATGGATACTCATAATGCGCACGACATTTTCGTTTTCCCCGATCAGATCTGCCTCGCCGAAATCCACATCGTATTTCTGCAGTTCATCAATATAGCGCACAAAATGAAACAGTCCCTTGTAACTGGTATTTTCATAGGCGATCGCCTTCTCCACCAGCATTAAAAGGTTTGCATGACGCCTGTCTCCGGCTGGCATTGCTGCGGCATAATCGCCGTAACCGGTCTCCTTTAACAGCAGTTCGATCAGCTCATGGATCGGTGTATCCGGCACAAGCTGCCGCAGTTTTTCGTAGGTAACATAAAACCGGTATAACTTTTCTTCGGAATCATCCCTGTCCTGTCCCGGATTTTCCTCCGCTTCCTGTTTCAGACGCTCACATTCCTCCAAAACACACTCGTAAAATCTGACATCCTTGTCTTTTAAACGCAATTTTGCAAGTTCCTCATCCGAAAGTCCTGCGATTGGTGAACGAAGCACCGCTGTCAGCGGGATATCCTGTCTCGGATTATCCAAAATACGAAGCATGGAGAGCACGGTCTGCACCTCCACCGTACTGAAATATCCTGTCGCCGAAACAGTATGTGCCGGAATTCCTGCATCATTTAACACAGCAGCAAAACGGTCTGCATATCCGCTCAGGCTTCGCAGCAGAATGACCATATCCGAATACTGCACCGGGCGCAGTTCCCCGGTTGCCTTGTCGGTCACCTTCTGCGTTCCCATAAGCTCTTTGATCCTTTTTGCAATCATCCGTGCTTCTAACAGTTTCTTATCATCCGCTGCAGCATCATCCAACAGTTCATCATCCCCGTCCACCAGTAAAATTTCCGGTGTGAACATGTCCGTTTCTTCCTGATAAGAAGCTCCCGGATAAAGTGCTGCATCCGCATCATATTCCACATTTCCAAGATTGCGCTTCATGATACGGTAAAAAATATCGTTGGAAAAATCGAGTACTTCATTTCTGCTTCGGAAATTTTTATGCAGGTCAATGCGCTGCATTTTTGCATCCGTCAGGCTGTAAGTATCGTATTTTTCCATGAATAGTTCCGGTCTTGCCAGACGGAAACGGTAGATACTTTGTTTGACATCCCCGACCATAAAAAGGTTGTATTCACCGCGCTCCTCCCGTGAAATTGCACGTAAGATTGTCTCCTGCACCTCATTGCTGTCCTGATACTCGTCGATCATGATCTCTTTGAAATTATCCCGGAACTCCTCGGCAGTCTTTTTGACTTTGCCGGTCTCCTCATCGACAAAGATATTTAACGCAAAGTGCTCAAGGTCATGGAAATCCACCAGATTTTTCCGTCGTTTTTCTGCCGTAAACGTCTCGTCAAATTCCAATGTCAGACGCACTAACTCTGCTGCCATCGGCGCCGTCTTTTTCATCTGCTCCGCCATGATCTCCGGTGATGTGAAAAAATACTGGCGGTTTATTTTTTTGACCGCATCCTTTCCCATCTCTCGCAGTTTTTTGACCAGCTCTAATTTTTCTTCGTTTCCGTCAAATCCACGGGAGGAAGCAAGCCTGTCATAGGATAAATTGCGGTAATTCTGATAAAAATCCGCAAAACTTTCACTCGCAGCGATCTCCTTATATTTTTTCAGGTCGCCCTCTAATGCTTTCGCATACATATCCGGCCCGTCATCGTCCTGCGTCAGTTTGTATGCCCGCCCGGAAAGTGCCACAAGATCCTCTGACACCCGTTTTAAGTTCTGAAGAAGCGACTGCATGAAAGCTGCGCTTTCCAAAGATGCCTCATCCTCTATGCCATAGCTTTCTGCCGCCGCAGGCAGCCATTTCTTTGGCCATGGATAACTCCTTGAAAACTCATAGAGCTGTAAGATCATGCCGGAGAGCGCCGCATCATTTCTGCCGGATGCATATCCGTCCACAAATGCTAAAAATTCCGGCGCACTCTCCTCATAATTTTTCAACAGCACCTTTGCGAGCACGTCCTCTTTTAACAGTTTCAACTCGCCCTCATCCCCGATTCTGAAATTCGGTTCGAGATCGATCTCATGAAAATGATTACGGATCACATACAGACAAAAACTGTCGATCGTCGTGATCTGGGCATTGTGTAAAAGAGAAAGCTGACGCTGTAAATGTTCGTCGTCCGGCTGTTCTTTTAAGGCATTCTCCAGTGCATTTCCGATTCGTTCACGCATCTCTGCCGCAGCCGCATTGGTAAATGTCACGATCAAAAGACGGTCAATGTCCACCGGGTGCTCTTTGTCCGTAATGATCTTTATGATACGTTCCACGAGCACCGCAGTCTTACCGGAACCTGCTGCCGCGGAAACTAATATATTTCTGTCTCTGAGTTCGATGACCTTTCGCTGGTCATCTGTCCATGTCATTCCCATGTTTTGCTCCGTTTCTGACTTTTTATTTTTGCACCTGTCACATCACATTTATTCACCGTCCGGATTTTTTCCCGGCTCTCCAATCTCTTCCCGGATATGTGCAAGGATCTCCTCACTGCTGTCAAATTTTTCAAACTGCTGATAGGAAAATCCCGGCATGCGTACATCAAATCCGCAGATCGTGTGATATGGACAGTAATCGCAGCCGCTCCTGTCTCCTAACAGGTAAGGTTTTACCGCCACATTTCCGGCAAAGATCTCTTTTCCCACATGCTCAATCTTCTTTCGCACATAATGGGACATCAGTCCAAACTCATAGGTGCTCGCCGTCTTAGATGTCGCCTTTAAGGAGCCGTCCGCTTTTAAGGCTACCGGGATCACTGTCGATGTGCCTGAAAAATCAGTATCCATCGCACCATAGATTTCCGGATCTTCATTGACCAGACCTCCCACTTTAAGCTGTTCTAGAATACTCCGTCTGATCTCCTCCTCGGACTCCTGACCATCCGCATCCACCATCGGATCTGTGATGTGATAATAAAAAATACCTGCAGGTTCCGTATCTTTTCCCTTATATTTTTTCTTTGTGAGTTCCAGTGCCGCATTCATGTAGACGACAAGCTGGAGCTGCAGTCCATAATAAAAATTTAAAAGTGAAAAAGTGGTGTTGCCCGATTTATAATCAATGATTTTTACATAGACCTTATCGTCTGTCTCGTAAGTATCAACGCGGTCGATCCTGCCGCGCAGACGCATTTTTTCATCTTCACCCAGTTGAAACTGCACCGCATCCAGCCGCTCGGCGCGCGAAAATGACACCTCAAAACCGCTCGGCACAAACTTTCCTTTCCGCACCTGTAACATCAGTGCCCAGATCGTCCGTTTTGCCGTTGCCTCCATCCGCTTTAACAGGTAACTGTTTCTTGCGTCCTCGAATACGTCCCCGATCCCGCTGCCTGCGATCGCATCTTCCATGCTCTGGGAAAGCAGGGCTTCCTGCGCTTTCTCCGGGATATCAAACCAGGTATAATCCGACAGCTCTATGCCCTTTGCAAAACGCTCTAACACATCATGATAAATATTTCCCATATCCACACTCGCAAACTGCTGCAGTTCCCGTTCTTTAAGCCGCAGTCCATAACTTAAATAATGAGCAAACGCACAGGCAGCAAACTGTTCGAGCCTTGTCACGCTGTTTTCTAAGGTATTCCCATATAAAGCTTTCGTGACTGCCTTGCTGATCGCATCATCTTTATGGGCGCCAAACGCCGCATCAAAAAGCTGCATTACTTTTTCCCGTTCACCCTCATCCGACAGGTACCATGCCAAAAGTGCAGTCCATGCCTCTTCATCCTCCACCGGTTTTGTCAGCCCTTCCATCAGAAACGGCAGGGCACTTTCCGCAGTCAGTGCACCTTCTAATGTCTCCTCCTCGGACGGTTCTTCCACCGCAAGCTGTGGGAACAGTTTTAAGAGTGTCCCGATCAGATACGAACGCCGCAGTGCTTTTCCATCGGAGTTGACGCGGCAGAATGTCACATACAGCCGCTCGGACGGTTTTGTCATATTTAAATACAGGTAAAACTTCTGGATAAATACTTTTTCCCTTGCGCCCGGCGCCAGTTCCAGGTGATATTCTGCCATCTTTTCACGCTCAAACTGGGAAATAATGCCACCCTGATTTCCTGCTTTCGGCACAACTCCGTCGTTGACACCGACAAAAAATAAGATTTTTACATGGTTCAGACGGGTTCTCTCGATATCCCCGACTGTCACCGTGTCGTTGCCCGGCGGGATAATACCGACTTTTGCCGCCTCAAATCCGGCATCTAAGATATCACTGTATTCCCGGATCGTCATCGTCTCATCGCCAAGCAGGGACGTCACTTTGTCGAGCAGATCCATCACGATTTTATAGATCTGGTCATATTCCTTTGCCCGCGCCTGATTGCCATGCGCCTCGAAAAAGTTTCCACGCTCCTTTAATAACTGCTCCATGTTAAGCCGTCTGATCAGACTGTATAACTCATAGGTCTGTGTGCTGACCGTATTGTCTTTTCCACGGAATGCCTCAAGCAGCGGCTTAAAATTCTCATAAACCGCCTCACGGATCTCATTTAACCGTGCCATATCCTCCAATGTCCCATCCGGCATTACAAACGTCCACGGTCTGCTCCAGCGGGATGCACCGCGGATGCCCCGTGCGAGGACATAATTTTCCAGGCGGTCGATCTCCTGTTCTGTAAGTCCATGGGATCCTGTTTCCGGCTGCTGCGTCAAATCTTCCGTTGCAGCCGGATCTGGCTCCTTGTCGGAATTTTTTGCCTCGGTCACGACTTTCGCTGCAAGCCCGCACCGCAAAAACCGGAACACACTTTCATAAGAAAAATCATATTCGATCATCTCTAAGATCGCCCGGATGCACTCGATAAACGGGTGGAATAAAATATTTTTCGTCTGATCAATAAAGTACGGGATATGGTACTGCTCAAAGATCTCCGGCACATAATTGCCATACTGCTGCACATCCCCTGTCACGACTGCGATATCCCGGTAACGGTAACCATTCTCCCTCGTCAGGCGCACGATCTCGCGGGCAGCAAATTTTAATTCTTCCCTCGGATTTTTCAGGGACATGATGCGGATATGCTGCATAGATTGTTCCGGTGCTTTGTATCTGTAGCTTCCCGCTCCCGGACGAAAGAGATTCTGCTCCATAAAATAAAGGTCGGCAGCATTGGCATAGCGCCTCTGTTTTCCGGTCGGCAGTACCAACGGCTCCTCCACCGGAACTTTGCACAGTTCTGCCACTTTCAGTAGCGACGCCACCGTTTTTTTACTCATGGCAAAAAGTTCATGTACACCCCTGCACTGGTAAAAATCTTCCCTGACATCCATCGTGACAGACACGCTGACCTTCTTTGCCAGCACGAGCAGTTTTTCCATCAGGCGGTTCTGGATCGGTGTAAATCCGGTAAACTCGTCCAACACGATCACACTATTACGAAGCAGTTCGGACTCTTCTGCCACATCATAAAGAAGCTCTAACACTTCCTCTGCCGTGATATATCTGCCCTTTAAATACTCCGTAAATCCCTGATACATCGTGAGGACATCCTTCATTTTTAAGCGCAGTCCCTCCCCAAGCGGTTCTTTCTCCAAAAACTCTGCCAGCGCATCCGGACGGACATTATACTGCATCAGCTCTGAGATCAGGGATTTTACCTCGCCGACATATCCCATCTTATTCATATTCGCACCAAGCACTTTCAGTTCTGCTTTTTTCTGTTCTGCCACCTTGCGCAGTACAAGATTTTTTCCGGTCTCTTCCAGCACAACCACATTTTGTTTTCCAAGATCATCAAAGACGCGGTATGCGAGTCTTGCAAAACTGAGCACATCCACGTTCATGATTGCATGCTGTTTTTGCCTCTCGACCAGTTCCCGCTGTGTCTGCATGGTAAACTGCTCCGGCACAATGATTAAAAACTGCTGCTCTTTATTTTCTTTCGCCTGTTTCAGCACGGAATCATACAGAAAATCCGATTTTCCGCTGCCCGAATTGCCAAATATAAATTGTAGGGACATCTGTTTTCTCCTGAAAATTCAATCTTAAAATATTGTATCACACATTATTTCTTTTGAAAAATGTTATCCTGCGGGTTGGAGTCAAATAGTGCATTTAAACTTCTTGATTGACAAATTTTTCACACCCGAATCCTGTAATAAAAGAAATGCCGTCAAAAACATCAGCAATTACCACAGACATTCCGATATCTGCGACCAGATAATATACCATAAACGGCACCAGTATGTCATTGAGACCATTCCCGCAATCATTGCCCTCTTTTTCTTCTCTCTTTCCATTTCCTGCCCCTTTCTGCTCTGTCATTCTATTTTGCATGTTAGTCTATTCTAACTCTTTTGTCAATTCAGGAAATTTCCACTGTCATATCATGTATCAGAGAGAATTTGCACCTGCCAGGTTAATTGCCCTTTGCCGGACGCACAACTGAAAGTTATGAAGCAGTCCAATGATATGCAATTCTTGGTGTTCCATTTTTAACATATATAATACCGCATTTCATAAAACCATTCTTTTCCATCAGCTTTTGCATGATTTGATTATCCGCATGGGTATCTGCCCTGATATTTTGAGAAATATTTTTACAATAATTTAAAACACACTGAAACAAACCATGCACCTGACCATCCCCAGCAAGTCTGTGAATAGTAAGATAAGGCTCTTCATTCAGCCAATTCCCATTCTCAATATGCTTATAAGTAGGTTCTGCACCTTTAAACAATGCAAATACCCCATGTATCCCATCTTTGTCATATATTACCCTGCATACATTCTGACAAATATCAGATTTTATTAGCTCTGCATCCGGATAAAAATGCCCCCATTGTGCAGGATTTCCGGACTTTATCATATAATCCTGTGCATATTTATAAATTTTCATAATCTGTTCAAAATCTGCCATATCAGCATTTTTCACATTCAGCATATATTTTATTCACCTCCGCAACTGCCGATTTACGAGTTTCATGATTCTTTGTCTGTTATATCGCTGAATCATTACAAACAACATATCAAACAATGCTGTCAAAATGCAAACGGAAAATTGACCTCCTCTCCTGCAGAAAAAACAGCCTCTCCTGATGTCTCTGTAACCTTGAAACTTGCGCCATCCCATCCGTTGATTTTGATGGTTCCTTTTACACTTCCGTCATCTGATGTGAAAGCCAGCTCCCCGTTTCCATTGTCAACAAATGTTCCTTTTGTTTCTCCCTCTCTGTAAATGGAGATAAGCGCTTCATCCTCTCCTTCCAGCCCCTGTCTGGTGATCAGGGAACTGTATACGCTGCCAGTCCCCTGATTGTCCACAAACAGACCGTACTTTGCTGATTTTTCCGGCATAACAAAGGATTCCCCCTTTATCTTTGCCAGCTCATTTGCAATAACATAAGCCCTGTTCTTCGTGATCTCCTCCAGATAAGAATTCTGAAGAAGCGGATACATACTGCCGTTTTCTTCGTAAGATCCAATGTCAAGCAAGGTCACTTCTTCCTTCATAGCGATCCAGTTTCTCTGTTCTGCAAGGATCTTCTCCTTTGTCTGCGGATCTGCCAGATCACTGAATCTGCTCCAAAGGTTATTTAATTCCGTATCCCATATATCGAAAAACCATCTGGATGACAGATTCATTTCTGTCTGTGTCTGGGCTGCCTGCGCCAGCGGCGTATATTTCTTTACGATGTTCTCAATATTCTCCAATTCGTCCTGCAGTGATGCGGAACCTGATACCACATTGTCAACATCCGCTTTGATGTCCTCCGAATAGTCATAAGTAAAATCCGTTTCTTCATTTAATACGACGTCATTGTATTCTGTACTTTCTGTATTTTCTGTGCTTTCTGTGTCTTCTGTGCTTTCTGTGTCTTCTGTGTTTTCAAAACTGACCGAATCTTCCACCTGGGAAGATTCGCTTTCTATTCCTGTATTATTATTTTTTACTCCTTCTTTGCCACATCCGGCACAAAGTCCGGTCATTAATATTAATATCATGCTGTAAATTCTTTTTTTCATGTGTTTATACTCTCTACTTTCTGATTCATTGGGTGTTCTTTCCAGTTTTCTCTATCAGCAATTATAAATGAACATGAGAAAAAATACCAGCGGCCCCGTGAAACTTTGCATAAATAAAAAAGCAATACCTGAATTTAAAATAAACTCAAATACTGCTCATGAAACATCTAATATTGTATCTTTTTAGCCGAGGTATAACATTTCTCTCTATATTTAACCAAACTTGAAGTTACACTGCCATTTCCCATAATAATGATGAAACAAAATGTTGAAACAAGAACATACTAACTACGACAGAACTGCATATTACATAAAAGTCACTCTTTTTTGAATTTAGCAATACTCTTTTTTTTAAACTACCTGTTATCCAGCGTGCAATAAAATATCTGTTTATAGTCCCAACCGTATTTGTAATAATATCGTTTATATCTGTGGTTTTAAAGGTAATAATGTGATGTATTAAGAACAGATGAAGATTTGTTTAAATCTTACCGAACGGACAGCGTCAAATAACTTCCCATCTGACTGATCACTTTCAAATATCAGAATAATTTATCTCATTTTCCATATTAAAATTCCAAACTATCCACATTTAACAGAAAATACTTCATACCCATAATTACAAAGTGCTTAACTTTACATTTCCATTTCTTCTATCTCTTTTAACATAAATTCTTCGAGTTTCTTCTTGTCAGGCAAATGTAACATATACGTTGAAACAAATAACTGATTATCCATTCCAGATAAGGCATATTCTACCATCTGAGAACCTTTATCTGTACAAAGCAGTATTCCTACTGGAGGATTATCTCCCTCTATCATCTCATTTTTCTTATAATATCCTACATAAGCATTAAGCTGCCCTAAGACTATTATAAATTCGCATAGACACAGTATACCACAGCTCATGTATCTATGCGATTTCTTTTTTATTGTTTTGTTACTGTTCACAGGTAGGCATTTTCTGAACTGAAAATGCCGTATGATACAGTGG